>Ga0256404_1004644_pt1 | contig 25547 bp, 21 predicted proteins | sample RumenRJG_01DNA_FD_185990 | JGI IMG/M metagenome (GOLD analysis project Ga0256404, IMG submission 185990) | Bovine rumen microbial communities from Lethbridge, Alberta, Canada - RJG_01 | ecosystem: Host-associated > Mammals > Digestive system > Stomach > Rumen | place: Canada: Alberta | collected...
GCCAATCTGAATAGTGCGTTTGCCATTTTTGTTTTTCCCCACTTTCACTTGCAGCTCCTTGTCTCCGTTGCAGATAACAAAATTAGCTTTCTCTCCGTTGTTCTTAACAGCAGGCTTCTGTTTGTAGTTCCAGAATTTAGAATCGTATATCACGCAATCGTCGAAGAAAGCAATGTCCCAGTTGCCTGTATGCTCATTTCGCCAGTATGATGGGAAGAGTTGTGTTTGGCGTTCTTCCACACTTGTTATACCCAGAAATCTGAATGCTTCTTTGAAATCGCCTTCCGTAAGGTCAAACTTTCGTGTGTTTAATGGTAGAGGTTTGAAATGGAACACAATATCAAGTTTACCATCCTTGTTTGTTTGTATAAACTCGCCTAATGGCATACCTTCGGCATATACTATTGGATATTTCTTTCCGTCGGCTTGCAGGTTTGTTCCTTTGTCAAATTGAAATTTATAGTCGGGATAGTCTGAACGAAGAGAAATGTGCATATACACCTTTGTCTCCTCATTCGTCATTTCAACCTTTGTTATTTCAGCTGATGTTTTGAAGAAGCCGTCTCCACACATATTGCTGTAATCAAAAGCAGGTTGATTCCACACTGTTGACTTTTGTGCCCAGCTGCATATTGCGCATAACAGGGCGATGCACATAAAAAAGAATCTGTTTCTCATGCTGTTTTTGCAGATTAATGATAAAACTTTAGCAAGCTCAGTTAATGTTAGTTTATGAGTATAAAAGTTTAACGTTTATGGGGTACTCTCAAAACTCACAAGTTGAGCTAATTGTGATACTAGGATTAATTGATTGCAAATATACAATAAAATTTTAATATTCAAATATCTTTTGTAAAAAAAAAGGATTTTTTGTATTGATTCATGAGCTTTAGTTACCCAAAGCTTTTTGAAGCATGGTTAAATAATTTTACAAGATTAATAGGGACGTTGTTTTAAGTTTGCTTTGCGCAAAATGAAGAATTGTTCCTCAAAAATGTTGTACACCCTCCTTGCACTCTGCTCCGTCCTTTATGGGATATAGGGCTTATAAAGCTACTTGTATGCTGCCAGTTTTATGGCAGTATGGGGAGTGTGTCGAGTGAATAACTTATTATGTCGAGAATGGTATTTTTGTATTCTTTATTTTGGATATAAAAAAACTGTGGCTTACACGTCTAAGGTGCAAGCCACATATAATCCTTTTAAAGTGTTAATGGTGCGACAAAGGCTTCCATCAGCACTTTTTACGCTGCAATACTAATCATTATATTTCAATATGCAAAATATATTGTTGTTTTTATAATAACATTTAATCTTTTTTGATTTGGAGTTGTGAAATAGGCCCAGTAAATTTCGGTGTCAAAAAGAAAACCTTGAAAACCCCGTTTTTCAGGTTGAGACTTTGTCTCTTATGGTGTGGCTGTATGCTTTTCTTTGTATGCTTGTAGCATCCATCAAAAGCCTTCACCCACACCATCAGCCTTGCAGGCAATAACCTTAAAATCGGAAAAACCTAGAAAAATATGCGCTCCGCTAAATGACAATTTCTTCCCTTTGGTCAGAGGAACTCCTTCCTTCGCCTTTATGTTTACACCAGCTGCGCTGACTGCAAACGCTCAGTCAGTGACCGTTGGTTGGTAAATGATAAAGCAGTAAACTCAAGCTGTTTGTCCTCCTCTCCTTTTGGAGAGGTTGTGAGAGGCTCATAATTTCATTCACTCAATGAACTCGCTTTGTTCAAACAGCATTTCTATTGCAATTTAAAAGCAACAGGTACATTATACCTTACACGTACTGCAATGCCATTCTGCTTACCTGGAGTCCAACGTGGCATTGAAGATACAACGTGTTCTGCTTCTCGGTCAAGTTCTTGAGCAATAGAATGCAATACATGTACATTGGTAATAGAACCATCGCACTCTACGATGAATGATACAATTACACGACCTTGAGCACAGGTTTGCTCTGCTGTTTCTGGATATTTAACATGGGTTGCAAGATACTCGAGCAATGCACCGTTGCCACCAGGAAATGAAGGCATCTGCTCTACAACATCATAAACCTTATCCGATTTTGATATTTTACTGTTTTTGGTCGGTGATGCTTCTTTTATTTCTTGTTTGGGTATTTTTACAACAGGGTATGTACTGCTATAATGTCTATATGTTCCAACTATAATTAAACTGCCTGTAGGAACATCAATAATTTGGTCATCATAATAGAATGTATTGGGCTCCTTGATAATTTTTACTTTGATGCCATAAAAATCGCCATCTTTGTCCATTGTGCGAGCTATAACACTACCATCTTTCAAAACTTCGGATACTTTAATGGCATTAGTTTGAATAGTTTGCTTTTTCTGTGCATGACAGTAAATGCTAACCAAAGTAAGAATAAAGAATAATAGAAGCTTCTTCATATTGTGTTTTGTTTTTGTTTGTTGCAAAGATATAACTTTTTTGGTTACTCCGTTAATTACCGTATAATGAATCGTATAATTTTCGTCTAATGACTTATATCTACAATTGCAATTATACGAAACAAAAAGCCTCCCCCATCCCCCTCCGGTAGGAGGGGACTAACCAACTGGCTGCGTTTCTTGCTGTAAAAAACAATCTTCAAAACTCAATGTTCAAAATTGTTAGGTTGATATTTTTTGCACTTATTGTGCAATTGCGCATCAGCGCTTGGTTATCCTTTAGCAACAAAGGAGAGGTGCCTTCCTGGGATAAAATGCAGATTTCTGGGATGAATGGCAGTAAGGTGTTTTAGGGCAGAAAAGTGTTGTTCATCACAAAGACTTTCCGTCTATCCCAATAATTTGGAGGGTATTATTTTGCGTCATAAATTTGCAACCGAAAACCAAGACATGTTTGCAACTTTTTTAAATGCTCCAACTGTCTCTCATATGTAATTCTATTTTCGCAAAATGCTCAAGTTGTAAGTTAGTGAGTAGAGAGTTAAAACTCATAAACTTTAAACTTATGAACTAACAGAATTGAGTTTGCGGTAGATTAGTAGGTAATATGTAATAAACACAATTTATGGTTTAAAGTTTAAATCTCTCTTTGAGATCATTTACGCATAAGCAACATCTGTCGGGATGATATGTGTTGCTTTTTTATAAAGAACTTATGCAAATAACGAATATACTAAAAATGAGTAATATGAAAATTAACTCTTTAAGAATGCTCGCCCTCGTGGCTTCATTCATAACAACAATGACTGCTTCTGCCGAAATGGTGAACGACAGTCTTCTTGCTGACACAACTCAGTGGTATAACAAGACCCATGAGTTGAGTGAGGTTACTGTGAAGAGTTCACTTCCTAAGATTCGTACAAATGCTGATGGTATGAAAGTAATCATCGCTGGTAGCGAACTTGAGAAGGTGGGTAACTCAAAGGATTTGCTCAAGCGTCTGCCAAGTATCAAGAAGGTGGATGATGATGGTGTTGAACTTTTTGGTCGTGGCGCAGCTGAAATCTATGTTAACGGTCGTAAGGTATATGATAATAGCGAATTGGATCAGATTCCTTCTGACCAAATTGTCAATTTGGAAATTATCACTAATCCAGGTGCACGTTATAAGGCTACAACCAAAGCTGTTGTGAAGATTAAGACAAAGCGTCCACAAGGCGAGGGCTGGGGTTTCCGTGACGAACTGAAAGGTTATTATCGTGCAGGAATGAGTGTAAGAAACCAGCTTGATGTTAACTATCGTCATGGTGGCTTGGATATTGGCGGTTGGGTGATAGGTGAAAGTAGTAATACTGGCCAGCACCAGAACGAGCGTATTGAATCATACATAGGTAACAAGCTTCTTGTTCAAGACATAACCGAAACGGATTTTAAGGCAAAGAATCGTGATTTGGATTTTGGATTGAAGACGAACTATATCTTCAACGAGAATCATTCTATAGGTGCTCGCTATGAGTATTATCGTTTGCCATATTCAAAGGTCGATTTGCTTTTTCCTTCAAAGTTCACTATAGATGGTGAGTATTTGCAGGAATCGCTGAGTGATGTGATTACTCGTGAACCAAGATACAGACATAATTTCAATACTTATTATAGTGGTAAGATTGCTAATTGGCAGATTGATTTCAACCTTGACGGTGTGTGGTTTGATCATAAGCAACGTGGTGAAACAAGTGAGTTGATATCATTGCCAGAACAGGCTTCGCGTACTGATTACGTAAAGACCTATACCCATAATAACAGTCGTCTTTATGCTGCAAAACTTGTGTTGGAACATCCACTCTTTGGTGGTAAGGTTTGTTTGGGCACAGAGTATGATGATACCCGTAGAACCTCAGTATCAGAGAATCCGAAGGCAACAGATGGTGATACAAAGGTTGATGAAAGAATATGGGCTGGTTTCTTGGAGTACAAACGTGTGTTCTTCGATAAACTATCATTGAACGCAGGTTTGAGATACGAGAATGTTCAGAGTGATTACTATGATTTCGGTAAGCATGAGATGGATCGTGATTACGATGACTGGTTCCCTTCTGTAGGTCTTGCTATGCCTATTGGAAAGGTTCAGTTGGGTGCTCATTATGGTATTGATATAGCTCGTCCTTCATTTAGTAATCTCTCTGAGGTGATATACTATGTAAATAGCTATTCTTATCAGACTGGTAACTCAAAGTTGAAGCCTACCTACACTCATAATATTTCACTTAACGCATCATGGAAGTGGCTATGGGTTGAGGCTGCATATAATAAGATTGTTGATGATATCCAGACAGAGAGTATTCGTTATTCAGAGGATAATGATCTAATCACATTGATTCATCCTAACAACCTCTCTACTTACCATCGATATAGTTTCCAGGCTTATGCTTCGCCTACATTGTTTAATGTATGGCATCCTACTATTGGTGGCGCTATTACAGGACAGGACTATGAGTCTGTTACTCCTGATGGAAGTATGAAGAAGATGAACACTCCTTTGTTTACTGGTACCTGGAACAACATTATAATGTTGAAGAAAGGTTGGCAGTTTGGTGTTGACTTCTTCTTCCAGAGCTCAGGTGACTATGCTACCTATCATCTAAATAAGGCTTGCTTCTGTATTGATGCTCATGCTAATAAGAGTCTCTTTAATGATAAGCTTAACATTGGCTTCAAGATACATGATATTACTCGTTCACGTGTTCAGCCTGTAACTGTTTACAGTCAGCGTAGTGTATGGGTAAAGAGCAACAATGCTATTTACTGTGAACTTACAGCAACATATAAGTTTAACGTAGCTGCTGATAAGTACAAGGGTAAAGGAGCTGGCGACAAGATAAAAAATCGTATAAAATAGTTTATGATATTTTTCGAAAAGGATTTTCCTGCTCATAGTGGCAGGAAATCCTTGCGTAAAAAATGGTTTTAAAGAAAGATGTACAAAACTCATAACCTTCCGAATACACGTATTGATGTGGCTGATGCCTTGAGAGGTATTGCTGTAGCAGGCATCATTCTCTACCATTCTGTAGAGCACTTCAATATATTTACCAACGAACCAGTATCTTATACTCTTGCTTGCGATGGGGTAGTGGGACAGATTATGGCTTGGCTGCTGTCGGGTAAGATGTATGGTATCTTTGCTTTGCTCTTTGGTTTAAGTTTCTTTATTATGAACGATAACCAACAGCAGAAACAACGCTCGTTCTCGCTGCGCTTTGCTTGGCGTATGAGTTTGCTTTGGGGCTTCGGTATCATCAACTTGATGTTGTATGATGGTGACATCCTTATGATATATGCCTTGCTGGGATTGCTTATCATTCCAATAAGTTATCTGCCTTCGAGTGTTGTGTGGTGCATTATTGGTGTGCTTGCTATTCAGCCAGTGGAGATATATCGACTTTGTTCGGGATGGTTCTTAGATGGTTCCGAGGTGTGGGCTTTGGCAGGCTCTATAGGTGAGGCACACATGCATGGCTCTTTCATAGAGAATATGTCGAGCAATCTTCAGAATGGATTTTTCTTCAACATTCTATACTTTGTGTATAGTGGAAGAATGACGCAGATACTATGTCTTTTCACTCTCGGAATGCAACTGGGGCGCCATCGTTTATTCTATGATGAGCATGATCATCTGCATTATTGGCATGTTGTTCTTGGCGCATCAACAGTTATTGTGCTTGCTTTGAGTATTATTGATTTTGGAGAGCTGGCTCTGTGGCTTTCCCCAATATATAATCTCTTAATTCTTTGCATGATCACTTCTGCTGTAGTATCGGCATGGTATGCTTTTGCAGGTGTAAGAAATGCACTCCAGCATCTTTGCATCTTCGGACGTATGAGTCTTACCAACTATCTGTTGCAATCATTGTTTGGAAGTGTTATCTTCTGTGGATTTGGTCTTGCTATGTATCGTCATGTAGGAATAACCTATGCAACACTCATTGGATTGGCTATGGTTGTAGGACAGTATTTTTTCTGTCGTTATTGGTTTAAGAATCATGATAGAGGACCTTTCGAAGCATTGTGGCGTAGGTTCACGTGGATAAGAATTAAATGTTGAATGTGTAATGTGTAATGTGTAGTTAGTCACCCTATGGGGCGATGTTGGAATGATTTAATTATGAATTTTTCAATTTTCAATAGCGAAGCTATATTTCGCATTAATTCCACACTCCACATTCTGAATTATTTATTATTTTTGCTTTCAGAAATTTATGGAAACTGAAAGAATTGTTTTACGACCTTGGCTTGACACAGATGCCGAGATATTATATAAATATGCAAGCGATCCCGATGTTGGACCTCGCGCAGGTTGGCCACCACATAAGTCGGTGGAGGAAAGCCTTGATGTTATTCGTAATGTGTTTAATCGCGATACAAACACTTGGGCTATAGTGCTTAAAGAAACTGGTCAAGTAATTGGTGCTATGGGGTATGGTGCATCGTGCGATTGCAAGATGCCAACCCGAGAAGGAGAACCAATTGTAGGCTATTGGGTGGCTAAGCCTTATTGGAACAAAGGTTATTGTACTGAGGCATTGCAGTTGATGTTGGATTATATCCGCAAGAATACATCGTTAACATCGTTGCTTTGTGGTCATTTTGTTGATAACCCTGCATCTGGCCGTGTTATGGAGAAATGTGGCTTTGTTCCTACAGGTGAAGAATGTATTGACGAATCACAGTATATGGGTGAAGGAAGGCCAATACGTATATATAGATTAGAATTAAAAAAATGAATATTAGATTAGAAAAACCACAAGATTACCGCGAGGTAGAAAACCTTACTCGCGAAGCATTCTGGAATGTATATCGTCCAGGATGTACAGAACACTATGTTCTTAATCAATATAGAAATGATGCTAACTTTATTCCTGAACTTGACTTTGTGATGGAAGAAGATGGGAAGATTATTGGTCATGTGATGTATTCAATGGCTGCGCTTACTCTTGAAGACGGCAGTTCTTTCCCTATCTGGACCTTTGGACCTATTAGTATTCATCCTGATTACAAACGCAAGGGTTATGGACTTAAACTGTTGCAGTATTCAATGGAGAAAGCAAAGGAAATGGGAATAAAAGCTCTTTGCATGGAAGGTAAGATAGGATTCTATAAGCATGCTGGATTTGATGTTGCAAGCAAACATAAAATCCATTATCATCTTGAACCAAAGGACGCAGAAGTGCCTTACTTCCTTGCACAGGAACTTGTTCCTGGTTATCTTGATGGAGTAGAGGGAACATATTGTCCACCAAAAGGCTATTTCGTTGCTGATGAAAATCCTGAGGCTTTCGAGGCTTACGAAGCAACTTTCCCGCATAAGGAAAAGGATTTCCAGCCAGAGCAGCTTCCGCAATTCTGTCAGAGTTGTGGTATGCCTCTCACCAATAAGGAGGGTTGTGGTACCAATGCCGATGGCTCTACAAATTTCGACTATTGTCAATATTGCTACAAGGATGGTAAGTTCTTGCAGGAGTGTACTATGGACGAGATGATTGACCATTGTGCTCAGTTTGTTGATGAAGTGAACAAGAATATGCCTAAGCCTATGACAAAGGAAGAATACAAGCAGATGATGCAGGGCTTCTTCCCTATGTTGAAGCGATGGAAAAAGTAATTATCCTATGGCATGTACATTAGATTATATTGATTTCGTCTGCTCCCAAATACAGGGAGTAGGCGTTGTCAGATCAAAAAAGATGTTTGGTGACTGGTGTATATATGTTGACGAGAAGCCAATCATTCTTGCTTGTGACAATCTTTGTTATGTGAAAATGTTGCCAGAGATTGCAGATATGATGCATGGTGCTTGGACTGGGTATCCCTATGATGGGGCTAAGGAACATTATATACTCGATATAGAACATCGGGATGTCGCTATTCCTGTCGTTAAGGCATTAATTCCACTGATACCTTATCCGAATCGAAAGTCGAAGTAGTAGAGAATAAGGGCGCAAGCCAAGTCTCAAATTTTTCGATAGAGGTATTGTTTTACTCGTCTCAAATTCGAGATTAAGAAAACGAAGTGACAGAGTAGCTGATAAAAAATACCCCCTAATTATTTGAGTTAAAACAATAAGTAACGAAAGAAAAAAATGTTGAAATAATACGTAAATTTACAAAGTAAAAAAGAAATGGATCAAGAGAGAATTTTAAACTTTTTACGACAGCTGAAAGCCAATAACAATCGTGATTGGTTTCATGAGCATAAAGGAGAATACGATATTGTGAGGGCTGATTTTGAACATGGAGTTCAGCAGGCTATAGAACGCATTTCTACTTTCGACCCTGATATTGCTTATGTTCAGGTGAAGGATTGTACTTATCGTTTCAATCGTGACACACGTTTTTCTGCAGATAAGTCGCCTTATAAGACACATCTTGGAGCCTATATTAATGCAAAAGGTAAAAAGGCACTTCGTGGTGGATACTATATCCATATAGAACCCGAACACAGCGTGCTTGCTGTGGGAAATTATTGGTTACCAACGAATATCCTTACTTCGTGTCGCAATGAGATGATGGCAAATACTGATGAGTGGCTTAAATGTGTAGAGAATAAGGATTTCATGAAGTATTATGCCAATGTTGATGATAGAGCAGATGTTGATAACTGGGATAAGCCACAGGGCTTTGGATTGTCGAGGTTAAAGACCTGTCCTTCAGGCTTCCCCAAAGACTGGGAACATATAGAGTATCTGCGTCTTAAAGATTATTGTGCTTGGCATTCTGTTTCTAATACATTCTTTGATGGTGACGGATGGCTTGATGAAATGGAACGCATTTTTCGTGCTGGTAAGCCGATGATGGATTTTATGAATAGTGTTATAGACGATTATGAGTAAGTAATTTAATGAAGAAATCAAGAATAGATACAATAGAGATACAAAGTAAAGCACTTGGCAAGTTAATGGCTGCTACAGTTTATGTGCCAGCCAACAATGCCGATAGTTTACCTGTTCTTTACTTTATGCATGGGCGAAGTGGTGATGAAAACATCATCTATGCTCTCAATGTGCAGACTGTGTCGGATATGCTGATAGCTGAAGGAAAGATGCGTCCAATGATTATTGTTTGTCCACGAATGGAGGATGCCCTGGGACTAAATGCCTATAATGATTATTTCTTCGGTGAGGTGATGCCGTTGGTTGAGCAACGTTACAAGTGTGCAGCAAGGTATATTGGAGGATGTTCGGCTGGAGGTTTTATAGCACTAAACTATGCGTTTCTTCATCCTATGCTGTTTAGTCGTGTGGGTGGGCATATGCCTGCTATCGAAGATAAACTTGATGACGAAGACCTACATTATTTCGGTACCCGTGATAATTGGGAAGCAAATAATCCGCTATTCCTTGCACGTAGATGCAATTTGCCTTCTGAAATGGAATTTTATCTTGATGCAGGAGACGAAGATGAGGGAGGATTCTATCATGGTTGTGCTCAACTTTTTGAAACTCTCAAATCTCGTGGTGTCAAGGTGCAGAACCATCTAAAAAAAGGACATCACACCGTGCAATACATTCAAAATAATCTTGAAGACTATTTCATGTTCTATTCGAAATAAGTAACTTGTAATTGCCCTTTTGGGGGCGACCAATAATCTCCTTCGTATTATGCTTGCACCGGCTTCCCCGACAGCAAGCACTCTGTTGATGATTACTTCGTTATTCTCTATATGACTTCAGGTTCGTTGACTATAATGTTTGAAGATCCTTTTTGGATAGGTGTGTTCGAGCAAGTCGATCATAAGGGTTTGCGTGTTTGTAAGGTAACGTTTGGTGCAGAACCAACAGAGAAGGAGGTTATGGAGTTTGTTGACAAGAACTGGCAGTTTTTGCAGTTTAGTGAACCTTGTTCCGATGGTAAATTTCAAGAGCGAAAAACAAAGATCAGCCCCAAGCGAATGGTTCGAGAGGCAAAGAAACAAATGCGCTCTCAAGGTATAGGCACAAAGTCGCAACAGACATTGAAACTGCAACAGGAACAGAATAAAACCGAGCGTAAGCAACGACAGAAGGCAGAGCGTGAAGCTGATAAGCAGCGAAAGTTTGAACTAAGACAAGCAAAAAAGAAAGAGAAACATAAAGGACATTAGAAATGAAAACAATATTATATATTCATGGGAAAGGAGGAAGTGCTACAGAAAGTGAGCATTATAAGTGTCTGTTTCCTGGTTGTGATGTGATAGGGTTGGATTATAAAACATATTCTCCTTGGGAAACAGGGATAGAGATTCGTGTTGCTGTTGAAAAAAATAAGGAAAAATACGAGAATATAATTCTTATAGCTAATAGCATTGGTGCGTACTTCTGCATGAATGCTGGCATTGATGATTTTATAGAAAGAGCTTATTTCATATCTCCAATTGTTGATATGGAGATGTTGATTACCGATATGATGAAGTGGGCAAATGTTTCAGAAGAAGAATTGCAGTTAAAGGGAGTTATTCATACAGACTTTGGTGAGGACTTGTCATGGGATTATCTGAGTTATGTTAGGAGCCACCTTGTCAAATGGAATGTGCCAACGCAGATTCTTTATGGCAGCAATGATCATCTAATGTCTATTGATACTATCACCAATTTTGCCAAAAAGCACAACGCCTCTTTAACTATTATGGAGAATGGCGAACATTGGTTTCATACAGAAGAACAGATGGCATTCTTAGACAATTGGATAAAATGAGAATAGAACTTGTAACTAATTAGAGCAGTTTGTAGTTTTGCGGTCAAATTAATTCTTACAAGAAATTCGTATTTAATTAATATTTTTCAATGAAAATAGTAAAAGAAAAAATATTTAGGGTAATGGGCTTGCTGGTTGGGATATTGCTTTTCCCAACTGTGAGCAGAGCACAGAAGGATGATATTGCACACGAAGAGACGTTGCGTGAAGTAACCATTAGTTCGCGTTCGGCTCAAAAAAGAGTTGATGAGGTGCAAGTGGGCGTTGAGAAGGTTGAGATTGCTACTCTTGCCAAGGTTCCGTCACTATTTGGAGAGAAAGATATACTAAAGGGTATTCAACTCTTGCCTGGTGTAAAAAGTGAGAGTGAAGGCTCTGGAGGTTATCAGGTGCGTGGTGGTACAGCAGCACAGAATCTCATACTCTTGGATGGTGCTACTGTGTATAATGCCGGTCATCTGATGGGATTGTTCTCTTCATTCAACGATGATGCTTTGATGAATGGTTCGCTATATAAAGGAATGGTACCAGCTCAGCTGGGTGGTGGCTCTTCCTCAGTATTTGACATTAGTACCCGTTCGGGCGATGTAAACAACTACCATTATGGTGCATCAGTAGGACTACTTTCTGCTAAGGTGATGGCAGAAGGCCCTATACAGAAGGACAAATCGTCGTTTCTTGTTGCAGGCAGACGTTCATATCTTGATCTTTTCTTAGGATTAAGCGATGAGTATAAAAACAATACACTACACTTCTATGATACCAACGTACGTCTGAATTTCCATTTATCGCCAAAGGATATGCTGGCGCTCTCATTCTTTCATGGACGCGACAATATGGCTATTGAGGATATGATGATGATGGAGTGGAGTAATACGGCTGCAACAGCCAACTGGCTGCACACATTTAGCGACACCCGTTATGTCAATACAAAACTGGCGTATAGTATCTATCAATGTGATATGGGCATGGATATGCTTAGCAGTTACTATAAGATGAAGGGATACATTCGCCACGCCACGTTGCGCCATCAGCAAGTGTGGGCTCCTGGTCAACATCGTTTTAACTATGGCTTGGAAGGAACTTTTCTACAGCTACAATCGGCAGAATGGGATATAGTTGAATTGCATGAGCGTGAGCGTCGTAATGCTCTGATGGGTGCTGCATGGATTGGTGACGAGTGGCGCGTCGGCAAGCAGTTAGAACTGTCTGCTGGTGTACGTCTCCATCTTTTCTCTGTGTTGGGTGGCGCTCCATATTATCAGATAGACAAAGACGGAAACATCACAGAGACTCTTAATACTGCGAGTGGACATATTGTAAAGACTTACACGAATGTGGAGCCACGTCTTAGTGCAAAGTTGAAACTCAGTCAGCTACATAGTTTGAAACTTGGATATAGTCGCACTTCGCAGGATATCCACGCCATCAGTAATAGTTCTATGTCGATGCCTTTCGACCGATATACAATGACAAGTAATATCGTAGCACCTGAGCAAGCAGACCAAATAGCGTTAGGGTGGGCGGGCATCACTAAAAATGGCGAATATGATTTCTCGGCAGAGGCTTACTACAAAGACATACGTAATGTCTATGACTATCGTGATGGCAAGCTGTTCTATTCGGAGATAGAAATCGAACGACTGATATTGGGTGGCAAGGGACGTGCCTATGGCTTGGAACTCTGTGCTCACAAAAACAAAGGATTGCTAACAGGATGGGTGTCATATACGCTGTCGTGGTCGGATAATAAGATTGAGGGTATCAACGGTGGCAAATGGTACACTGCTTCCAATGACCGTCGCCACGACCTGTCGGTTGTAGGTATGTATAAACTGTCGAATAAGTGGGAAGTTGCTGCTACATGGCACTATAATACCGGTCAGGCTTTGACGGCACCTTCTGGCAAATACGATATGAGTGGCTCTACTTTCTATTATTATCATGAGCGCAACGGATATCGTGCTCCTGCCTGTCACCGTCTTGACATTAGTGCTACTTATACGAAAAAGCATGGTAGGTCTACACACATTTGGTCGTTTGGCATTTATAATGCCTATAACCATTATAACCCGTATGTGATACAGTTCCTCAACGATGATGACAAGCCATCAGGTACTAAGGTTGAGCAGACATCACTTTTTGGAATCATTCCTTCTGTGTCATTCACGATAAAATATTAAGAGATAATGAGAAAGATAATATATTTGCTGTTAGCTTTGGGACTATTTACAGCTTGTACTAAGGAAATAGATTTTGATTTCAACGAGATTGATCCCATTGTAGTTATCGAGGGGCATATTTCTAACGAAGGATGTATGGTCGTCGTCAGTCGTAGTCGCTCAGTGAATGATGCTACGCATGCACATTGTTTGGAGGGTGCTATCGTGACTATTACTGGTAATGGTTCCACCATCGTTTTGAATTATGATGTAGAAAAGGATTGCTACTATTCGTCTGTAACAGGCGTGCCAGGTAATACCTACCAACTGAGTGTTGACTTTGAAGGTAAACATTATGAGGCAACTTCTCTGATGCCTTCACAAGCTCCTATTGTATCGTCAGAGTTTATGTGGATGCCTATGATGAACGAGCGATGGCTGAGTTACGAGATGTGGGCTAAAGATCCTAACCCCGATCAGCGAAATTACTTATGGTTTAGAATGCATCGTTTCTCTTCACATCCGCACTTTGAAGGTAAAACACAAACGGAACCTTATACTTGGGATTTGTTTGATGATCGTGGCTGTCCGCCAGGTACCATCTTTATGGATATGGTGACAGTCAGCGAAAAGATGATGAATGATGATGATAAAGAAAACTGGAAGTGGATATTCTATGATGGCGACAGTATCACCGCAGAGCTGATCACTGTAGATCGTACTGTCTATGATTATCTTAGTGAACTTCGTGCAAGTCAGTATGGAAGAGGTGCCAATCCGCATAGCAATATTTCGGGTGGTTGTTTAGGTTTCTTTGCTGCAGAATCGGTGTCGCATACAGATACCATCGTGTTCTATCGTGACAAAGTGCCCAATTACGATAAAAATAGTAAATAAAAAAGATGCTTAGTGCACAATTAATTATACTTTTGTAGAAACATTTTGTTTAAAATAAAAAAAAGCGTATGGTTAAACACATTATTCTCTGGAAACTAAATCCAGAACTCTCAGAAGAAGAGAAAGCAAAAGTAAAGGCTGAAATCAAGGCTGGTCTTGAGGGATTAGTAGGAAAAGTACCAGGACTTCTTGAAGTTACAGTTCATATTGATGGGCGATTAGATTCATCAAATGCAGACGTAATGCTCGATAGTACTCTCGAAAGTGCAGAGGCTCTTAAAGGCTATGCTCCACATCCGGCTCATGTGGCAGTGCGTGATACAAAGGTACGCCCTTACACTGTAGAGCGTTTGTGTCTTGATTTCGAGATCTAATATATTTTTCTACGCTCCAAATTTTGCCCTGGTGCATTATGCATCAGGGCTTTTTTATTTGAATGATGCCATTCGTCACATATTTGTATTGTTTATCCCAGAAATAAATTATGGTTCGTATTATTTTGTATTTTTGCACCATCATTTTTTTAGATAGATGGGAAACACGAGTTTGGAGCAAAGAAGATAACCCTCGGCGTATTCTACAATAATCCTTCGGCCTTCCACTGCTATGAGTCCGTTGGGTTCAGGGTTGTAGGTACTGACTCTTACTTCATAGATGGAGAAGTATGGACGGAAAAAGAAATGGAAATAAATTGTAAGTAATGACAAAGAAGATAGTTATTTTTTTCTTGGCCCTTGCATCCTTTATTTCTGTGGATGCTCAGAATGAGGTTGTTGGCGCCTATGTTAAAAAAGAAGGAATGGCTTGTGGCATCAATGCGACAAGCCGTTTCCCCATGTATAGCGTTATGAAATTCCCTCAGGCACTGTACGTCGCAGACTTCCTTACCAAAAACAACATCGAGTTGAATACAGAGGTGATGGTCAGGAAGGACAAACTGATGCAAGATACATGGTCGCCAATGTTGAAGACTTTTGAGGGAGAAAGGTCTTTTACGTATTCCGAGTTGCTTGCTCTGTCTCTTCAACAGAGTGACAACAATGCCTGTGATATTCTCTTCGAACGATGCGGAAGTCCGAGAGCAGTGGAAAAATATCTCCGAGATCTCGGATTCAAAGATATTCGTATTCAGAAGACGGAGAAGCAGATGCATGCCAACCCAGCACTAAGTAATAAGAACTGGTGTACGCCACAGTCGATGGTTGCACTCCTTGAGTGGTTCATTGCGCATCACAACGACAACGAGCCGCTCCGCTACATTTGGAAACTGATGGCGGAATGTCAGACTGGTGGAGACCGTCTTCCTACTGCGGTCACTTCTTCTGCCAAAGTCATTCATAAGACAGGTACAGGGTGCCCATTACCATCAGGTCTGCCATCAGGCATCTGCGATGTGGGGATTATCATATTGGATAATGGTCTGCAGCTCCCAATCGCAGTTTTCATTACCAATCCATCATCGCAATCTCGGATTTCTGAGGTGGCTAAAAAACTGCTTGAACCAACCAAAGAACAGTTGCTTCAGGATTATGATTACTATTTCAGCCAGTTGGAGCAGATTCATCCTGATCCTTATACTGCATTTGGAGGTAAGGAGGCATTTGCCAAAGACGTAAAGCAACTTCGCGATGAATTGGGTAATCGCGGTTCATTGACACTTAATGAGATGCAGGTTGAAATAACCAAACTCATCTCAAAGCTTCACGATGGCCATACAAACGTTGGCTATCCAGAGATGCCTGGGAAAGTAGAAAGTGGATGGGTTCCGCTAAAGTTCAAAGTGACCTCTGATGGTTTAATAGTGAATTTGTGGAGACAGGATCTGGAACCGCTGAAAGGGGCCAGACTGCTGGCAATTGAGGGTGAGCCAGTAGATTCACTGCTGGAACGACTCGACAAGATGGTAATCACCGAGAATCGCTATGGATTGATGGGAAAGGCAAGTAATGCATTTCGACACAATAACACGATTCGTCAACTGTTCCCTATGTATAAAAGGGATTCACTCTTGATGAAATTCAGAATGGTTAGTGGCAAGGATACGCTGATAACTCTACCTTTCTATCCCAATGGACCAATATGGAATACATTCGTTAGTTCATCTGTTGACAATCGTTTCCCAAAAGACAATTTTGAGTTCCGATTTGCCGACGACAGCAAGCAGACCATGGTGATGTGCATCAACCAGATTGTAAGTGCCGATGTGCCAAACATCGAAAACTATGGTCTTAAATCGGATGTGATTGTGGCCAATGCCTTCGCCAAGATGCTTCATGAGATGAAAGAAGCCAAAAGTCCACGACTCATCATCGACTTGCGAGGCAATGGAGGCGGCTGGACTATGATTATGTATGCGGCCTTGTATGAACTCTATGGTGAGCGATTCTTGAAAACCGATATGGGAATACGTTCCTCTACAAGGGTTTCTGAAGCATTACTTAAGAAACGTGGTGGTATCACACTTGAACAGTTTAATCAGATGTGTGGCACATCGCTCAAAATGGGCGAGTATTATGAGAGGCAATCGACTATCAGTAGTTTCGATATGTTCATGTGTGCTGACAAGGGAATTCTTGAGGCTCAGCATGGTCAACCTATCTACACGCCAAAGGAAATTTATGTTGTGACAGATGAGCGTACCTTCAGTGCTGCCTTCCACTTTGCCTATATGATGCATAAAATGGGAGCCACTATCGTTGGTGTACCTTCTGGTCAGGCGCCCAACACGTTTATGGAAGTCACTCCTGTCAACCTTCCCAATTCAGGTTTGGAGTGCAGCGTTTCCAATTCCCTGCAACGCTGTTTCCCTGACAATGACCCCAAAGCCAAGGTCTTCACGCCTGATATCCAACTGACATACGATGACTATCGGAAGTACAACTTCAGCAAGGATGCTGAATTACTATATTTAATCGAAATGAAATGAAACACGAGATTATTGAACTGCATAATGCGCAAATTATTGGCATAGCCAAGAGATTACGGCTCGGTTTCTCGCTTGACGAGATTAAGGATCTGTATGATGATGTATCTCATACGCCCAGTGTTCGACAGCTGACGGAAAAGATAAAAGAAACCGAACAACAACTGAAACAACTGATTGCCCGCAGGAACCGACTGCTCGACTGGAGAGACTCTCGCAAAGAAATGAAGACAATGGAAAAATTTAGTATTCAATCACTGCCAGAGATCATCGTGGCAAGTCATCGTGAAGTCATACCCAACTATGCCGCCATCGGCCCTATGTGTTACGAGAAGATTGGTCCGGAGATGCAGCGTCTGGGCTGTAAGTGTCCGCCTCCAGGCTATTGCTTTACTATAGAGCATAATAAGGAATATACGCCAACGGATATCGACATCGAGTATTGTGAGCAGGTGGAGGAGATGGGCACAGACAGCGCCATCATCAAATTTAAGCGTTTGCCAGCTGTTCCCAAAGCCCTCTGCATGAAGCATGTTGGCCCTTACGAGCGCTTTTACGAATCTTACACCGAGGTTTTCCGCTATATGGAAGAGCAAGGTTACAAGGTTGCCGGGCAACACCGCACCTGTTATATTGATGGCGCGTGGAATCAGGAAGATCCAGAGAAATGGCTTTCAATTATCCAGATACCGATAGAATAATTATAAAATGTCTGCCTAATAAAAATGAGGCAGGCATTTTTTTTTAGAAAAAGCGTCGTTTATCACAAAAATGTACATTTCATCACAGAAATTTGTGAGTAATAATGGTTAAGCGTACTTTTGCTGCAGATTTTAATGTGAAATAACTAATGAAACGAATTAACAAGCTAACAGTAATGCTGGCTCTATTATTGATGATTTGTATTTCAGGAGCAGCAAGTACAACGATTACAATGCAGACGATAAGAGGTCATGTGAGTGACATGTCGTCAGATGAACCAATGATTGGTGTTACCATCGTTGTTGAAGGAGTAGAAAACGCAACCGCGGTTTCTGACATTAACGGAAACTTTGTTATTAATAATGTTCCTGTTGGTCGCCATTCTATCAAGGCCAGCTATGTGGGCTACGAACCATTGATGCTCAAAGAACAGTTGTTGTCGGCAGGTAAAGAGTTGGTTCTCAATCTTCGTATGAATGAGAGCGTGTCGCAGATAGGTGAGGTAGTAGTGAAACCACAGATTAATAAGCAGATGCCACTTAACGAGATGGCTCAGGTGGGTGCTCGTATGTTTAGTGTAGAAGAAGCCAACCGTTATGCCGGTGGCTTAGCCGACCCAGCTCGTACAGCTTCTATGTTTGCAGGTGTAGCCACAGGGGGCGCCACCAATGGTATTAGTATTCATGGTAACTCACCACAGATGTTGCAATGGCGTATTGAAGGTGTCGAAGTTAACAACCCTAACCACTTTGCTGAAATAACTGCGGCAGGTGGTGGTGTGTTCACTTCGCTCAATGGAACAGTGCTTGCCAATAGCGATTTCCTTACTGGTGCCATGCCAGCCGAATATGGTAATGCTCTTTCGGGTGCTTTCGACATGAAGATGCGTGTTGGTAATAGTGCCAAGCATGAGCATGCTGTTCAGGTGGGAACACTCGGTGTTGACTTTGCTTCTGAAGGTCCTTTAGGAAAGAATGGCGCTTCTTACCTTGTAAACTATCGCTATAGTTTCTTAAAGATTGCTCAGGAACTGCATGCCATAAATATGGATAAAGAGAATCTTGACTATCAGGATCTGAGCTTCAAACTCAATTTCCCAACAAAGAAAGCGGGCACCTTTGCCTTTTGGTTCACAGGGCTTGTTGACAATTTCAATAACGATATTGCTGATGTGTCAGATTGGGAAACCCTTTGGGACAGTAACGACTCGTGGTCTAAACAAAGAAGTTGTGCCATGGGACTCAGCCACACTTACAGATTCCGCACTGGTGGTACCTTGCGTTCAAGCATTGCATATACAGGTAGTTACACTCGTCTTGGCATAAACGATTACGACACTCAGCTTAATGCTACACCAGATATGGATGGTCGCAACATTTCTTGGACTCTTCAAGAGAGTGTGCAGCACCAGCATAAGTTCTCTTCACGCTATACCATGCAGAATGGTATTCAGCATCAGCATATTGAGTTCAGCACATGGTTTGATCACGTTGCTGAGATCGGCGGTCCGTTGTTGCGTATTTACGATTCAAAAGGCTATACCGGTCTCACTCGTTTCTACACCAGTCATAAGATAGCTTTCTCGCCTCGTCTTTCGGCTGTGGCAGGTATGAATGTTATGTGGTTCAACCTTAACAACCAATGGCTTTTCGAGCCACGTGTCAGTGTGCAATACAAGACAACAGCATCAAGTACTCTTTCCCTTGCTTATGCTCTGAATAGTAGAAGAGAAACAACCGACACTTATTTCGTGAAGAAGCAGAATGCAGGTGGCGAGTATAACCCAAATGAAGATCTCGGCCTTACCCGTTCTCATCATATCTCGCTTTCGTTTGCCCAGCGTCTTGGTGATAATGCCATGTTGAAGATAGAACCTTACTGGCAATACCTCTTTGATGTGCCTGTAGAGAAGGGTAGTACATTCTCTATTATGAACCATAAACTGTTCTATCAAGACAGAGCATTGGTAAACGAAGGTGCAGGCCGAAACTATGGTGTTGACCTCACCCTTGAACGTTATCTTAAAGACGGACTCTATGGTATGGTTACCGCCACATTGTTTAAGTCAGAGTATCGTGATGCTCAGGGCGATTGGCATTCTACTCGTCACGATAGAAGATATATCACCAATATACTTGGTGGAAAGGAATGGATGGTAGGTAAAGAACGGAAGAATGTCTTTGGCTTTAATGCCCGACTGACTATGATGGGTGGCGATCGTTATACACCTGTTCCTGAGGGTATGACATACGAAGACGTTATGAAGCGTTCTGATAGATCAATTCCAGAAGATACAGCCAATCCGTTCAGCAAGCAATTAGGCATGAACGTTGGTTATGCTTTCTCTGTGAAATACACCATCAACGGCAAGCATGTGGCTCATCATTTCATAATTGATTATCTGCAGATGCGTTCGTTCCAGGGACAAACCTTCAATATTAAGTCTCGCGAATTGGAGAACCAATTCACATCACTCACATTCCCTAATATTGCTTATCGCATTGAGTTTTGATGCAGTTTGTCACAAAAGATGGCTGTTTATCCCAGATATTAGGAGCTAATTGATAATAACAATATCTTTGCATCAAAATTTTAATTAACAGAAAATGAAAATAAGAAGTATTTTTGGACTTGCACTTGCTGTATTTGCTTGTCTCAAGATTGTGGATCTTTTGGATGCCTGGCATTTTGAGTGGTTGTTTACTCAGCCTTGGACTGAGTTTATAGCACCTTGCATTATGTTTTATGTTGGTATAGGGATGTTTTTCTCTGGATTTTTCCATGATCATGATCATTGGCTTTCTCGTGCTATTCCTGAAGTGGAAGAAGGCAAACGTATTCATTGTGCAGTGAGTTTTGGTGGAGATGAGTATGTGTATAATGGTGAGCACTTTCATGGTGCAAAACTTGATGCTGTCTTTGGTGGCATTCGTATGGATATTCGCAATGCCGTTATTGATGAAGACGAGGAAATTGATATTCGTACCGTTTTTGGTGGGGTAGAGCTTTATGTTCCAGCCAATGTCAATGTGAAAGTGAAATCACGTAGTGTTATTGGTGGCGTGGGTAATCACACTTTTAATCGTGAATACCAGAATATTCCTACACTTTATATTGTTGCAAGCAATGTGTTTGGAGGAGTGCATGTGAAAAACTAAAGTCTCTCACGGTCCTTTCCAAAAAGGGAAGGACTAATCAATTGGTAGAAAACCGCTGTGGAGATTAATAAATATTTGTAATATAATTTGCAGGTATTCGCTTTCTTTTTTATCTTTGTGGCGTAAATGAATTCTCAACAAACGAATCATGAAAATTAACCCAATTGCTATATTGATCATTGTAGTTTTTTTAGCCTCATGTGGTATGTCTGATAAACGGTTGATCGCTGAGGCAGAGAACTTGGTAGAAGAACATCCTGATAGTGCACTTGAGGTGTTGAATGGGGTGGAGAGTGTTGACCGCTTGTCAAACGAGTGGACTGCTCGCTATTGGATAGCTACAGCAATGGCACATTCGGGTAATGGAGAATCGTTGTCTGAGGATTCATTAATAGTTTTTGCTCTTGATTATTATGAGAATAAACATCCTGTTGATAGTGCAATGCTGCTAAAAGCGCGTACTGCTGCTGCATCATACTATTGGTGGAAAGAACAGCCTGCCAAAGCAAAGGAGGTGATGTTGAAAACGCTTGAAGAGCGCAAGAAGACAGGAGATAAGAAAGAGATGAGGAAGATACTCTATTCTTTGGCTGAGCTGGCTTTTAGAATTCACAACCTAAAGGATGCTACTTATTACACCGAGGAGTTGATAAAACTTGATGGTGGCGACTTTGGGCATACCGATCTTCTTGATGGACTTGCTATGGGCTCTTTCTATCATGGCAACAAAGAACAGTCTTTTGCTTATTCAGAGCGTGCTATTGCGCATATAGATACTGCTCCCGATTCGGTTTTTGCATGGATGCACTCTTTGCCAAACTATGCTGATGTGCTTATAGATTGCGGACAGCTTGATAAGGGTATAGCCATTTACGAGCGCGTGTTGAAACATTATCGTCAATGTGGGGATTATTATCAAGATCAAGTTGATGTTCCTATATTTAGTCTTTCGCATGCTTGGTTGCTCAAAGGTGATAAGCAAAAGGCTAAATATTATATGGATATGTTGCCAAAGAACAACTTTGACGACTATCATTATAATGAGTTTCGTTTTTGCATGATAGGGCATAAGATGGTGCTCGACTACGCCCTTACTGGAAAGTATAACATTACCGATATGTCGGAATATGTTAACGGTGTTGGCAAGCGGTTTGATAAAAATAACTCGGTTGCTGAGGCTAAAGAGCGTGCAATACATAAACTTCATGAACACCAGCTGCACTTGCAGATTTCGCGCCAACAACAACTTATCTTTTTTCTATTGCTCACCATTGGCTTGATAATAATTATTATTAGTATGTCAACCTTCCTTCGTCGTCGTAAACGATTGATAAAGGAGATGGAGGAAGAAACACGTATGCTCAACAAGCAACTTGGAAAACTGCAGAAGGAGATAGAACAAAAAACTGCTGATACGGAAGCGCAAGAGGAAGTTTCACCTTGTCAATCAACAATAGTGCTTACTGGTGGGACAAGCGAAACGATAACCCTTTATTTGCCCGATGTGCTTTATATTGAGACTGTGGGCAATTATGTAAAAGTGCATCAGATTAAAGATGGCAAGGTGTGCAACGATATGCTTCGTGCCACACTAAAGCAGGTGATGGAGCAGTTGAGCAGTTGCACTATGATTGTGCGTTGTCATCGTGCATTTCTTGTAAACTTGCAACAGGTTGACCATATCAGCAGTAAGGGTGGTGCAACGCAATTGTTCATAAAGCATTGTCACGAAACATTACCTGTTTCGCGTAGCAATATGGCGCAGGTGAAAGCGGCGATTAAGAGGAGTTAGGCTGGGTGTTTGGTTATAATCTGCTAAAACACTAAATGCCCCCAAACACCAAACTGTCAATCATCCCAGAAATATACCGTTTGTCACAAAAGAATTAACACTTGTCACATAAGATAGCCGTCTATCCCAATTATTATGGAGGTAGGCGGCATTCTTTTTATATTTGCAGTGGGAATAAGTTCTGAGTATTCCGATTATTCCGATAATTCGGAGTATTCGGATAATTCGGAGTATTCCGATAGTTTCGATAATTCTAATTTTTTTAAGATGAAAAGAATAATTGTATTAGGTATGATGGCTTGCCTTGGTTTTGTTTATGCCTGGGGGCAGAAAGCAAACCAAGAGCAAGATTCTGCAAATGTTGTCGCGATGACAACAAGTGATCAGATGATTGATAAGATGGTAGAGTTACGGGAGGTTGTCGTCAAGGGCAGCCTCCCCAACACTCGTCTTAAAGGTGGCTCGATGATTACGCGGGTAGAGGGCACACCGCTTGCCTCGTCGGGTACCGTTGACGAGATGCTTGTCAAGATTCCTGGTATGACAGGCTCGGAAGACAAGCTCGAGGTGTTGGGCAAGGGCACACCTGTTATCTACATTAACGGTCGCTTGCTTAGAGACGACACCGAGCTTAAACGTTTACGTAGTGATGAAATACGTGATGTTGAGGTTATCAACAATCCCGGTGCGCAATATGATGCCTCTGTAAGGGCAGTGGTGCGCATACGCACAAAGAAGCATAAGGGTGATGGTCTTGGACTTGACCTCATGGCTTTCACCGAACAGGATTTGCAATATAACTTCAACACTCCTCAGGGCAAACTGGGGCTTAACTATCGCAAGAATGGTGTTGACGTGTTTGGTTCGGCTTATTATCGCCACATGGACTATCGGCAGTATAGCACTCTTGAAGATATATATATAAGCAGCAAGACATTCCTGCAGACAGGTCCTTACACTATGACTTGGCGCAACAACACAATGGTATATACAGCTGGTGTAAACTGGCAAATCTCTGATAACCATTCGGTTGGTGTGCGTGCCGATATAACTCATTATCTCAATGGAACAAATAAGGTTATATATGATGAGGATGTGTATGAGAACGGCAATTTCATAGACCATCTCAATTCGGTGCAGACAAGCGAAGAGAGCAAACCTCTTGGATGGTTAACCAATGCTTATTATAATGGAAATGTAGGTAAGCTCAATGTTGATTTCAATTTCGACTTCATGAGCACAGCTACCAACACCTCTCGCAACAATGTAGAGAAAAGTTTAATTAATGATGATTTTGTGTTGAGTGAATCGGGCACTAATAGTCGCCTTTTTGCTGGCAAACTGGTGCTTTCTTATCCATTGTGGAAGGGAGAGTTGAAGGCAGGAAGCGAGGTAACTCTTGTTAAGCGCCACAACACCTACAGTATTGATAAGAGTGCTATTGCCAATACCGACGATGATATAAAAGAGAACACCTATGCTGCCTTTGCCGAATATGCAGCCGACTTTGATAAATATGGCACAGCACAGTTGGGCTTGCGCTATGAGCATGTGCTCTTTGATTGCAAGGATCGTTTGGCTTCCGACAATCTTCATCGCACAACAAACGATTTCTTCCCAACGGCTTCTTATTCGGTGGGCTTGGGACCTGTGCAGCTGGCACTTGCCTATAGTGTTAAGATTCATCGTCCATCGTTTTTTGCAATGAACGATGCTGTTACATATATTAGTCGTTATTCCTTGCAGGCAGGAAACTCTTGCTTGAAAAACCAAATGGACCGCGAGCTAACATTTAATGCTTCGTGGCGTTGGCTCACCCTTACCGCATCCTACGACAGGTGCAAGAATGGCATAACACAATGGTCGTATCTCGAGGCTAACGATGCCGTACTCGTTAAGCACATCAATATCGACAAGCCGGTGAACACATATAGCCTTTATCTCTCGGCAACACCTCGTGTGGGAATATGGTCGCTCAATGCCACCGCTGGTGTTGACAAGCAACACTTCTATCTCGATGTTGACGACAACGCATCATCAACAGGTTTGCGCAGAGTGTATTTCAACACACCTGTATATACGTTTAATGCCTTCAACACTTTTAGCTTGAAAAACGATTGGAAGATTGATGTGAATTTCATGTTCGAATCGCATGGTCATAGTCTTATCTTCTACGATGACTATAACAACTGCCGTCTTGGTTTTGTGCTACAAAAGAGTTTCCTCAAGGACAAGGCGCTAACTCTTCGTGCTTCGATAGTTGATGTGCTGCATCGCAATCAAACTAATGAATCGGCTGATATGGGTAACTATAGTTTCATTCAGCGAAACAAGTTCTCAAAGCACAAACTCGCCCTTACCTTGTTCTATCGTTTTAACACAGCAAAGAGCAAATACAAGGGAACAGGTGCTGGTAGGGAGGCACAGGGGAGAATGTAGACGCGAAGCCCATAGCGCTTCGCTATTGAATAATGAATATTGAATAATGAAAAGTTCCTCTGACCAACGGGAAGAAATGGTCGGCTACGCCGATATAAAAAAAAATAGATACAGTCAAATGATAACCAATGCCGTAAGGCATTCATTATTCAATATTCATTATTCAATATTCATTAGCTTTTGCGCTTGCAAAGCGCCACGTACGTTAGCAGCACCAGATTCATCATCAGCGAATAGATGATAGCTGGAACAGCTATGATATCGTTGTGGAAGATGAATGGCGACGATGCAATAGCTATTGCCTGTGCTGCATTCTGCATGCCCACTT
>Ga0256404_1004646_pt1 | contig 25540 bp, 17 predicted proteins | sample RumenRJG_01DNA_FD_185990 | JGI IMG/M metagenome (GOLD analysis project Ga0256404, IMG submission 185990) | Bovine rumen microbial communities from Lethbridge, Alberta, Canada - RJG_01 | ecosystem: Host-associated > Mammals > Digestive system > Stomach > Rumen | place: Canada: Alberta | collected...
GCGAGTGCCCAGGTTTACGTAGGTGGTCAAATCGGACTTTACAGAGACACTGACGACAACAACACTACTTTCAAGATTCTGCCTGAAATCGGCTACACCTTCAATGAGCACATTTCCGTCGGCAGCGTCATCGGCTACGCCTACGCTTACGACTCCGGCAACAAGGTCGACCAGATCGAATTCAGCCCTTATCTACGTTACACCTATGCCAAGCTTGGACCTGTGCAGCTATTCTGCGACGCCAATGCGGGCTTCACTTATTACAAATTCAAGCCGAAGAACGGCGCAGACAGTGATGACACTTACTGGCACGCTTATCTGAAACCAGGCATTGCCGTTCCCGTCAGCGACAACCTCTCATTCGTCAGCCACATCGGCCAGATAGGCTACGACGATGCCAATGGCGTTTTCAGCGCCGACTTCTCAGGCAATGCAATCACCATCGGAGCATATTACAATTTCTAATTGGACATAATAATAGAGTAGATGTGGGGATTTCTCCCCAGCACCTCTCATTGCACCGTACATACGGGGTTCGTATACGGCACTACATACATATAGGAGTACGCAAACTCTGATACAAAGCATAAGGGTCGACCAAGCCAGGTCGGCTCTTTCTTTTATCAGTCCTGTCCACTTTAGGCATGGCAAGCACTTTGGGACTGAGCAGGTAGTTGAAGACGGACATGCCGCACTGGCGGTACCATCCCAGCCTTGTCATTGCAGCTTGGCAGATAAGGAGGTCATCAAGATTGCTCTTGGTGATTCTCTTTATGGCAAGCAAGTTCTTGTAGATGGTTCCACATTTCTTCCACTGCTTGACTATCACCACCTTTACCTTGTGGCGCATCCAAGAGCCGAACTTGTCTCTGGGGTACGTGGCCATGCTACATATATGATAGTAGTTGACCCAACCCCGTACGGTTTGATTCAGCTTGGTGAAGACTTTAGATAATGGCTGTGCACTCGCCCTTTTACGTACGTGTATTGACTTGACCTTTCCCTCTAACTTCTCCTTAGTCTTGTCCGTTGGCTTGCATTCCCAACCTTTGCTGCACTTCGTTCTGCTTGTAAATCCACATCGGCGCATCACCGCTACATCCAAGCCGGAAGGATTACGATTCCTTATAGACAGTTCTGGGATATTACAAGGTTTCCATAAAATCCACTAAATCTTTGCATCTCTTAGCATAAGCACATAATTAAAGATTGCGAACGCAATGCGTTCGCCGCTTGCCAGTAATCGTCAAAAAATACGACATCGTTTCGAGGCCACGGGTCCGGCGGACGAATCCGCCGGGCGGATCCCAACCAGAGAGTCGGCGCAAGAGTACTGACGTCTCTGGAAGTGACATGCTATGTGGAGCGTCATGCTTGCGCCGCGAGAGGTAGCATGGCCATGGGATGGCTGTTGTCGATGTGGGCATGCAAACATCCATGATGACATGAAGGGGGTTCCTGACCTGATAACCAGAATGAGCAGGATGCGGTTTTCGTGTCAAGTCGCAGTCGTTTCGTTTGCCTGAAGGCTCAACCATGCCGAACGGTCGGTCTCCAATGGGTGAGCAAAACGCCTCCGTAAGTATTTGATTATCAATAGGGGTCCTGCTCACCCATACGAAAATCAGGCAGGGTGGGCAATTGGTCTAAGCGAATATATTGATTATCAGGCATATAAGAAACGCCTCCTGCTCACCCTATCCATCGACTTTAACAGAGAGGACGGAATATATCAGGGAGCCCGGAAAAAGCGAAGGGGCAGGGCGTTCGGGGTGACGTGGATGGTCTTCCGGGGTGACGAAGGAGGTCGTGCAGGAACTGAATCTGGTTCTGGATGACGTGGTGGGTCATTAGGGATGACGTGGTGTATTATTAGTGATGACGTGGTGGGTCATTAGGGATGACGGGGCGTATTATTAGTGATGACGGGGCGTATTCTTAAATTGGGTTTTTGACTTGATTCGATAAGAAGGAATCAAGTCAAAAAAAAAGGACGGTCACGTGGGCCGTCCTAATTCTTATTCAGCAATATGTCTGTTTACATCATGTCGCCGCCCTGTGGCATTGGTGCCGCCGGGGTCTTCTCCGGGATGTCTACGATGCCACATTCGGTGGTAAGGAACATGCCAGCTACAGAGGCAGCGTTCTGAAGGGCAACGCGGGTAACCTTCGTAGGATCGATGACGCCAGCCTCGAACATATTCACATATTCGCCTGTGCGGGCATTGTAGCCAAAGTCACCTTTGCCTTCGCGGATCTTCTGGATTATTACGCTTCCCTCGACGCCAGCATTCTCGGCAATCTGACGCAGAGGCTCTTCGATTGAACGAGCCACGATGTTGATGCCGGTCGTCTCGTCATCATTTTCGCCCTTGAGGTTTTTAAGAGCATCGGCAGCGCGAACGTATGCGGTGCCGCCACCTGGCAGATAGCCTTCCTCGACAGCGGCACGAGTAGCGTTGAGCGCATCTTCCACCCTGTCCTTCTTCTCCTTCATCTCAATCTCGGAGCCTGCGCCTACATACAGCACAGCAACGCCGCCGGCAAGTTTTCCAAGCCTCTCCTGGAGTTTCTCCTTATCGTAATCTGAAGTAGTGGTCTCAATCTGCTTGCGGATCTGAGCGACTCTGTCAGCTATGTCCTGCTTAACGCCAGCACCGCCGACGATAGTGGTGTTGTCCTTCGTGATGGTAACCTTTTCAGCCTTACCAAGCATCTCAGGAGTAGTGTTTTCAAGAGTGAAGCCCCTCTCCTCAGAAACGACTGTCGCACCGGTCAGCGTAGCGATGTCCTGAAGCATTTCCTTACGACGGTCACCGAAGCCAGGAGCCTTAACGGCAGCGATCTTCAAAGTGCCACGCAGCTTATTTACCACAAGAGTAGTAAGAGCTTCACCATCAACATCTTCTGCAATAATTAGCAAAGACTTGCCATCACGGGCGATAGGCTCAAGGATAGGAAGAAGATCCTTCATCGCGGAAATCTTCTTATCCGTAATAAGAATAGAAGCATCATCAAGGACAGCTTCCATCTTGTCGCCATTGGTCATAAAGTAAGGGGAGATGTAGCCTCTGTCGAACTGCATTCCTTCAACGACCTTAACCTCAGTATCGGTACCTTTAGCTTCCTCAACAGTAATTACGCCGTCGCCTTTGACTTTCGACATAGCGTCAGCAATCAGCTTACCGATAGTATTATCGTTGTTGGCAGAAACGGTAGCTACCTGCTCGATTTTGGAGTAGTCGCGTCCAACTTTCTTGCTCTGTTTCTTAAGATTTTCAACTACGGCCTCAACTGCCTTGTCGATTCCCCTCTTAAGGTCCATAGGGTTAGCTCCAGCGGTGACATTCTTCAAGCCAACATTGATGATGGCCTGGGCAAGAACAGTGGCAGTAGTAGTGCCATCGCCGGCCTGCTCGTTAGTCTTGGAAGCAACTTCCCTGACCATCTGGGCACCCATATTCTGGTACCTGTTTTCAAGCTCAACTTCCTTAGCTACGGTAACGCCATCTTTAGTTACCTGAGGAGCGCCATATTTCTTATCGATCACCACATTGCGACCCTTAGGCCCAAGAGTAACCTTCACTGCATTTGCCAGAGCGTCTGCACCCTCCTTCATCAAAGAGCGAACCTCTGTATTGAATTTAATTTCTTTTGCCATAATTCAATCCTCCATATTCATTAAAGAATAGCCAGAATGTCTGACTGCCTGACTATGAGATATTTCTTGTCATCGACAGTAACCTCTGTCCCGGCATATTTGCCATAAAGGACAGTGTCACCCTTCTTGACTTCCATAGGCTCGTCCTTTTTTCCAGGGCCCACTGCCAAAACTTCTCCCTCTTGAGGTTTCTCTTTCGCTGTGTCAGGAATATAAATTCCTGCAGCTGTCTTGGTCTCAGCCTCCTTAGGCTGAATCAGAACTCTGTCTGCTAATGGTTTAATCATGATATTAGAATTTTAAAATTAGTTTTACATCTATTCCTGGATCGCTCCAGGCACTCAGACCAAAAATCAAAGGCTATGCCATTAGGTCAAATATGACAATTTGTCACCAAAGACTCAAAAAAATGACAACTTGTAATTCCAAAACAATTGCCTAAATTTGAAAAATATCATAATATGAAGAACAATTTTATGAAAACTCTAACCAGGGCAACCCTTGTCATAGCCGTCATTCTCTCAATGGCAGCAACTTCAGGTTGCAGTAAGTTCGGGAGATCGAAAGGGCAGAGCACCGAGTTTGCCACTTTCATCAAGGCATATACTAGCGGAATTATTTCCGATAAGGCTACCATCAAGGTAGAACTAACTTCTGATGCGCCAGACGTGACTGCCGGCTCCGATGTCAAGAATGGGGTCCTGACATTCTCTCCGAGCATAAAAGGCACAGCCAGATGGCTCACGCCGAAGGTAATAGAATTCATACCAGAGAACGGCGCGCTGAAATCCGGCCAAGCCTACAAAGCGAATCTCAGGCTGGACAAAATCCGTAAGCTGAGCAATAGGAAATACAAAAAATTCACATTCTCTTTCATGGTTGCCATAAAAGAGGCTGTGATGAGCCTGGATAATATGACAATAACAGCCGCTTCTCCAGAAGTGGCGAGCGTAGAAGGCAGCATATCCCTTACCGAAGAACTTCCTCTGGAGAAAGTGAAGGAGATGATAGAATTCAGTTATCCAGACAATTCTGCAGAGCTGAATGTAACCATGGCTAATGACCTGACGCATTTCCATTTCGAGATTCTTGGCTTGAAGAGAGGGAAAGATGACAGGACGCTGAAACTGAATATGAAGCCGGCGGACACCGGATTCGTCACTGACTCGAAATCCGAGATAAGCGTACCAGCGTCTGGAGTCTTCAAAGTCATTAATGCTGAACGAGTTGACGTTTCACAGCATTACATAGACGTATTCTTCTCGGAAGCATTGGCCGAATCATCAGATTACACAGGGCTGATTACCCTGGACAACACTGAAGGATACATGATGCAGATAGAGAATAACCACGCCAGGGTATTTTTCGAAGGGGCGGAGGATGCCAGCGTGATATTGAATATCAATCGAAATGTGAAGTCAAGTGCTGGAGCGCTACTGAATAAGGCATATTCAAAAGATTTCGCGCCTACCCAGGAAAAACCAGCCGTGGAGCTTTCCATAAAGGGATCGGTCCTGCCGAATTCCAAAGAGCTTCTGCTGCCATTCAAGGCCGTTAATCTGAATGCCGTGGACATAAGCGTGATTCAGATTTATGAAGACAATGTGCTGAATTTCCTGCAAGATAACAAACTTGACGGTTCGAATTCGTTAAGGCGTTATGGAAGACTGATCTACAAGAGGTGCCTGAGACTGGATTCCGATCCGTCGAAAAACCTGCATAAGTGGCAGGACTTCAGCGTAGACCTCTCCAGGCTGTTCAAGCAAGAGGCTGGGGCAATTTACAGAATCAGGCTGTCTTTCAAGCAGGACTATTCATTATACGGGAGCAGCGATGACTTTAAGAGCGGCATGCCTCAGAATGACGTCGTGGACATATCTACGGTGAGCATATCAGAAGAAGATGACGAAGAGTGGGATGAGCCTGATCCTTATTATTACGAGGACTTCTTCGATTGGAGCAAATACAACTGGAAGGATCAGGACAATCCTGAGAAGCCATCATACTATATGGAAGAAAGCCGCTTCCCTGCCATAAACCTTTTATCTTCGAATCTTGGCATAATCGCCAAATACTCTGGCGGAGACCGCATCTGGGTGAGCGTAAGTGACATTTTAACGGCGAAGCCTGTGTTCAATTCCGAGCTTTATGTCTACAGCTACCAGCTGAAAGAGATAGGGAATGCGAAAAGCGGCACTGACGGAATGGCAGAGATAAAGCTTTCCGCCAAACCGTTCGTAGTCGTAGCAAAGCGAAGCGGAGCCACAAGCTACCTGAAGGTGACCGAAGGCACAGAATGCTCTACTAGCAGATTCGATGTGGGTGGGCAAACGCTTGAGAAAGGCCTGAAAGCCTTTATTTATGGAGAAAGAGGCGTATGGAGGCCTGGCGACACGCTCCACGTATCGATGATACTGCAAGACAAGGACAAGAACATCCCTGACAGCCATCCGGTCGTAATGGAACTATACAACCCTCAGGGGCAGTTCTACAACAAAATCGTGAACGGGGATGGGATGAACGGGTTCTATGCATTCAACATTCCGACTAAGAGCGAGGACCCTACAGGCTTGTGGAATGCGTATTTCAAGGTCGGCGGAGCGACTTTCCATAAGTCTTTGAGAATAGAAAGCATAAAGCCTAACCGCCTGAAGATTGCCATGAAAATCGGGGACGGAAAGACTATTGACGGTGGTCAGAAGGTGCCGGTCATCATAGATGCCAACTGGCTCACAGGGCCCGCTGCGGCTGGTCTAGACGCAAAAGTCACTATGACCTTGCACGGCACTGGCAGTGGATTCGACGGTTTCAAAGACTATATATTCACGAATCCCGCATCCAGCTTCATGAGAAGCGAGCATGAATTAATCAGCAGCAGCCTCGACAGCGACGGGCACCTGAGCGCCATGGTTGAAATGCCTGCGGCCCAGAATGCCCCGGGAATGCTTTCCGCAAACATCTTGACTACGGTGGCGGAGCCAGGCGGGAACACTAGTTTCAATAGCGCGACGATGAGCTATTCTCCATATTCATCATACGTCGGAATTAAATTACCGAAAAGCAAAGATCATTATCTTGAGACCGACAAAGACTATTCTATCGGAGTCGCCGTGGTGGACAGGAATGGCAAGAGGATTTCAGGGGAGAATATTGAATATTCAATATACAAGATGAAATGGAGCTGGTGGTGGGAATCTCGCAGCGATGAATTCGACTCCTATGTCAATGGCACGAACGCCAAGCCGCTCTCTTCAGGAATGCTGACCTCTTCTGCAAACGGGGACGTGATAATTCCGTTCAAGATAAACTACCCTGAATGGGGACGCTATCTGGTCATCGCTAAAGATGCGGCAAGCGGCCACGTAGCCGGTAGCTACCTCTACGTCGATTGGCCTGAGTCTCTTGGAAGGTCAACAAAAACCGACCCTACGGCTCTATCTATGTTAACTTTCTCCACTGACAAGGATAATTACGACGTCGGGGAGACGGCTCTCATCTATATTCCTGCCGCAAGCGCAGGGCAGACCCTGGTTTCCATAGAGAACTCCACTACGGTTTTGTCACGCGAGTGGGTAAAGAATTCGAGCGGAGGCGTAACATACAAACTTAAGATAAGACCTGAAATGGCTCCAAACTGTTACATACACCTGACCATGGTCCAGCCGCACGAAAGGGATGACAACGACCTCCCGATAAGGTTATACGGCATCAAGCCTATCTTCGTGAACAATCCTGCCTCGCATCTGGAGCCAGTCATCAATATGCCTGACGTGCTTCGGCCTGAGGAAGAATTCACGATGAAAGTGAGCGAGAAGAATCACAAGGCGATGACATACACCATCGCCATAGTAGACGAAGGACTGCTAGACCTTACAGCCTTCAAGACTCCTGATCCTTGGAATTCAATGTACGAGAAAGAGGCCCTTGGGGTAAAGACTTGGGATTTATACGATGACGTGATAGGGGCTTTCAGCGGCAGATTCTCGCCAATGTTCAGCATCGGAGGTGACGAATCCATGCCTGTAGGTTCGAGAAAGGACAACAGATTCAACCCTGTCGTGAAGTTCCTCGGGCCGTTCTCCCTGCAAAGCGGCACCGCAACGCATAAGATCAGGCTGCCTATGTACGTGGGCAGCGTGAGAACCATGGTGATTGCCGGCAAAGACGGAGCCTACGGGAAGGCAGAGAAGACCACCCCTGTCAAATCGCCTCTCATGGTGGTGCCTACGCTTCCTAGAACGCTGAGCACGAATGAGGTAGTCGTCCTGCCTGTGAATGTATTCGCCCTCGAAAATGGGGTGAAGGACGTAACGGTAAGCGTGAAGGCAGAAGGCCCGGTAAAAGTGGCAGGAAACAGCCAGAGCAATATTCAGTTCAAATCTACCGGGGATCAGCTCGTGAGATTCAGTCTCCTGACGACTGGAATCGGGCAGGCTGAGATAACAGTTAACGCAAACGGAAACGGCCATAAAGCCAGAGAGACGATTTCAATCTATGTCGGCAACCCTAATCCTGCGACGATATCCAGCACGACTATAGCGCTGAACGGCGGCGCTAGCAATACTCTGTCATTTGCGCCGTTCAAGCCATCTGAGGACGAGTGGGCAGTCCTTGAGCTTTCAAGCATGCCTACAATTGACTATAAGGGAATATATTCATTCTTCAAGCATTACGAATATGACTGCACGGAGCAGCTCTCTTCTAAGGGAATCAGCTTGCTGGGCATTCGCGAGCACCTTGACGAGCACTCCAGGCAGGATGCAGACGAGACAATCAAGAACGTCATTCTGAAACTATACTCAAGACAGCTGGCAGATGGAGGATTCGCTTACTGGCCTGGTTTTGCCCAAAGCAATGACTGGGTAAGCTCCATGGCCGGAATATTCCTCACCGAAGCTTCACAAAACGGTTTCCCTGTAAGCAGGGGCGTGCTGGCTAGCTGGGCACGTTACCAGAAGAAAGCAGTGCAAAACTACCGCACAGAGGATACGAATTCTTATTCTGATCTTTCCCAGGCCTACAGGCTTTACGCTCTTGCCCTGATTGGCCAGCCAGAGAGTGGAGCGATGAACAGGCTGAAAGAAAAGGAAACGCTGTCCAGTACGGCTGCGTGGATGCTCTCGGCAGCATATTCATTGTCGGGCAAGAAGAATATCGCTCAGGAAATAATATCGAATATCAAGAACGAAACTGATGCCTGGTCTGGGAATGACTGGACTTACGGATCCATGCTTCGCAACAAGGCCATATCGGTCGAGGCGCTTTCTTTAGTGGATGAGATTCAGGAAGCATACGACGTGGCTCAGGAAGTTTCCAAAGGCCTGTCCAGCTATTACTCGACCCAGGAAGCCGCCTTTGCGACACATGCGATGGCTAAACTGGCGAAGAAAGCAATCTCCGGGACTCTCTCGGCAGAGCTGACACAGGGGAACGGCAGTCCTGAGACAATCAGCGGCACTTCCGGGTATTACGAGAAAGAGCTTGACGCACAATCTGGTTCCGTCAAATTGAAAAACTTTTCCGAAGGGAAGCTATTCGCGACGCTTGTCACTTCCGCATATCCGTCCGCTGGCGAGAAAATCCCTGCGAAGTCTAACGGGCTGAGCATCAGCGTCAGATATGTGTCCGAAAACGGAAAGACGCTCGAGCCTTCTGAAATAGTTCAAGGCACTGAATTCCTATCCATAGTCTCCGTAACGAACACAAGCGGCAACACAGATTGCTACAACGTGGCTCTGTCGGAGAAGATACCTTCGGGATGGGAGATATTCAATGACAGGCTGCTAGGCACTGGCTCAGACGAGAGCGCCCCATGGACATATCGCGACATCAGGGACGATAGGGTCAACTGGTTCTTCGACCTAGGCAAGGGTGCCACAAAGACATTCAGGATAAAGCTTCAAGCCGCCTACGAAGGCGAATTCAACCTGCCAGCCATCAAGTGTGAGGCCATGTACGACAGGGATTTCAGCGCTAACACGGCTTCCGGCACAGCGAAAGTCATCAGGAAATGACGCACAAAGGAATATCTCTCATTGTAATATTCCTTATCGCAGGCCTTGCCGTAGCATATTTTTTCTGCCTGCCGAAGGAATTGTTCGCAGGCACTGAATATTCCACAGTCGTGACCGACAGGAATGGAGAGTTGCTAGGAGCAAGAATCGCAAAGGATGGACAATGGAGATTTCCGGAATGCGACACGATTCCGCCAAAATTCCAGACATCAATCATCGAGTTCGAGGACAAGTGGTTTGCCCTGCATTGCGGGGTGAACCCTGTGTCCATAGCCAGAGCCGCCATCGGGAATGTCAAGGCTGGGCACGTGACCAGCGGTGGCAGCACCATCACTATGCAGGTAGTCAGGATGTTGCGCGGAAAAGAGAGGACACTCTGGCAGAAAATGATAGAGGCCGTGCTTGCGACAAGGCTCGAAATGAGATATTCAAAGGAGAAAATTCTTGCCCTGTATGCTTCCCACGCACCCTTCGGGGGAAACGTAGTCGGAATCGAAGCCGCTGCCTGGAGGTACTACGGTAAGCCTGCCGAAGAGCTTTCGTGGGGCGAAACGGCAACGCTGGCTGTGCTACCCAACTCCCCTGCTGATATTTATCCCGGGAGGAACAGGAAGTCCCTTTTGAACAAACGCAATCGATTGCTGCATAAAATGTTCAAAGATGGTTGCATAGATTCCACAGACTTGGAACTTGCGCTTGAAGAGCCGCTTCCGGCTGCTCCGGAAGCCCTGCCTCAGGAAGCCTGCCACCTGGTGGAATACTACCGGAAGACTAATCCTGGGAAAAGATCCCGAACATCCATCGACATACATCTGCAACGACAAATCCAAGCGATAACAGACCAGTGGAATGAAGAATTTTCAAGAATAGGAATATATGACATTGCTGCCGTGGTGGTCGATGTGCACACAGGAGAAGTGCTCTCCTACGTCGGGAATGCGAATCCACGCAGAAAGAGGCCAGGAGCCGATGTGGACATAGCCAGGTCACCAAGGAGCACGGGCAGCATATTAAAGCCTTTTCTCTACTGCGCCATGTTGCAAGAAGGGGAACTGCTGCCAAACACGCTCCTGCCAGATATTCCTATGAATTTAGGCGGGTTCTCGCCTCAGAATTTCAATCGGCAATTCGATGGCGCCGTGCCGGCATCCGAGGCCCTTGCAAGGTCTCTGAACGTGCCTGCGGTATACATGCTCAAAAAATTCGGCACCCAAAGATTCCTGGAAGTTTTAAGGCGATGCGGGATGACTTCTCTTGGAAAGAGCGCAGATCATTACGGGCTTTCGCTGATACTTGGCGGGGGCGAATGCACTCTGCTGGATGTCACTAAGGCATATTCAAGGATTTCCCTTTCCTATCAAGCCGCAGACACAACATTCAATGATAGGAAAAGTCCCCTGCATAATTTTCCGTTGAAAGACAAATGCGCCCTATGGTACACTCTGGATGCGCTAAAAGAGGTGAACAGGCCAGACGAGATTGACTGGCGCCTCATTTCTTCCGTGAAACGAGTGGCTTGGAAGACAGGCACCAGCTATGGATTCAGGGATGCATGGGCAGTAGGGGTGACTCCTGAATATGCAGTAGGAGTCTGGGTAGGGAATGCAGAAGGACAAGGAGCGCCCGGATTGGTAGGCGCCAGGACGGCAGGACCTGTGATGTTCGACATATTCAATATGCTGCCTTCAAAGGAGCTTAACGATAAATATGCCGCTGACGGCTGGTTCTTGGAGCCTGTCTATGGGGACTACATCAAGGCAGAGGTCTGCCCTCTCTCCGGGCATCTGGCCGGGCCCGGATGCGAGTCGTCAAATTTGCTCATGCTGCCTCGAAAGGCGATGAAAAGTGAACCTTGCCCATATCACAAGATTGTGGACGGCATGAAGACCTTCATCCTTCCCCCTTCCATGGAATGGTATTACAGGCAGAACCATCCCGAATATGCTCCATACTCGCCTGAGGACAGCGAGAATTATGCTCTCATGGAATTCATCTACCCAGAAGGCGGCAGTACGATCTACATCCCACGCCAGCTGGACGGCTCCATTGCTGGAATCACGTTCAATCTTGCGCACAGGCTGCCATCGGCTAAGATTTTCTGGCATCTGGACAATGAATATGTCGGCCAGACGCAATTCATCCACCAGCTGAGCCTTACGCCTGCGCCTGGCAGGCACACAGTCACAGTGGTGGATGATAAAGGAAACTCGTTATCAGTCGGCTTCACGATTGCCGTGAACGAGAAGGACACTACTCGTCTTTAACGGAGAATCTGTAGATGCATACCTGTGTGTATTTCTCACCTGGCTTCAGCGTTACCGATGGGAAGTTCGGCCTGTTAGGTGAATCAGGGAAATGCTGGGTCTCCAGGGCAATGGAGGTACGATACTCGATAGGTTTGCCATTGATTGCCGGCCCGCCGGTTCCATTGAAGAAGTTCCCAGTGTAAATCTGGATGCCAGGCTGGTCGGTAAGCACCTCAACCTGACGACCGGATGTCTTGTCCCACACGGTGCAGGCCGTCTCGGCATCGCCTTCCGCCTTACGGTCAATCACCCAGTTGTGATCATAGCCACGGGCGTTTTTAAGCTGCTGGTCGTCATTGTCGATTCTCTCTCCGATTCTGGTAGGAGCACGGAAGTCAAACGGGGTTCCCTCGACGCTCGCATTTTCCCCAAAAGGAATGCTGAGCGAATCAATCGGCGTGTAGGCGCTGGCATTCACGTACATGACATAGTCGAGAACGGTTCCGTCTGCATCGCCCTGGAGATGGAAGAACGGGTGATTGGAGATGTTCACCGGAGTATCGTGGTCTGTGGTTGCCACATAGTCGATTCTAAACTCATCATTGCTGTTCACTGAATATGTCATCGTCACGTCCAGGTTTCCAGGATAGCCCTCGAAGCCATCCGGACGAAGATAGTGAAGCACGAGAGTAGAATCATTGTAATCTTTGACGTCCCAGACGACATTGTCGAAACCGTAGAAACCACCATGAAGCGTATTAATCTTATTGTCGTTCGCAGGCACATTGTAAGTAGTGTCATTGAGGACGAATTTAGCTCCGCCGATCCTGTTCGCCACAGGGCCGACGCAAGCGCCGAGGAAACGTTCTCCGTCAGGATTGGCATATTCCCTTATGGTCCTGCGGCCAAGAACGATGTTTTCTTTCTTTCCGTTTTTGTCAGGGGTAAAGATCGTTACGACCCTGCCTCCGAAATTAGTAGCCTGGAGCACGATGTCTCCAGCCTTGAGGGTGTACAGTTTCACAGGAATGTTGTTGATGGTCGTGTCGAAATTCTCTGCCGGAAGGATATCGGCAGCCTGCTCCTGTTGTTTTTGCTGTCCGCATGCAGCCATAAAGAGAACTGCAGCTAACAAATAAAAAGATTTACGCATATATTCTTAGTTTTTTGATTTTTCTTTTGCAAATATAAGAAATTATAACTACATTAGTAATGATTTTCTGCCGTGTGGCACAAAATATGCATTAAATAAAATGTTCTTGTTAGTATTTTAGTTGGTTATTAGTTATAAGTTTTCATACTTAAATTCTTATTCAACAAGACAATTACCGGCTCTGCTGTGAAGCAAAGCCGGTCTTTCTTATATTGCCCAAGCATTGATTATTTTTTCTTCGTCGATGAAGTCGCGGCGCTGGTGGATTTTTTCGCAGAAGGGCGCACATACCCATCTTTCGTGGCTCTTTCAGACATCTTCTGAATCCTAACCTGCGTTGCAGGATGGGATGAGAAAAGAGAAGTGACTGAGCTGCCGGCCGCTGCCTGAGTGCCGCTACCCGTCGAACCACCAGAAAGCTTGAGCAATTCCTCGAAAGCCATTGCCATAGCCCAAGGGTTCTTTCCGCTGTTCTTCAAGAAATCGTACCCGTAATCATCGGCCTGCGACTCCTGCTTCCTTGAAAAGCTAGAGCTTGCGAGAGCCTCGCCGATGTCTCCTAACTGAGAAGCCGTCAGCACGGCCACATCGCCTCCAGTCGATATGATTGCATCCCTCACTGCCGAAGTCATGAGCGCCTGCTGGAACTGCTTCCTGGAATGTTTCAGGGCAACGTGGCCGATTTCGTGGCCGACGACGCCCAAAACCTCATCATCGCTCATCAAGTCTAGAAGGCCCGTGTAAATTCTCACGCTGCCATCCGCACAAGCGAAAGCGTTCACATCGCTGGTCTGATAAACCTTGAAGTTGAGCGGAATGCCATCTACGCTAGTAAGTCCTTTCGTCATGTTCCTTACCCTTTTCACGTAAGGGCTGCTCTCCGGGAGAACCTTATTCTCAGCATCGAGCTGAGTCACATACTGACCGACATAAGCCTGAATCTGCGCATCAGTGAGAGTTGCGGCCTGAAGGACCTTCGCTCCGCTGGACAAAAGATATTCAGGATTAGACGTCCCGCATGACGAGGCTAGAAGCATCAGCGGAATCAAGAATAATAGACATTTTTTCATCGTTAATGATTTTTACCCTATTTCAAAGGACAAAAATATATAAAATTTAAGAATATCATCCATGTCTGCGTTGCAATTCTTTCTCTAAATCTGCTATTCCATAACCTTTGCTCACCAGGAGCGCCAGCAAATGATATATTAAATCAGACGCCTCGTAAATCAGCCTTTCGTCATCGCCCTTGACAGCCTCAATCACGGTCTCTACAGCTTCTTCACCTACTTTCTGCGCCATCCTCGGAACCCCTGCCTTGAAAAGCGAAACAGTGTACGAACCTTCAGGCATCTGTTCGTGGCGGCCACGAATCACAGACTCAAGCTCACGGATAAAGCCGGTGCTGGATGGCACTGCATCGCCCCAGCAGGTCTTCGTGCCTTTGTGGCATGTAGGGCCGTCCGGCTTTGCCCGCACGAGAAGAACGTCGGAATCGCAATCAGGAGAGAGCGAAACCAAATGAAGATAATTCCCGCTCGTCTCGCCTTTGGTCCAGAGCTGGCCACGAGAGCGGCTCCAGAACGTCACCAAGCCTGTTTCCTGAGTCTTTTCCAGCGCCTCGGCATTCATCCAGCCGAGCATTAGCACCTGGAGCGTCAATTCATCCTGCACGATGGCAGGCGCCAGCCCATCGGGGCCTTTCTTCAAATCATTAAAATTCAACATATTCATTAATATTTATATTCTCACAGGAATTTGCCTTTCTGCCAGCTGCCGCTTTAGGTCCGGGATTTTGATTTCTCCAAAATGGAATATGCTTGCAGCTAGGGCTGCATCTGCCTTGCCGGTCGTCAGCACTTCCGCCATATCATCCACGGAACCAGCTCCTCCAGAGGCGATTACGGGAATTGAGAGCAGCTCCGACAATCTGGCATATTCATTTACGGCATAGCCTTTTCTCTCACCGTCGTGATCCATGGAAGTGAAAAGAATCTCCCCCGCTCCCCTATCCTCCGCCTCTTTTGCCCATGAATATAATTCTTTATCGGTCAGCACTTTGCCCCCTTGGGTAGTTACCTGCCAAGACTCCTCGGTAATCTTGCGGGCATCAATCGCTACGACTACGAATTGAGAACCATAGTGCGAAGCGATGTGGGTAATCAGTGACGGATCGTTCACGGCAGCCGTGTTGATGGTAATCTTATCGGCACCAGCATCCAGCAGCCTTGCGGCATCGCCGAAAGACGAAATGCCCCCACCGACCGTGAACGGAATATTTATGCGTTCAGAAATCGCAGAAACGAGCTCCGTGAAAGTTTTCCGACCTTCGAACGAAGCACTGATGTCCAGATACACCAATTCGTCTGCTCCCTGTCTTGAATATTCAGCACCCATCTCAACTGGGTCACCGACCTCCCGGAGGCCGACGAAATTGATTCCTTTCACGACCTCGCCGTCCTTGACATCTAGACAAGGTATTATTCGCTTCGCCAACATATTTCTTTTAGATTTATTCGACCTTCGTAAATCGCCTTCCCTACTATAGCGGCGCTAATTCCAACGTCTTTTAGCATCTCCAAGTCTTGAAGGCTGGACACCCCTCCGCTTGCGATGATCCGCACATTCGGGAAGCGTTTCTGAATTCCTGCATAAAATTTAGCATCAATGCCTTGCAAGGTTCCGTCACGAGAAATTTCAGTAATCTCAGCTTCTGAAACCAATCCGTCGTAGGATTTCAGCAGATCGTCCGCTGTGAGCTGCGATTTTTCCAGCCAGCCGCAGGTAGCGACAACACCGTCTTTGATGTCGATACCGAGGATTATCTTTCCTTTATAGCATTCCATCCAGTCTTTAGCCTGTTCAGGATTGGTAACGGCCACACTGCCGCAGACGACGTAGCTTGCTCCTGCATCCAGAGCCGATTTCAAGGACTCATGCGACTTGATTCCGCCACCGAATTCGACTTCCAGCTCTGTCTGCGAGGCGATTGCCTCCAAAGTCTTCAGATTCTGAGGCTGCGAGGCCTTTGCCCCGTCAAGGTCAACGACGTGAAGCCTTTTCACCCCAACGGCCTCAAAATCCTTTGCCACGTCGATGGGGTTCGTAGAATAAACTTTCTCGCTGCCGTAGTCTCCGCGGGTAAGCCTTACGCATTTACCGCCAATGAGGTCGATAGCAGGTATTACAGTGAACTTCAGCATATCCGCAAAAAATTTTCAAGGATTTTCTCACCTACCGGGCCGCTCTTTTCCGGATGGAACTGAGTGCCGTAGAAGTTGCCTCTATTCATCGCTGCGCTGAAGGTGACGCCTGCGAAATAAGTCGATGCAACTGTCTCTGAATCTGAATATTCAGGATAATAGGAATGCACGTAATAGACGAAAGCTCCTTCCTGAATGCCTCTAAAGAGGGGGCTGCGAAGATTCTCGATGGTGTTCCAGCCCATGTGAGGAATTTTTGCTCCTTCTGATGGCCTGAAACGCAGTACCTTGGAATCGAATATATTCATACACTCCGTTGGGCCCTCCTCGCTGGAAGCGCACATCAGCTGGAGCCCGATGCATATTCCTAAAACAGGCTGAGTCAGGCTCTTAAGGACATCTACCAATGGCAGGAGAAAGCGCATCGCATTCGAGGCCTCGCCTACCCCTGGCAGAATCACGTGAGAAGCCGTTCTGATCGCATCCGGATCCGACGTCACCTGATAATCTGCCTCCAGGCGCTTCAAGGCATTCTCTACAGAGCGAATATTCCCAGCCTTATAATCAACGATCGCTATCATAATATTCCTTTGCTAGAAGGTATTTCATAAGGGAATTCATTCTTCGCGGCCGCCATCCTAAGGGTTCTGGCAAATCCCTTGAATATAGCTTCGGCCTTGTGATGCTCATTCCCGCCCCTCGCCTCGATATGCAGGTTACACTTCGCTCCAGTGCATACCGACTGGAAGAAATGCATGAACATCTCGGTGGACATGTCGCCAACTTTCTCGCGGTGGAACTCAGCCTTCCACTGAAATTCCGTGCGTCCTCCGAAATCCATCAGCACGGCAGCATCGCAGTCATCCATAGGCAAAACAAAGCCATAACGAGCAATGCCCATCTTATCGCCTAACGCAGCATTAATCGCCTCGCCGAGTGCTATTCCCGTGTCCTCTATCGTGTGATGGTCATCGACCTGCAAGTCACCCTCGACCTTTACCCTCAGCGACACTCCTCCGTGATGAGGAATCTGCTCCAGCATGTGGTCGAAGAAATCGAGGCCGGTGGAAATTTCAGAAATGCCGCCCTTATCCAAATCCAGTTCCAGAGACACGCTGGTTTCCTTCGTTTTCCTTGTCAGCCTGACATGACGTTCCCCGAGACGTTCAACGCCATTTCTATCTTTTCCAGGACCAACCCCTAGCACATCCAGCAACCTGTCATTCTCGAATGGGGTGCCTATGGTGATTCGCAGGCAGCCTTCGCAGCCTTTCACCTGCGAGCGGTTCCTGACGATTATCCCATTCTGCAATAGCTTTGCATAAAGTCCTTCGGGATCAGTAACCTTAACCAGAATGAAGTTCGAATCACTAGGATAAATTTTCTGCACCTTAGGGCACTCTGCCAAAGCTTTCTCGACTCTGAACCTATCCCCGATTATTTCCACCACCCTGCGATTCTTAGCATCTTCGTCCAGCTTAGTCAGAGCCATCTTCTGAGCCAGGATATTAATATTGTAAGGGTACTTCACCTTATTCATCGTAGCCACTATTTCCGGCATGGCAATCGCAAGACCGATTCTCAGGCCAGCCATCCCCCAAGCCTTGGATAGCGTCTGCAGGACGACCAGATTCGGGTATTTTTCTATAAGAGGGACCAAGGTTCCTCGATTAGAGAAATCTATGTACGCCTCATCCAAGACCACGGCTCCGCCGAAACCTCTCAGAAGTTTCTCGATGTCTTCCTGCGGGAACGAATTGCCGGTAGGATTGTTCGGGGAGCAAACGAACATGAGTTTCGTGCGAGAATCTGCAGCAGAAAGCATTCCATCTACGTCCAGCGAGAAATCTTGTTTCAGCTGGACCTTCCTGACTGCGACGTCATTCATTCCGGCTGCTACCTCATACATTCCATAGCTGGGAGCCATCAGAACAGCATTTTCCTCGCCAGGGGCGCAAAATATCCTGTACATCAAGTCAATCGCCTCATCGCTTCCATTGCCCAGAAAAAGCTGATTGGGAGAAATTCCCTTGATTGCCGCTATCTTTGCCTTCAACTGCTTCTGACGAGGGTCAGGATAACGGTTGATGCCGTTATCGTACGGGCTTTCATTCGCATCCAGGAATATTTCGGGGCGGTTTTCTCCACATTCGTCCCTTGCCGTGTAATAAGGATTCAGCGCCTTGATTGAAGGGCGAATCAAATTCAATATATTCATAAAAACATCATTTTTCAGTCCTGACTTTCACCGCAGCTGCATGAGCGTCCAGTCCCTCCGCAAGAGCCATGGTCTCAATGGCACCGCCAATGCCCTCCAAACCTTCCTTCGACAACTCTTGAATGGTCATCCTGCGCATGAAGGATTCCACCCCGAGGGCACTGCAAGACCTTGCCCAGCGGCTAGTCGGAAGGGTGTGATTCGTACCTGAAGCATAGTCCCCAGCACTCTCTGGAGAATAATTTCCTATGAATATGCTGCCGGCTGCATAAATCTTCTCTGCCATCGCCCAAGGCTCCTGCATGGAAATTATAAGGTGCTCTGGGGCATATTCATTGGCGAACCTTGCAATCGCCTCTCGATCCGGAAGCACGATTATTTTACTGTGCATCAATGACTTGGTAATTGTTTCCTTACGGCTCAGTCTCGTCATCTGGCGATTTATCTCGCTTTCAACGGCTTCTGCGATGATTTCAGAGGAGCAGACAAGGATTGACTGGCTGTCCGGCCCGTGCTCGTCTTGAGACAGGAAGTCGGCAGCCACGAATGACGGCTGAGATGTTTCATCGGCCAGCACCATCACTTCGGAAGGTCCTGCAGGCATGTCGATTGCCACTTGGCTCATTCCGACTATCTGTTTTGCCTTCATCACGTAACGATTGCCCGGTCCGAAAATCTTATCTCGCCTCGTGATGCTCTCAGTGCCATGAGCCATCGCCGCAATCGCCTGCGCGCCACCCAATTTGTAAATATTCTTCACTCCGCAGAGGGCGGCGGCATGTATGATACAGGGATTTGCCTTGCCTTCAGCAGAGGGAGGGGTGCACAGAATGATGTCTTCGCAACCGGCGACTTTCGCAGGGATGCATAGCATCAGCACCGTGGAAAATAGCGGAGCCCTGCCCCCTGGCACGTAGAGGCCGACCTTATTGATAGGCACGGACTTCTGCACGCAGGTAACGCCAAGCGAGGTTTTCACCCTGATTTCCTTTGGCAGCTGAGCAATATGGAATTTCAGGATATTTGAATATGCCGTAGCGATGGCATGCTTAAGATCTTCTGGCACAAGATCGCCCGCCTCTGCGATTTCTTCTTCAGAGACCATGAATCCGCCCGAAAGCGAAGCCCCGTCGAAACGCTTTTCATACTCTCGCAGGGCAGAATCTCCCCGCTCCTTAACGTTTCTCAATATATCCCTGACGGCTTCCTCGATGTCAGAATCCTGCTCGGATGGACGCTTCGTCAGGCTGTCCCACGCAGACTGCGGAGGATTAATGACCTTAAATATTTTCATAGCACCATTTTTTCGACTGACAGAACCAATATTCCTTCGGCGCCTACCTGCTTCAATTGCTCAATCTTCTCCCAGAGCACATTCTCTTTTACCACCGAGTGCAGCGAGGACCAACCCTCCTGCGCCAGAGGCAGGATAGTCGGGCTTCGCATCGCAGGCACTATCTTTATGGCCTCTTCAATTTGCGAATTCGGAATGTTCATAAGCAGATATTTAAGACCTTTGCTGTCTCTCACTGCATTCAGACGGAATTTTATCTGCTCTAATGCTGAAAGTTTGTCGTTGCTGACGTTTTTCCCTTTTATCAGCACAGCCTGTGAAAAGACCACCTTCTCGACTTCCTTCAGGCCGTTGCTGACGAGGGTGCCACCAGAGGAAACGATGTCGAAAATGGCATCGCTCATCCCGACGGCAGGGGCTATTTCCACAGACCCCTCAATGACGCTGATTTTCGCATCTATATTCTTTTCATTCAGAAATTTAGACAGAATATTCGGGTAAGATGTGGCTATTCTCTTGCCGTTGAAATATTCAAGCCCAGCGTAATGCTCCCCCTTTGGCACAGCCAGTGAAACCCTGCAACTCCCAAACCCGAGCTTATCTATAATCTCCACGTCTTCGCCTTTCTCCAGCACTTCGTTGTAGCCTACGATTCCTATGTCCGCAACGCCCAAAGCTACTGCCTGAGGGATGTCGTCGTCCCTTAAAAATAAAATTTCCGCCGGATGGCTGCAGGAGCGCAGAAGAAACTGGCGTTTGCTGTCATCCACATCGATTCCTGCCTCTCGCAGCAGGCTGAGGCTGTCTTCACTCAATCGGCCCTTGGCCTGAATAGCAATTCTAATCATATAGCTGATAATAAAAAAAGACTTGCGCCCATGAAGGAAGCAAGTCTTTATAAATATCTTATGTTCAGATACTCACAGTCAGCTTACCTCCCGATTAGAGCGGCAATGATGGCAATGAATATGAAATAGATTCAACATTATTCGTTAGTTCGCTTAGCAAAATTGTAAATTTTTTTCTTGGCATCAAAATTTTTTCGTCATAAAATGCGAAAATATGGGAAATAAAGCAGCCTGAACAAGAATTCAACGGATAATCAATAATCCGTGAGGCCACAAGGTCATTTTTAGCCATTTGTAAAATCCAAAAGCATTTTTTTGCAATTTTTCAGCATTGGAAAATGCTGTTTCCAAGCCATTCAAATTGCGTTTTTTCAACTTAGCCGGTGATATTTTCTGTCACCGGCTAAGTTGAAATACTTTTGCCTTCGAAACATTCTTAACTATTTATCGCTATGAGAAAAGTATTTAGTCTGTTGCTGTCGGCGCTCATGATAGCGTCTTGCAACGAAGAAAACTGGACTCCGCAGGAGTCCGCCACGCCTATTCAGAAAGAGGAAGCAGTTTCCCATGAAATGATCGAGCTGGGGCGGAAGCTGAAAAATCCGTACACAGTGAAAAACATGAGCGCTGCCATCTCTGCTCTCTACCCGACAAGGGCCGACTTAGAGGTACCTGCGACTGACATGTATGTCAGGTTCTTGCCTGACGGCCAGAAAGACCTGAACACCCTGGACTCGCTTGGAGCAGTGCTGTTCGACTACCCGCTAGACTACGAAATAAAGACAGAGGGGGACTACTATCACGACCCGTCCATTCCTGAGGACGAGGTGTCTTGGCAATATGCCGTAGTGCCTTCCGATTTCGTATTTCCTGAAAAAATCAGGCACGAAATCCTCGATGAGTGCTACATCCCTAAAGATGGAATGGTCACGAAAGGACTCGAAGACATCGACTGGGACAATGTCGAGAGAACCGCCTTCGAGCAGACAGGGAACGGTGACATGCTCGTTCCTGATACCAGGGGGCGCAAAGTGCATCCTGAGGGCTACATAAAAATCGTGGATGACAAATTCCCGCAAAGCAGGACATTCGGAGTATGCGGTGTTAAAGTCATCGGCCGAGTGTTCGTGAAATTCGGCCAAGATTACACCGATGACCAGGGACACTACAAGCTGAACAAGAAATTCTCTTCCAAGCCTCATTACAGCATCCGGTTCAAGAACAAGGCCGGCTTCAAGATTGGATTCAATAAGATTCTAGTCACGGCATCTACGTCAACCCTAGGGAAGGGCAGCCCCTCTGGCAAAAACGTAACGATTGACACGAAATCCGGAGATAAAGTGTTCAGAAGATGCGTCGTGAACAATGCAGCCTACGAATATTACACCACATGTTCTTCATACGGCGTTACGCCTCCGCCTCAGAACCTGCGAATATGGATTCTGGACCTCATTAAGCCATCTTGCGCTATGATGATGCACCATGGCACTCTGCTAGACAATTCCCTCCTCAAGAAATACCTGAAATATTATGTTTCAGCTATAAGGATATTTGCTCCTGACATCACGATCGGAACAAGAGACAAGGACTACAAGTACGATGAGATTTTTTCAGTCACGATGCACGAGCTGGCACACGCCTCCCATTTCGCTAGAGTAGGGAAGGATTATTGGAGCCTGCTGACAGAAAGGATGCTGGCTAACCTTGCGATGACAGGGGACATGTACGGCAGCGGCAAAGGAGAATACGAAGGGATAATCGGAGTGAGCGAGATGTGGGGATACTTCATGGAATATTCTCTTTACAAGGAGCGTTATGGCAGAGACGTAGCTAAAAAAGATGATCTCTGGTTCCATCCGGAGGCACTTGAAGACTTGCAAAAGAAAGGCATCACCAAGAAAGACATGTTCTTCGCCCTGAACTCAAACGTAAGAGACATAGAGACTTACTTTGATTACCTCGCAGAATCCTGCCCATCAAAGAAAGCTGTCATCGATCGCGTCTACAAACAATATTACAAGTAATTTGGAATTAACCGAACATTTCGTATCTTTGCATTCCCCAAGCGCGGGTGGCGGAATGGTAGACGCGCTAGTTTCAGGAGCTAGTGTCAATTATGACATGTGAGTTCGACTCTCATCTCGCGCACGCCAGAGACCGTGTCAGAGCAATCTGATGCGGTCTCTTTCGTTTTCCGCATTGGTTTTCGGCGGCATAATTGCTATATTCGTAAAAAACGCACTTATGGAAATTGTATTTCTGGATGCCGCCACGATAGGCGACACTTCTTTAGAACCGATTGAGAGACTAGGACATCTCACTTGCTGGCTCACATCTACCCCGGAAGAGGCATTAAGCAGGGTCAGAGATTGCGAAGTGTTAATAATCAACAAAATAAAGGTTACCGCCGAGCTGCTGGATGCCTCTGAGAAGCTCAAGCTCGTTTGCGAAGCAGCGACAGGGACAAATAACATAGACATGAAGGAGTGCGAAAGGAGAGGCATACCTGTCAAGAATGTGGCTGGTTACTCTACCGACAGCGTGGTTCAGGAGACATTCATGCACATGCTCACTCTTGCTGGGAACGGCCCTTACTTCGACCGGAAAGTGAAGTCCGGGGAATATTCCGCCAGCGGACTCTTCACCGATGTCACCAAACCTTTCATAGAGCTTGCCGGGAAGACTCTCGGCATCATCGGGATGGGGGCGATTGGATCAAAGGTAGCTTTGGCCGGGAAAGCCTTCGGGATGAAAATAATATATTATTCCACTTCCGGCACCAGCCACTGCGCTGAATATCCTAGCGTGCCCCTTGACGAGCTGATGCGAGAAAGCGACGTTATTTCGGTGCACGCTCCCATGAACGAGAGGACAAACGGACTGTTAGGTGAAGACCAGCTCCGCCTAATGAAGCCCACCGCATTCATTCTCAATATGGGACGCGGAGGCATCATAAAAGAAGATGCCCTCGCCCAAGTCATAGACGAAGACAGGATTGGAGGTGCCGGATTGGATGTTTATGCGACAGAGCCGCTTCCCGCCGACAGCCCATTGCTGCACACCAGGCATCCAGAAAAACTAAGCCTCACACCGCATACCGCATGGGCTAGCGTGGAGGCTCGAAAAAGGCTTATCGAAAAAATCGCAGAGAATATCTCTGAATCTCTCTAGTAATATGCCACCGTCTTCTGCTCTATGGCAGACATGAGAGCGTTGGCGAGGCGGCTCACTCCGAAACGGAAAAGGTTCTTGCAAAGCCACTCATCGCCGAGGATAGTCTTCACTATCATATAGTAGCAGGCTGCGTCTTTTGCGCTAGAGATGCCGCCCGCTGCTTTGAAACCGACTTTCCTGCCGGTTTTCTCATAAAATTTCTTGATGCACTCGCACATCACGCTTGCCGCTACCGGAGTTGCGTTCACGCTGACTTTTCCAGTAGAAGTCTTGATGAAATCTGCGCCCTCTTCCATAGCCATGAAAGAAGCCTCTGCTATCCTTTCCGGAGATACTAGCAAGCCCGTCTCAAGAATGACTTTGAAAACTATGCTGCGTCCTGCCAGCTCGCCAGCGGCACGGACAGCGGCGCACATAGAGCGAATCTCTTTTCTTGCCGCATCGTAATTCCCGTTCAGGAACTCATGCAATGCTAGCACGATGTCAATCTCGTCAGCACCTGCAGCCACCGCCATCTCGCACTCTTTCACCTTGACGTCCAGGAAACTCTGAGACGTAGGGAAACAGCCAGAAACCGTCGTGACATGTACGTCTTCGCATCGGAGATTTTCCCTCACGAGACCAGCGAAATTCGGATATACGCAAATGGATGCAGGGAGAGGATACTCCGGATATTTTCCTTTGAAGGCATTGACTTTGCCCACCAGCTTCTCGATGGAAGCAGGCGTGTCCTCGTTGTGAAGCGACGTCAAGTCCATGAAAGACATGCATTTCTTAAGAACGTCTGCCGACATGACACTGTCTATGTTCATGGCAATTGCATCCAGCCTCTTGCTTATCTGATCTTCTTCTGGAGAATAACCGTAACTCGTCAAAATAGAACTACTCATAATATCGCTGCACTAATGTTGATTACAAAGGTAAAGAAAAAAGCTCAGGAAAAAACCCTGCGCCCAAAGATTTTCAACTTCTCAACCTCTAATCTGAATATTGAAGCCTTCGTCCGCTAGAGGCCGGACTAAGGCTGTCATTTCTTCCACCGTGAATTTGCTAAGATTTTGTGCTGGGGCAGGGCGGTCAAGGGTGTAGACCATGACCTCGCGAGGGCTCAGCTCGCGAACGATTTCAATCCAGCCATCCAAGACTTCAGGCGATGAGGAATCGAAATCCGGAGACTTCAGGAACATGGTCTGCAAGATGAAATCGCCGTTAAATTTTTTCAGTCCTTCTACGATATCTGAGACATGGTATCCGCAAGAGGGCTTATTGATCCTGGCTGCGAGCTCATCCGTCGGGGCATCAATCTTCATTATGGGATTATCCACTTTGCGCAGAGCCTCGAAAACTTCTTTTCGGGAGATTCTCGTTGAGTTAGACAGGACAGAAACTTTTGCGCCAGGATAATATTTATCACGCAATGCCAGCGTGATGTCTATGATTTGTGGAAAATCCGGGTTCAGCGTAGGCTCGCCATCTCCGGAAAAAGTAATCGAGTCTATTCTGGCGCCGCTCTTGGAACATTCTTGCAGCATTGCTCCAAGAGCAGCCTTAACGTCATCAGCCGACGGAATATTCCTATCCCCCAGCCCGTCCTTATTCCAACCGCACTCGCAATAGATGCAGTCGAAGTTGCAGAGCTTTCCTTTCTGCGGCAGCAGATTTATGCCTAACGATGCGCCAAGGCGGCGAGAATGAATCGGCCCGAAAACTATATTCTCCCTCAGCATAT
>Ga0256404_1004648_pt1 | contig 25540 bp, 24 predicted proteins | sample RumenRJG_01DNA_FD_185990 | JGI IMG/M metagenome (GOLD analysis project Ga0256404, IMG submission 185990) | Bovine rumen microbial communities from Lethbridge, Alberta, Canada - RJG_01 | ecosystem: Host-associated > Mammals > Digestive system > Stomach > Rumen | place: Canada: Alberta | collected...
ATCCAAAACTTGAATACCTTGCTTCCATGGGTATCTACATCTTCAATGCAGATGTAATGGAAGAAATGCTTGCAAACGAGCGCAATGACTTTGGCAAGGAAATCATCCCCGATGCAATCAAGAACAAGAAGGTAAACAGCTACATATTTGACGGCTACTGGGAAGACATTGGTACGATCCGCTCCTTCTACGAAGCAACCCTTGACCTTACTAACCCCTTCCCCCACTTTAACTTCTACGATGAAGACAGCCCGATTTACACCCACATGAGAAACCTTCCGCCAAGCAAAATCAACCATGCGGACATGACGGGAACTCTTGCGAGCGAAGGATGCGTAATCACAAACTCTAGGTTGCAGCGTTCCGTAATCGGTGTGCGCTCTATAATCAATGAAGGCTGCGACTTGGACGGCGTTATCATGATGGGTGCCGACTACTACGAAAATGCAGAGCAGATTGCAGACAATGCAAAGAATAAGATTCCAAACATTGGAATTGGCAAGAACTGCAAGATAACAAAAGCTATTATCGACAAAAACGCTCATATTGGAGACAACTGCTGCATAAACGTAAGCGGTAAAAAATATGAGGACGGAGACCACGGAACATTCTACAGCGCAGACGGCATTATTGTAATCAGGCGTGGAGCAGTGATTCCGGCTGGAACAGTAATTTAAAATTGGCTGTAAAGTTTTTTCTTGAACAGCCGATATTAAGTTAACGCTGCGGAACTAAGGTTGCCGCAGCATACAAGCGCGTATTTTCAAAAAAGGCACACGCAATCGTGTAACACAGCTTTTTTGAAGCCGCGCTTTTTTTTATTTTGTAAGGAATTCAGAAATCATATTGAAAGACTCAACAATCTGCCTTGTCTTGTCTGTGGCAACTTTGGTAAGCACTTCGTTTCCGGCATAGCGGTCCGGGTGGTAATACTTTAGCTTTTCCTTGTAGGCCTTTTTAGCATCGTCCAGGCTTGACTGGAAGTTTATGTCCAAAAGCCTGTAGGCTCTTTCCAGCTCTGGCGTTATTTTCTTGTAAAAATATGAATTGTTGGCAACTGGCTTTTTCTTTGGGCCAGACGAACCAGAACTGCGCCTGCGGTTTTGAGCACCACCTTCCTTTTGCTGATAGCTACTTGACTGCGAGCTGCTTTTCCCGGCAGATGAATCTGACTTTGCTTCCTGAGATTTTTCCCCTGAACTTTCCGCCCCTTCTGCACCATACGCAGCATCTGCATTCTTCGTGTCTTCCGCGTCTTCTCTGCTTTCCGGCTGCTTTTTTTGCGGACGCTCCACGCGGACAAATTTTATTTCACCAGCTTCCAGTGTCTCACTCAAAAGTTCACCGAGCTTGTCATACATCGTCTGCATCAGTTCCTGATTCTCCTTCTAGCCCCCACTCTGCCAAGCGCCGCTGCAAAGTCTTTCGCCCTATGCCAAGCATGTCTGCGGTCTTGCTCTTGTTGTTGCGGTTTAGCGCAAGATTTTCGCGTATGATAATCTTTTCGGCTTCGTCAAGCGTAATGCCCAGCGGAATAGAAATGCTGTCTGCCCCGCTACCTGCATTAATGGAAGGCGGCAAATCTGCACTTGATATTTCATCCCCACCGCACATAACAACTGCACTCTCCATACAGTTACGAAGTTCGCGGATATTTCCCGGCCAGTTGTACTTGAACAAAAGGGACTTCGCCCGGTTGTCCACCCCCTTTATGCTCTTGTTGTTCTCTGCATTGAATTCATTTAGGAAGTGGGACAGCAAAAGAGGTATGTCGTCCTTGCGTTCTCTAAGCGGAGGAACTTCTATGTGGATTACGTTCAGGCGGTAGTACAAGTCTTCACGGAAGCGGCCGGCCTTTACCTCTTCCTCCAGGTTTCGGTTTGTTGCGGCTATGATTCTAACATCAACTTCAATAGTCTGTTCTCCGCCAACACGCTCAAATTTTCTCTCCTGCAAAACACGCAGAATCTTTACCTGCACGTTCTGGTTTATCTCGCCAATTTCATCAAGAAAAATCGTTCCACCGTGGGCACGCTCAAAGCAGCCCTTCTGCATTCTGTCTGCACCGGTATAGGCACCCTTTTCGTGACCAAAGAGCTCGCTTTCTATTACGTTCTCGCTTAGGGATGAAAGCTGAACCTCTACGAAAGACTTGTCCTTGCGCTGGGAAAGATTGTGGATTGCCTTTGCAACAAGTTCCTTTCCAACACCGCTCTCGCCTGTTATAAGAACGCTTGCCCTGCTGTCTGCAACCTTGCGAATCATCCCCTGAACCTTCTGCATGGCGGCAGACTTTCCAATCATTCCCTTTAGGCTTTCGTTTCCTTCCAGGGTTTGCTTAAGCTGCTGGTGCTGGAGGCTCATTTCGCGGCTTTCAAGGGCCCGCTTTACAATCATTCCAAGCTGGTCAAGGTTTAAGGGCTTTGTTAAAAAGTCATAGGCTCCGTGGCGCATGGCATCTACCGCACTGTCTATGCTTCCGTGGCCAGTCAATATGATTACGGGAATACCAGGAGTTTCCGCCGTTACCTTTGCAAGCACCTGCTCACCGCTTATTCCCGGCATGCGCAAGTCCGTAATAACAAGGTCTATGTCTCCCTTTTCTATAATTTTAAGGCCTTCTTCCCCGGTTGCGGCAGTCTTTACGTTATAGTCTTCCAGCTCAAAATTTGCGGCCAGACCTTCGCGGATGTTTTTTTCGTCATCAATAATAAGAAGAGTAAATTTCATTTTTCATCCTTCGCGCTTTTTTTGGAAGCAATAAGCTTTACCCCGCTCTGTGGAACAGGAAGAGTGATTGTAAATACCGTTCCATGCCCAAGCACAGACTTAACGTCTATGTCCCCGCGGAATTCCTTGATGATTTTGTATACGGTGGTAAGCCCAAGCCCCGTTCCGTTTGACTTTGTGGTGTAGTAAGGCTCAAAAATATGGGATGAAGTCTCGCTGTCCATACCGCTGCCGTTGTCTGCAAAGCTTAAAAAATAGCGTTCATCCTTTACGCAGGATTCTATTATAAGCTCTCCGTGGGCAAAACCGTCCCCCCCCTCCTGCGAGGAAGAAAAACGCTGGGTGATTGCGGCAAGGGCATTCTGCACAATGTTTACGATAACTTCGCGGAAAAGCTTTTCGTCCATCAAAAGGCGGGTCTTCTTTTTGGAAAGACGAAGTTCAAGCGACACATTCTTGGCGTCAAATTCAGGCTTAAAGAAAGAAGTGAATTTTTCTATTAACGAATCCGGAGAGCAAAGAGTCATTGTAGCCTGAACCGGCCTTACGGCAAACAAAAAGTCAAGAACGATTTTGTTCAGGTTGTCAATTTCCTCATTCACAACGTCAAGATAGTCTTCCATGAACTTTTGCGCGGGCAGCATTCCGTTTCCATTGCGGGCTTTTTTTACGGCCTTCTGTAAAAGCTGAATATGGATGCTTATTGCCCCAAGCGGATTCTTTATCTCGTGGGCAACAGAAGCGGCAAGGTTTGTAAGGCTTGCAAGGCTTTCCATGCGGTGCAAAAGAATTTCCTGCTGGCGCTTTTGGGTAATGTCATCAACTGTAATTATATAGCCTACGATTTTTGTTTCCACAACATCGGTGGATTCATTCCAGTGCTTTTGAACAAAGGGCAAAATTGTTACGTTCAAAAATTTTATTCCGCCGTCAGACGCTATGGAAAATTCCTCGCTTACATTTGTCTTCTGCTCACTTGCACAGGACTTAAGGAAAAAAGAAAGAGGCTCATCGTCAACCAGTTGCCAAACAGGAAGCTGTTCGTTGTATGCCTGGCGGGAAACAAAGGGAAAAAGACGCTCGGCAGCCTTGTTGTGCTGCATTATAATGTAGTTCTCGTCCACAATGACAAGACCAGTGGAAAGGCTTTCCACCAGAGAATTGAGCACGTCATTTTCTGAATTAAGATCTTCGAACAAGGCCGCAAGCTGGGCTTCCGACAACTTCGAAATCTTTTTAGAAACCTTCTTTACAAAATCTTTCATTCAAGTGCTTCCCTGAAAATTCCTCCGTGAACAAAATTAATCTGCAAAAGTTCGCGGGTTAGCTCTTCAAATGCAGAGAGTGCATTTTGATTGAACATATTTATGTTGTTGTAAACCTTACGAATTTGAACAAGTATCTGAGACGAAGCTTCTGCACCGGCTGGTGTTGACAAAAGCTTTTTCTGGGAATCAATTATTCCTGCAAAAAATATATTGAGCAAAAGCCTTGGGTCAAAGTTTCCGCAGCCCTTTATTATGGAAGCAATGTCTGGAACATGTCCCTGGGCAAGAGTCTCAAAATAAGATGCAGCATATTCCTTTACCGTATCAGGCTTTACAGGCAGGTATGTCTGCAAGAAACCGCTAACTGTCTCTACAGGTGAATTATACCCTCCACCGCTCTGCCTAAAGACACGGCTTATGACAGTCTTTTGCTGTTCTGCAGTGCGTTCAAAAAAATTGTAAGTGCGTACGCGGGAAAGTATTGTGGGAAGCATTGCCCCCCTCTTGGTCGTAGTAAGGATAAAGGTAACGGCTTCCGGCGGCTCCTCAAGAATTTTAAGCAGTGCATTTCTTGAACTGTCTTCCATACAGTCGGCATTTTCTATTATAAGAACTTTCTGGCCGCTTCCAGAGCTAAGGTGTGCCCATGCGGAAAAGCGCCTTATCTGGGAAACTGGAAGTGCATTGTACAAAAATGAATTCTCAAGCTTTTCACACTGCTCCCCAACAGAATCAAGGATTTTTGTAAGGGTAGCTTCGTCCGGCAAAGTGCGTCCTGGCTCCAAAAGTTCAAGGGAATCATTTATGGACTGCAAAAGGGGCGAAAACTTTGCAAGGCTTGAATCACCTTCCCATAGCACGGGGCTAAACCTAACGGTAAGTTTTCTTACGGCACGCAGGTAAAGATAGCGGGCAGCCTCCACATGACTTGTATTGTTTATGCTCTGATTCAAAAGCGTTGTCTTTGCGGCGGCAATTTCAAGCGTTCTGTCTCCGGGGCCACAGACAAGCACGTTCTGGCTTACCAAGGCCTTGTTTCTAAGGCAGCTGGGGCAAGTGCAGTTCCACTCTCCGCGGGGGTTCTGGCGGCATGCAAGCACCCTGGCAAGCTCCAGGGCACAGGTTAGCTTTCCAGATGCAGCGGGGCCTGCAAACAATATTGAATTTGGCAGGCAATTCTTTCTTATGTCTTCCGAAAGCAATGATGAGGCACTTTGGTAAAGCAGGTTGTCAAACATTCAGGGATTTTCCCCCAACGAAAAGACATGCAGAGGCATTTTTTACAGAATTTGAAATTGCATTGACATTTGAATTTACCACGGGAGCGAATATCCTGTAGAAAATGCTGCCGGCAAAAATTCCGCTTACGTCAAACCAAGGCTGGGCTGTAAGGATAATCATAATCAAAAGGACTATTACAAGACCTTCTATTACGCCAAAGAAAAAGCCCAGGGTTCTGTCAAGGGAACCGAGTATCCTTCCTTCAAAAATATTGCCTAAAATCATCTGGAGGATTTTTATCATTATGAATACCACGATAAAAATAATCAGGAAAGAGGCAATGTAGTTGAGTATGGAAATTTTTATTGTATCCTTTAGCATGGAAGACAAGGGCCTCCAGCCAAGAACAGCAGCCCACAAGGCAAGTATTGGAGCGGCCTTATTAAACACACTGTTCACAAAACCTTTTACAAGGCATATTATTGCGCACAAAAGTATTATAAGCAGAAACAACAAGTCGATGATTGGTAGATTCATTTTTTAAGTCCTTCAAGAATATGATTTGCAATGTTTTGAGACGGAACCTTTTCTCCGCACAGCTTTTTGCAGGCAGCAGAAAGTGAATCCCTCTTTTCCTTGGACAAAAGAGATTCCAATGCTTCCTTAAGATGGTCGGAATCCGCATCCTTGCCAATAAGAGCCATTGCTGCACCATTTTGCTGAATAAAACGGGCATTGTCAACCTGATCACCCCTTGTCCCTGAACCGCACAGGGGAACGAGAACCATTGGCTTTGAGCAAACGGCACATTCCCAGATTGAATTTGCCCCTGCACGCGAAAGCACCACGTCGCTTGCCTGTATTACAGACGGCATTTCGCTGTAGATAAAGTCGTAGGGCTTGTAGGAGTCGTTGCGGGATGCCATAAGAAGCGGATTGTCGTGGGCAAAGGCCTTTCCAGTCTGATGGACCACGATGAACCTTTCCTTTAGCCATGTAATGTTCTGCACCACAAGGTTGTTTATTTGCAGGGCACCCGAGCTACCTCCCAAAACAAGGAGAATTGGCTTTTCATGGTCCTTTGGAACGCCAAGGAATTCAAGACCAGCATCCCTATTGTCCTGGTAGAAAACAGGGCGCACTGGGTTACCGGTAACCACACACTTAGAAGCATTCTTTCCCTTTAGGTATTTTGAACTTTCCTCGTAGGAGACAAAAATGTTCTTGGCACCGCCACTGTTAAGCTTGGTGGCAAGCCCCGGAGTAAAGTCGCACTCGTGGGTATAATAGGGAATGTGCAGCATCTTAGCAGCCCGGCATGGTGGAACGCTCACAAAGCCGCCCTTGGAAAAAAGGACATCCGGCTTTATCTTTTTTAAAAGCGACAGGGACTTAAAAAAACCGCCCGCAATCTTAAAAATATCCACAAAGTTGCGCAGGGAAAAATAGCGTCTTAGCTTTCCGCAGGGAATTCCAATAAATTCCTTAATGCTGCCGCCAGCAGAAACAAGGTTCTTTTCTACAATATCCCTGTCCATGCCGCTTCCGTTACCAATCCAATATATCTCAACGGAAAGCCCCTTTGACTCTGCAAGGGCCTTTAGTGAGTCTGCAACTGCAATTCCGGGATAAATGTGGCCACCGGTCCCACCACCGGCAAATACTATTTTTAATGGCATATCTCTCTCTTCCATATCTATTTCTTAGGAAATTTTTCCATAAGCTCAATCATTGGTTTCTTCTTGAAAAGAAGTGCGTATTCCCTTGCACTCATTCCCATGCTGTCTTTTATGTCTGGATCTGCACCGTTCTCCAAAAGGATTTTTACTATGTCCACATTTCCGTTTCCTACGGCAAGCACAAGGATTGGCTGACCGTCAGAACTTACAAAGCTAAGGTCTGCCCCCTTGGAAATAAGGTATTTTGTTATGTCAAAGTTCTTGCGCCAGACTGCATCCATTACAGGGCTGTAGCCACGGTCGGAGGAAATTGCGTCTATGTCTGCACCGTTTTCCAAAAGCCACTTTACCTTGGAGATACAGTCGTTTCTGGTGGCAATGCACAAAAGCGGGATTCCGTTGGAAGTGCGCGCATTCATCAGCATGCCGGCCTTAAAGAAAGTCTCGCATATTTCCGTATTGTCCTTTGCAATGTACTGGGCAAAACAGTCGCTTGTAAAGGGAATTCCGTTGGCAAAAAGACTTGCAAGTGCATTTTTTTGCTCATCATCACGGCGGTATTTTTCAAAGTTCTTTTCGATTAAATTGGTTAATTCGTTCAAATGTGAAAAACATGTAAAATACGAGCTGCCCCTTAACTCTTTTTCCAGAGACTCGTAGCGGCGGATGTAGGGGCGGCCCTCAAAGATAAAAGCAGGACACTGCCTTCCGCGGATAAGGCCCAGGATAAAGTTGTAGTCCTGAAGCTTATGGAGACGCTCGCTGTCCAAAATTATGAAATGAGATGAAACAAGAACTTTGTTGCAGACGTCAAAGAGTTCTTCGCGGGAAATGTTGGGGTACAAAAGAACCTTGGAAGACTCTGCACCGAATTTTCCGCTTAGGAAATTCTGCACCAACTGAGCATTTTCGTCATTTGGATTTGAAACGATTATTAACCAGTTCATGCTTCAATTATAATCCAAGAAGCCGAGTTTAACAAGGTTTATTTGAATCTGGACGGTAATTTTTTCTTTTTAGATAAAAGGCCAGCTCTAATCCGACACTCATGCCCCTTGAAAACCGCCCTTCCGGGGTTCGCTGGCGCTCATTGCCGCAAGCGGCAACTAAAGCCCCTCCACGGCGGCGTAAGTCTTTCATCCGCTCTCCGACAGAAAAGCAGCTTTAAAATAAAAAAAGACCTGAAATTAATCAGGTCTTAAGTGCCAGCGGTCAGAATCGAACTGACGACATAAGGATTTTCAGTCCTCCGCTCTACCAGCTGAGCTACACCGGCATTGAATGATTAGACTATATACTTTTTTGCATTTTATGTCAATAGAGCAAGGTAAATTTTTCTTATTTTTTTTGCAATAATATTCAAACAGGCTAAAAGAGAACGGAAAAAGCTGGACTTGGCAGGCGGGTCCCAGCGACGGAAAAAATCAAGGAATCCTCCCTAAAGGGTCCCTCCTTGCTTTTTTCCTGCGTCCCACCTTCCAAATCCAGCTTTTCCCTTATTTTCATAAGCCCCTATTTTTTATACCTGTTCTAAATAAGAAAATAAAAAAATGACCGGGCGAAACACTGTTCACCCGGCCGTTATGGACCTTTTTTTGCCAGAAATGCTGCCCTAGGGCTGTATACATTCCCGGCTTAGTTTAGTCTAATTACCTCTTAAGGTTGATGACTGTCTCAAGCATTGAGTCGCCAGTCTGGATTGTCTTTGCGTTTGATTCGAATCCGCGCTGGGTTACAATCATGTCCGTAAGCTGTTCTGTAAGATCTACGTTTGACATTTCCAAGGTACCTGCAAGGAATGAACCCTTACCTGCAACACGTGCTGTACCAATGTCTGCCATACCAGAGTTGATTGATTCAGCAAACATTGTATCGCCCTGCTTTTCAAGACCGCCCTGGTTTACGAAGCTAGCCATTGCGAGCTGGCCGATTGTGCGTGTTGAACCGTTTGAGTATACACCTGTGATGATACCGTTCTGGTCAATCTTGAAGTTGTCAAGGTAGCCGAGCCTGTATCCGTCCTGGTAGAAACCTTTTGTTGAAGAAGAAGATGCACTCTGTGTGATTGTGTTTTCCATAGAGCCAATCTGTCCCAAGTCAAGGTTGAATGTCTGGCGGTAAACACCACCGTCTGCTTCTTCGTTGCTGTCTGCTACGTTGAATGAAGCCTGCAAGACGATGTTTCCATTTGCATCCTGCGGAGTTTCGTTTCCAACGCTATCGCGAACTGAGCGGAGTGTTCCGTAGTTGTCAAAGAACAAGTCGTATGTTCTTGCAGCTTCACCGTCACCAGTGTCTGTTGTGCCCAAGCCTACGCGAGTTGCTGTGTCTACATCTGCTGCAGGGTCAACGTTAATTGTAACTACCCAGTGGTTAGGATCACCGTCTGGAGACTTGCGGAAGTTCATCTGAAGCTGGTGTGACCTTCCGTATGAGTCGTAGATGTCCATTTCTGTAGACCAAGTGCCTTCCCTTCTCTGGGCTTCTGTTGCAGTTGCGTCATCAAAAACAGGCATGTTCTTGTTAAGGTTGCACTTAAAGCGTACGTTTTCTGTTGCGTGTGGCGGGTCCTTCTGGCCTACAGGAATAACAAGGTCTGTAGGAGTTGCGGATGTCTGGAGAACAGACTCACCGTCTACCCTTTCTGCCATCCAACCCTGTACGCGGAGACCGTTTGCAGGATTTACCAAAGTGCCGTTTGCGTCTACACCGAATACACCAGCGCGTGTGTAGAAAGTCTGGTCGCCGTTCTTCATTACGAAGAAACCGTTACCCTGGATTGCAACGTCTGTTCCAATTCCAGTTGACTGGAGGTTACCCTGTGTGAATACAGTGTCAATGGAAGCAACGCTCATACCAAGACCAACTTCTTTAGGGTTAACGCCACCAACTTCTTCCTGTGGGCGGGCTGCGCCTGCAATCTGCTGGCTGATCATATCCTGGAAGTTAACACGGCCTCTCTTAAAGCCTGTCGTGTTTACGTTGGAAATATTGTTGCCAATTACATCCATTCTTGTCTGGTGATTCTGCAAGCCGCTTACGGCGGCATAAAGTGATCTCATCATAATAGTTTACCTCGCCTTTTTATGTTAGTTGCCGTAAACGGCCTGAATTTGTTTTAAGTCATAATACATGTTGCCAACCTTAACCTGCGGGTTTGGACCGCAAGAAACGGCTTCTACAACACCACCAGTAACACCAGCATTTTCGCCAAGACTGATTTCTACGTTCTTGCCTATTACGTTAACAGCCTGGTCGCTTGTAAGCATTGTGTTCAGACGCTCAAAGTTGGCGTTCATGTTTGTAATCTGCTCCAACTGGCTGAACTGTGCCATCTGCGCAATAAACTGCGTGTTATCCATCGGGTCTGTAGGATCCTGGTTAGAAAGCTGCGTAATAAGAAGCTTCAAGAAATCATCCTTTCCAAGCTCGTGCTGGGTCTGCCTTCCGTTTACAGCCAGAGATTTGTTGTAAGTGTCAACCGCCATCTTGTTCATGGCGATTTCCTCCGGGCTCAATGTAGACTTAAAGCCTGCTGCCTGTAAGCTACCTGCGTTTTCCATGTCCATTTATAACTCCTATGCTACAACGTCAATCTGATAACCGCTTGACTTTGAGTAAGCTGCGGAACTTTCTGTTTCCTGTACGGAAGACTCTCCTGTAGAGGCAAGCTCTCCGTATGTCCTGTTTGACATAAACTCCTGCGCCATCTGATGCTGCTCCTGTCCAAAGGAACCGCTGTTGCCGCTCTGCGCAAGGTTCAATGTAAATCCGGCACTGTCAAAACCATTCTGCTGGAAAGCCTGCTTCAAGACATCCAAATTCTGCTTGAAGGCATCGTATGCTTCCTGGCTGTGAACAGTTATCTGCCCCGCTATTACTTTATCGGAAACTTCAAGGCTAATCTTAACATTTCCGAGAGATTCGGGCTTCATTGTCATGTTAATTGTGCCGGAATTGTTGTCCCGTAGGATGATGCTGCCTGCCTTTACGAATTCAGGGGCATTTTCCTGAATCTGCTGGCTTAGCATTGCCTGGAATGTGGAGCCTGTAGCCCCCGCACTCTGGTTGTTGCTAGCAAGAATGTTCTGCTGGGACTGGACGCGGGCGGCATCCGCATTAAGGAGCTGAACGTCATCCGACTTGGCAGAAAGTGCCTGCACAGAATCTTCCTTTAATTCTATGGGTTCGTCCTTTGTATTCTGAACGGCAGTGCGCTCGTCAACGATTGTAAATACGGAGTTGGAGGCCTTTGCTTCTGCAAGGGGCTTTACATCTTTTGATGTCTTTGATTCCTGCTTTTCTGAAGCAAGGTTCTTGGAGGAATCCTTAAGAGCGTTTGCTGAAGTCTCTTCTGCATTTGCAACGGCATTAGCATCACTTGCGGCAATAAGGGCTTCATTTGCCTGCTGCTCCATAAGGGGCTGGCCATTTTCTTGCACTTCTCCACCCTCAATTTCCGAAGCGGCAAGTTCCTGGACGGAAGAAGAAAGCTGGACTTCTTCGTTTTCCCATGCAAGTGGAGCCAATACGGTTGAATCTTCCGCTACGGAGCTTGCTACAAGAGAGGCAGATTCTGCATCCAAGGGCTCTGCGGCCGTAAGGTCAAAGACCACTTCTATTGTATTTTCTTGTGAAGCAGAGGCATTTTCTTCCTTGCTGGCCTTTTCTGCAGGAACTGCACCGCTTTGGGAAACAGCATTGCTTGCTTCTGCGGCAGAAGTAGATTCCTGCTGGCTTGAAGGAATAGCTTTATTTGTGTCTGAATTTTCTAGTGTTTTTTTAGAGGCATCTTTTTTGGAGACTTTTTTGCCCTCTGAATATTCACGGGTCTTTTTTACCGATGAATTTTCTTCTGGCTGTACAAGTTCAGCCTTCTTTGCCTTGCCGCTTTCGCTTACTGACTTTAAGACGGATTCAAAAGAAGCTGAAGACTTCTGGCTCTTTTTGTTTGCAGTACTTTTTTCGCTTGCCGTATTCGCGGATGCAAACTGTACGTTTAGGGTCTGCATATGGGTAATACCTCCGGAAAACACCGAAGATTTTACCTGTACAGGGCTTCACAAAGCCTTTGACTCGCGAAGCCTTTAGACTTGGCTATTCGTCAAGCGTCGTGGGCTTGCTCTGCATCTTGCGCATCAGCTGGCCTACCCTTTCGTCTGGCATAAGCTGCAGCCAATAAGCTGTTGAAGAAGCCGTTCCAGATGTCTGGGCATCTTCTTCTGCCTGTCGCAAAACGTCAATAACCTGCTGATCCGGCATAGCCATAAGCTTTTCTACCGCCGCCTGAGGCTGCATACCAACAAGCCACTGCACAATTTGTTCGGTGTTTCTCTTATTATCTTCGTACTTTTTTACCTGATTGTTGAATGTTTTTTCGCGTTCTTCCTGAGCTTTTTTCTGATCTTCAAGCTCCTGCGCTACTTGTGTATTGTTGTTTTCTGCAGTAGCAACGTCGTTTTCCCTCTTGTCCAGTTCTTCGGAGCGGATTTCCAATGCTTCAAGCCTCTTTGCAAAGCGGTCGTTGTCCAGGTCTGCCTCTGCCAAGTCCACTGGAGAAGAAGGTGCGGTGGATGTCTGCGGCTGCAATCCCGCTAGACGGTAAACCGGGGCAAAGATTTTTTTTGCTTGGATTATGCCAAGATAGTCAAACCAAAGCAACCCGAACAAAACGAGTATTATAATGAGAATTAACAATAATATTGACTTTCCAAGTACTTTAGCCCGTGCCACGATTTCAAACCCCTCTAATATTTTTTAAATCTATCGGCATGTATTTAAAATAGTTTTAGCTATTTTATTTTTACTAGCCTTCTATGCTGAAAGTCTTTTGCAAAGAAGACCTAGCCCCGATTGGAGCCGGCCGGAGGCGTCCGCCAGGACCGCGCGCCGTAAGGCGGGCAAGCGGCGCAAAGCGGGTCCCCACATGCCACTGCCCGTACCTGAGTGCGGGCACAGTATTACGGAAAAATACGCTCCAAAACCTTTATAAAGCTATTTTGCAATCAAACCGCCGATTGCACTTCCCAAAGTTATGTCGTTGTCTATGCTTACGATGTCATAGTAAAGGCCGCGTTTTTGGACAAGCAAGCTTTCCAGGAAGGCCTCTACCCTAGCGCGAACCTTGTAGGTCTTGTAGAAGGATGTTCCGTCGCACAAAAGGCAGACTGGACGTGTTGCATCTGTACCGGCACCGCTTTTTATTACGCAGGCGGCAAGTATGGCTGATGCAAGGCGGGCACAGCGGTCTACGATGGCATCCAAAAGCTGGAAGAGGCGGGCATAGTCTTCTTCCGTGGCACTTTCCGCAGCTTTTGCGCCAAGTACAGAGGCTGTGCTGTAGGGTGCGTGCAGGAAGGAGTCCATCTCTATCTGGGTAAGTTTGCTTATCTGAAGGAGAGATTCGCTGAATTTCTTGCTGAAAAGGCCTTCCTGGGCGGCAGAATGGATTGCTTCGTAGGCAAGAGGTCCCATGTAGGCGCCGGAACACTGCTTTTCCATAAGGCCTGTACCCGGTTTTTCGCTCTTTGCGTCAAGGGCTTTGTCAAAGTCTGACTGGATTACATCTGCAAATTTTCCGCTTTCGCATACTATAATCTGCTTTTTAAGCCCCTTGTAGGCTGGATCTTCGCTCTGAATGTAGGCTCCGTTCATGCCTGTTCCAAGGATAAAGCCAACGTAGCTTGAGTAGCGCATTCCCTCTGCAACATCGGCTGCACCGGCTAAAAGGGCAGCAACAGTGTCATTAAGGAGGGAAACATGCAGCTTCTTTTTCCAGCCGTGTTCTGAAAGGGCCTTTACAAGTTCCTTTCCTATGTGGCTGCCGACAACTTCCGGTGCCTTTACTTCTTTTGAAAAGTTGATGAGTACACCGTCTCCGTCTTCTGTGATGGTCATTGGGTAGGAGAAGCAGAAGCCAATTTTGTCTGACTTGTCCTTAAGGTGCTCAAGGTTTTCTGCAAATTTGTCAAAAAATGCCTTTTTAGAAAGCTCACCCTCAGTTCCGGGCATCTTTGTCTTTTCCATAAAGTCTATGGAAGGCTTTCCCATGTTGTCAAAGGTAACAAGGCATGAGCGGAAATTTGTTCCACCGGCATCTATTACTATAACGCTTTCCCCGGCCGGGCTTTTTGCAGGCGGGTTGCTGAATGTGCGGATCATGTCCTGACCTGCGGGGCGGGAGCTAAGACCTTCGTCCATATCGTAAAGAAGCGCATCAATCACAGTATCAATATCCGTGTTAACCGGAAAATTATGCTTTGAAAGAAATGCGGCAACAGCTTTGTTCATATTTTACCTCTGTAAATAGCTTTATTTGCTTATTGTAACCATTCTGGGCTTAATTTTCAAGTGTGGGCGGCTAATTTGGGGGTCTGGACGGTGCTTTTATGGACGAAGTCCTTGAACGATAGTCCTTGGACGATAGTCCGATTGCTCTGCCATTCATTTCTTGGCTACAATCGGCAACCATGCCTCTGCGCCACCACCCTTCCGGCCTTCCCTAACGGTCATCCCGCTTGCGCGGGACTAAAGGGCCTCCACGGTGGCGTAGGTTGATTTTCTATTTTATCCCACAAATACCTATTTGGCGGGGGAATGGACGGTGTTTTCACACGCTGCAAAAACGCTAGATGTACCGTATAAAAATAACAAGTTTAGTTTTATACTTATTAAGACTTTCCCTCAAAATAATATAAATTCTCACCTAGCTTTATAAATACCTCTGCTCTGTTAATCAGAGATTCATCTTCTTCCTTCATGTAGACTATAGCTTTGCTCCAACCCGATATTGTTGCGGCAAATTCTATAAATATTTCGTCTTTGCGCTTTCGCACATATCTTATTTTATTCCTTGTCAATGAATATGGTTCCAGAGAAAAGAATAGTTCCTCACAATCAAATGGTTCATAAGTGACTTTATATAGTTTTAACTCCATTGGACTTTCCCTGTATTTTTTTCCATAAGTAAACTCAACCTTATCCAGAGCCATACATAAATCAAAATATTCAGACAATTCACCTTCTGAAAATTTAGGCATAGACCAACATGAAATTGGGATAAGACAACACAATAATGTTATAAGTATTTTTTTCATTGTTTTTCTCCTTTGTTTGCATGCAACCCCTATTGCACACCATACCATTCCTGATCATTCCATTCCTTAAGGGTCATTGCCCTAGAATAGTTTGAATCAACTTTATAAAAATACAAAACCGGTTCATCAAGTTTTATAGTCATATTAGCCATAGAAACACAGGCACGCCAGTCATCTTCCAGCTGTATAAAAACACAAGTCCCTGGTTCAACAAACAATTGGGCACCATATACTTCTAAAAATTTTGAGACAGGATTTTTTATTGACAATCCAGATTTTGTTCTAAAATCAACATCCTTTGTCTTTTTAAAAATTATGCCCTTGTTTTCCGTAGCTACAACAAAGCTTATGTCACCTTCTTGAACTTTTGTTCCTGTTTTTATACATGCGCTATTTATATTGCAGGTAAAATCCAAGGAAGTTAATGTATCATCATAAGGAAGGTCTTTTAGCTTTTCAAAATCAATTTCACAAAGGATATTGTCTTTTGGGATTGAAACAGGCATATAAACTTTTTCTTTACGATTGCAACTTACAAATAAAAACACAAAAATCAATACCAATACAGATTTATTCTTCACTTTTTATTCCTCTACAACGATGCAGGTATTAGATACAGGCCATTATACAAAGAATTCCCAATGCAAATCAACAAAAAAACATGCCACGCGACAAAAAAGCATACCCCGCAGCGACGCCCCCCCAGCTGTTGCCAGATTTGCCATTTATCGTTACAATAATGCCCTATGTCACTGGAAGAAGACTTAAAATCAGAGCTCAACCCCGAGCAGTACCGCGCAGTAACAACGCTGGAGGGGGCAATTCTCATCATAGCCGGAGCTGGAAGCGGAAAGACGCGCGTAATCACATGCCGCATTGCAAACATGCTTGAACACGGCATTCCGCAGAGCCAGATTCTAGCCCTAACCTTTACCAACAAGGCTGCAAAAGAAATGTCTGACCGAATAAAAGGCCTTACAAACAAAAAGCTTCAGAACCTTACCATAAGCACATTCCACGCATTCGGTGTGCGGGTTCTGCGCCAGGATATCCAAGCGTTGGGTTACAGGGAAAATTTTTCCATTTACGACGAAACGGACCGCTACGCACTAATAAAGGAAACAGGCCGCGAGCTTCATTTTACAGGCGACGCAATGGACGTTTACAAGATAGGCGCCATCTTTAGCGACATAAAGACCGGACGTAAAAACTGGAACGCAGAAAATTCCATGTACAGGGAACTGTACGAAAGCTACCAGGAAGGCCTTAAAGTCTACAATTCGGTTGACTTTGACGACCTAATCACCCTGCCAATAAAACTCTGGCGTGAACACCCGGACATTCTGGAAGCCTACCGCAACCGCTACAAGTACATCATGGTGGACGAATTCCAGGACACAAGCCACCAGCAGTACGAGATGATGCACATACTGGCAGACAAGAACGTGGCAGTTGTTGGCGATGACGACCAGTCAATCTACAGCTGGCGCGGAGCAGACTACCAGAACATCCTCAACTTTGAAAAGGACTTCCCGGAAGTTCAGGAAATAAGGCTTGAACAGAACTACCGCTCAACAGGAACAATTCTTGCCGCCGCAAACGGAGTAATAAAGCACAACACCAACCGCAAGGACAAGGAACTTTGGAGCGGCAACGGAGAAGGAAAGCCCATAGAAATCTACATGCCGGAAAACGAAGCCGCAGAAGCAGACTTCATAGCAGACGGAATACAGGGCATTTGTATAGAAGAAAAGCGCAAGTACGACGACTTTGGCGTTCTGATGAGGGCAAACACCCAGAGCCGGGCAATAGAAGAAGCCTTCCTAGAAGCAAACATCCCCTACGTGATGAGCGGAGGAACATCCTTCTTTGAACGCAAAGAAATAAAAGACATAATAAGCTACCTGCGCGTAATCTCCAACCACGACGACGACATAAACCTCCTTCGCATAATAAACACTCCGCGAAGGGGAATAGGCCGAACTTCAATAGAGGCACTGAATACCGTTGCAGCAAGACTTGGAGTCTCCCTTTGGGAAGCAATACAGGCAGTCCTGGAATGCGGGGAAGACGAATGCCCGGTAAGCGACAGCGCATTGGAAAGCCTAAAATCCTTCTGCCAACTAATAGAAAACAACAAGACAATGCTAAGCGGAAAAGGACTCAGCAAAAAAGTAAAGCAGATGGTTACGGACATAAACTACTTTGACTTTTTGATTGCAGAAAACCCCAAGAGCGAAAAGGCTGCCCGATTCAAGTACATGAACATAGAAAGCCTTATCAAGAGCATGGAACAGTGGGAAAACAACCCCCAGCACGACGACACAAGCCTTTATGCCTACCTTAACCGCATTACCCTTCTTAGCCGCGACGACCTTGACGACGGAGAAGCGGACAAGGGCAAGGTAAACCTTATGACGGTCCATGCCAGCAAGGGGCTTGAATTCCCGGTAGTATTCATTGCGGGTGCGGAGGAAGGCCTCATGCCACATGCGCGTGCAGTTGAAGAAGGCGGAGACAATGCAATAGAAGAAGAACGCCGTCTTTTTTACGTTGCAGTAACGAGGGCGCGGGACAGGCTCTTTATTTCCTCATGCAGGAAGAGGCGCAAAATGAATGCTTCTGTTGACTGCGAGCCCAGCCGCTTCCTTGATGAAATACCGCAAAATCTGGTAAAATACCATGAGCCTTCAAAGGAAGTTGATGCGGACGCAGCGCACGAGATGCTTCAAAACATGCTAAGGAACATGGCCAAGCCCCACGTGCCAAAGCTGTAGGATTTTTTTGCGGCGCTTTTGTTTGCTAAGGGCTTTCCGCCCTTCGCTATCCGCTCATAGCCTTCGGCTACTAAAGGGGCTCCAATCCCGGCCGTGCCTTTGTTGTTGGCAAAAAATTTTTGATGCTGCCAAAAAATTTAAATGCTTGGCGCTTTCAAGAACCTGTGCAGTTTTTTTTTAGAAAGCGCAAAAGGATATGAATATGAAGAAAACGACTTTTAAATCTTGCCTTGTACTTTGTGCCTTGGTATTGGCATCTGGCTTTGCATTTTCAAAAGATGCATACATCATTCCGTCCTTTGAATTTACTGGCGGAGGAATAAAGATAGAGGCAGAGGACATGCTCCTTGAATCCGGCGGAAAGGTCTTGCCCCAAAAAGAAAAGCTTGAAGAAGTAACGGCTGGACGCTTATTCGACATGGATGCCAGCGCACACGCAAGCCTTCTGGTCTCACCGTATGCCCCTGCCTGCACTGCAAGAGCCATAGTAACGCTTGATGCCGGAACATACGAAATAATGGTATGCGAAAAAGCCTTCAACAATAAATTTGCTACAATAAAGATGTCTCTTGAAGGAATACAGCACAACTTTTACCCAAGCAACCCACCGTTGGGATATTACGAGCTTACCACCCGCTGTCCCTGCACCATCACGCTGGAAGAAAAGCAGACAGTAAGCATGGAACTTTATTTTCCTACCGTAAAAAATGCAAAGGGCTATAAGCCGCTATGCCTAGATTACATTCAGATTGTAAAAGTGGATAAATAGTATTTAAATATATTTTCAAGGGAGACCCTTGTACCCCAATCTAAGGGGAGGGACAACCCCCTACTCCGAAGCGAGGTTTTTCCCTCCCCTTAAACCCCACCCTTTCCCGGCACGGCTTAGGGCTACCGCCCTAAGAACCCACTGTCATTTATTCACTGAAGTTATTTTTTATTCGTACGGAGAGGTTGAATCCACTGTAGTTTGCATCGAGGTACGTTGATTCCTTTTTGCTTAGGAGATAACTATTAATCTATTTACCCAAGTCCAGCATGCGGCGGTTGTAATCCTTTGGCGGGTCTTCAATAATGCTCCAGTCAAAGTCAAGTACGCCGTGGGGAGGGAAGAGCGGCTTTCTAGGCGGCTTCTTTCTGCTGTTGGCGGCCTGGACAATCTCTTCCAAGGTACGGGTTCCATCCGTAAGGGTAAGGTATGGCTCTCCAAATACAAGTATCGTAGAAGTGCGCACCCTGTATGTTATGGGCTTGTCCTCTTCCGTAACGGCATGCTTTTCCACTAGCACGCTGTTCATGGAGTAAGGCTCAGGAAGCTTGTCAATTTTCTGCACGTTGCGTATCTGTGTCCTTCTTCCAAGTGTGCATGTGTAGACAAGGCCACCAACAAGCAAATGCTTTGGAACGTAATATGAATTTCCCCCGTCGTCAAGCCTTGCCCTTGCGTTGGCATCGTACTCCATGTCTGTCTCCCAGTAGCGTACCGGGTAGACGGCAGAATCAGTAACAAGATAGGACAAAAGCTCTTCGCTTGAAACAGGAGGGCTTACCAGTATGCCGTTTGCATTTCCTGCATCCAGCCAATAACCTGCCTCTTTGCTTGCAACGTCGTTTACGCTTCCGTCCAAGACAGTTGAAACGTCCACAGAATCGCTGTTTTCCGCCTTAACGCGGAATTTTAGGTAAAGCTTGTTTCCAATAACGGCAATGGGCACGTGGTAGGTGTTTTTTCCGCCAAGCTTGTGGCCTGAATAGGTAATCTGCATGTCCCAGGCACCGCTGCACTCACCGTCTGCTGTAAGAATGTCTCCGTCTTCCTGGGTAACGTTTATTTTGTATTCGGGAGTAAAAAGCTCGTCGGTAAGGGGCGTAAAATGCAAAAGGATGCGCTCCGGGTTTGCAGGCGTCGTGTTGTTTCTGTCGCGCTTGTTCTTTGCAGAGTATTCTGGGCTTTCTGCGGCGCGGTCGTCGTACCACTGGTAGAAGGTCTTTAGCACAATGTTGGGAATTGCACGGTTGTCCGAAGCAATGTAGTCTGTGTCAAAGACAACGTAGCGGTTGGAATTCTCCCAGATTCCTTCAAGCAAAAGAGGAACGCTGTCGTCTGCAACAACTTCTACGGCTGTGGCAGCATTAGTGGCAGGGACAGCACTTTCCTGTGCGGTCAAAATAGTCCCCTGCACGAGGCAGAGGCCTGCAAATATGAGTAAAATGCCTTTTAAGGGCATAAATTTCTTGTAAAATTCAGGACGGTTTTTCACTTTTTGAGTATCGGCATAAAAAGAGCCTTTTATTAGGGAAAGACCACGGTAAGCAAATTTATTCCGTTCCTTCTGCATTGCCACTGCGCACATCGCTACCCTGCACCACATTCCCCGCCTGTACGCGGTAAGGCTTTGTGGCCCACTTCTTGCCTATGGTGTCCCTAAGGGCATAGCGGATAATCTTGCGGTTGTTAAAGGCTTCTTCTATAAGCTGGTCAACTTCAAGGCTGTCGTAAATCTTTTTGGCTTCTTCCACATTAGCCTTTAGTACAGGATGGCGGGGGCTAAAGAGAACGCAGCAGTCCTCGTAGGGAAGGATTGAAATGTCATAGCTTCCAATCTGGATGGCTGTGTCCGTAATTTCTTCCTTGTCCAAACCTACAAGCGGCCTTAAAAGCGGGTATTCTGCAAAGCTTTCCGTAACCGCCATGTTCTCCATGGTCTGGCTTGCAACCTGGCCAAGGCTTTCTCCTGTAATAAGGCACTGGGCATTTATTCTTTGGGCAAGCATGTTGGCACACTTCATCATGCAGAGGCGAAGCATAAGGGTTGTATAGTCCTGTGGAGACTTTGACTTTATCTTCATCTGAACGTCTGTAAAGGGAATTATGTTAAGGTGGGTGTCGCAGCCATAGCCGCTCAAAACTTCCGCCAAATCCTCAACTTTTTTTTGTGCTTCTTCGGAAGTGTACGGGTATGAATGGAAGTATACACATTCAACCTTCATTCCCCTCCTCATCATGCGGTAACCGGCAACAGGACTGTCCAAGCCTCCGCTAAGAAGCAAAAGCCCCTTTCCGCTAACGCCAACAGGCAGTCCACGGCAAGTCCTTTTCTGAGTTGAATAAACAAAACATTCGTCACGAACCTCCACGCTTATAACAACGTCCGGCTTGTGAACGTCAACGGCAAGTATTCCAGAGTCAAAGGCTCCGCTTGCAGCCTGCGTGCAAATTTCGTATGAGTTTAGGGGGAAAGACTTGTCTTCGCGCCTTGCATCTATCTTAAAGGTCTTGGCACCTGCATCCCTTGCCTTCTTTGCAAGTTCGGTAACTGCATCCGTTATGGCTCCAATGTCCTTCTGGGTCTTTACAACCTTTGCCCAGCCTGTAATGCCAATAAGGCGGTCCAGCATGTACTCAACCGCTTGGCATGACTGTGGCGTGCATGAAACGTAAAGCCTTCCAGACTGGGTGTGGATTTTTGCGTCAACAGTTTCAAGAGCGGTGCGGGCATTGGTAACAAGCTGCTTTTCAAATACGCGGATGTTGCTGCGCTTAAGGCTAAGCTCACCGACTTTTCCAAGATACATTTCTGAATACATAATGTTCTCCTATTAAATGCCTGTAAAAAAAGCAGGCACGGCAGGGATTGTAGGGGCGCGAAGCGTTGCCGACAGGCAATGGAGCCGAAAGGCGCAACCCCGGAAAGCCCTTAGCTAACAAAAGCGCCGCAAGAAAAAACTAAAATCTAAATGAACCGCCCACCGTAATGTAATGGTTCATCTCGTCGTGCAGGTTCCTGAGCCAAGCTTCCTTTGAAGTTGCCACAATCTGCTCAAGCTCTGCATCCGTCTGCTCGGTACCGTTAAGCTCGTACTTGCCGTTGTTGAACTTAAGGCCAGAAACCGGTTCGTACATAGGATTGTCTACGCCCTTATTGTGAACGTACTCAAAGGCATAGCCAAATTTGAGCGTAAACTGCCCCCACTTCTGCTTGGGAAATTCATAGTTAAGGTCAAAGCCAGCCTTTGCGGCATACATCTTGTGGTCCTGGGTAAGGAAGTTAAGGTGGTGCCATGCAGTGTCAACATGCTCACCAATATCGCCTTAGGGATCGGAGAACATTGAGTGGGTAAACAAACTGCCGTCCGTTGAATAGACGCCTTTGTCCGCAGAAAGGTAGACAAGCGCTTCATCATTTTCTAGGCTTTCGCAGACATTGCCATGCCTCATGAATGAAGAAAAGAGCTTTATCTTCATGTTGGGTTTGGGCATCATGTCTACAGAAAGGCTAAAGCGGTCGCTGTTCGGCGGAATGGAAAGCCCCATGCTAAGACCGTTGTTCGTGTAGTTCTGGTAGCTTGGAGTTCCCGCGGTGATTGCGCCGGAGGAACCATCCGCATACTCCCAGTGGGAATAGGTGTATGGAGTGATTATTGTATAGTTAAAGCCAAGCCTTGTGCAGAAAGAATTTTCCGGTGTATAGATAAATCCGTTCTGGAGGACAAAGCGGTTCTTGGAATCTAAATCCAGCTTAAGGGCGCTCTCCAAGTCCGTGTCGTCCGAATAGATGTCCGTTACCCACATAAAGTTGTCAAAAGGAATAATCTTGAATTTTAGTCCCATCTGAACGTTGTCGCCGAAGCCCGAAAGTTCCTCGCCAATCATGTAGGGTGCGGGGATAAAATAAGTAAGGTCCATGCGCTGTCCAAATACGCATGACTCGTAGTATGCCACTGTAAATTTTGGATGGAGCTTTAGCTCTATTGCGTGGAAGGCAAAATACTTGTCCGGGAAAAGTTCCTCACCGTCGTAAGCGCTTGAAGCACCGATTGCAGAGAGAATCTGGGTGTAGGCAACCTTGTCGCTAAAGACGGAGAAGGAGAAATTTGCGCTGTGGAAGGCATCGTCGTTCATGGCTGGGCATTCGTCAAAGAAGTCGCCGTAGCCAGTACGGTAAATTCCAGCCTGGGCAAAGATGTTTGTCTTTCCGACTGCAATGGCATCGTTAACGTCAAGGTAAACGTCAAAGGGGCCTGCTTCTATCGCGTCTGTACGGGTGTCGTGCTTGGAGTTTGTGTAGAGTGGAACAAATTCGTCCTCGTGCCCCTTGTATGCTGCAAAACCTGCACTGTAGCCCATGGAAACAAGGCCGTTAAGGAAGAAAATGTCTCCATAGACTTTTGGGTTTGCAAGGATAAACATGCCGTGGCTCTTTTCGCAGCCGTCAAAGCTGGACTTGCCCTCTTCCTCTTCCTCGTCGTATTCAGTCTCAAAGGTGAACTTTGCAGTTCCATGGCCACCAACTTCTACAGTCCAAGGCTTACCGTTTATCTTTTCCATATAATACTTGGCGCGCTCAACGTCTGTGGGAGTGCCGTTTTCTATTACGTCCTCAAGAATCTGCTTTATGTTTGCAAGAGGATAAGGCCTCATTGGTGGGGCTGCCTTTGTAAGACCGCGTATTTCCCAGCCCTGGGAGAGGGTGTAGAAATAGTCGTCGGGGTCAACAGAAACCTGTGCGAATGCAGACGCCAAAACTGCTGCAAAAACAAAAAACGAAAGTAACTTTTTCTTCATACTAGAACAACCTGCTCAAATTGATTTTTGCGGAAACTGCGAATTCCCCACCGGAAGCAAACTCTCCGTCGATATTGTCTTTGTTGAATATAAAAACGAATGCCGGCTGCGCGCTTATGGTGAACAAGGGTGAAGGAGAAAAGCTTGCCCTAAGCGCAACCCTGTTAAGGTATTCAGGAGTGCCGTGGGGTGTGCTAAAGCCCTGCTGCTTCTTTGCCCTGTCCTGTCCACCCTCCTTGTCGCTGTCCGGATATGCCCAGTTCTCACGGTTGGGAACCTTATCCTGCCCACCCCAGTCCAAATCATCTGTAAAAAGCTTGGTCCCAGAATACTCGCCTGCAGCCTTAAAGAGATAGCTTGCAGTTACGTCCCACTTTCCCGGAACCTCATAGCCCATGTTAAGCTCGCCTGCAACAGTGTCCGGTCCAAAGGGGCTACCAACCCATTCATAGAAAATTGCCTTGTCGCCAAGGTTTTCGCTGTAGGTGCGCACAAGGCTCCAGTTGGGGTCTTCCTTTACATACATGTAGGGCTGGGTGTAAGTTCCTTCAAGCCAGAAATGGAAATTGCCGCCCTTAAATGGAATGTAGGATTCCGCGCCAGCCTGAAAAGCCATGGAATTAGGAGTGGTGTCGTTCTCCCAGTTCTTGCGCTCGTAAAAAGTCTGGTACTGGTTCATGGCAAAAAGACCGTAAAGACGCAAATTCTTTACCGGAACATAGACAAGCTTTAGTGTAAGGTAGTCACAGGTATGGCTTTCGGGGTCGTCATGGTCAAGGTCTCCGTCCTCATCACCGTAGTCGCGCCAGGGTGCCATTCCGTGGAACATTGTAAAGGGATTCATAAAGCGAAGTTCAAGTGATGAATTTACAAGCATTGACTCCATAATGGAAAACTGAAGTTTCTTAAAAAGCCTTACTTCCAGCCGGTGAGTATATGCGTACTTGTTCACATTAAATTCGGTAACGTTCATGTTGTAGCGGAAATTCTTAGAGAAGACGTCTAGGTTTGCATAGCTTGCACCCGTAAAATATTCGCTCCAGATTATGCTACCGCTAAGGCTCCGTCCCACGCTCTGGGGTCCCATGCCAACCTGAAGGTTAACCCCTGCATTGTCGTTGAACTTGTAGCCCACGCTTCCGTATGCCGTATGCGGAAAGTTTATGTCCGGGGTAAGCTTACTGTCCGCATAGATAAAGTTTGAATAGTTGTTGTCAAGAATTGCAGCCCCGTCGTACTCGCGAAGGGTAACATCCATGGAAAGCGTAAAATAGTCCCCGCCCTGGACATTAAGCGGCGTTGTCAAAAGAGGTTGCCTACAGTAGCGGTCGTACACCCAGTCAATGTCGTCGTTGGTCTTGTAAAAGCCTTCTACATTCATCTCTGGCTCTACGCTTATAGAAAAAATATCAGCCTTAAAAGCAGGCGGCTCGTATGCTATATAGTCCACAATCCTGTCGTAGTTCTTCTTTCCAGCCTCGCTAAGCGAATCATAGTCGGCCTCAGAAAGATAAAGCTCAATCTCCGCAATGGAAAGCGGTGCCTGGTCGCTAAAATCCACCCGCCCCTCCTCCATCGCAATCTCGGTCATAGCGTCATAAATCCAGCTGCCGCAATTTACAAGCCCCTGCTTACCCCTCGCATGAAGAGTCAAAGAAAAAAATGTCAAGGCTATCAAGCACAAAGAAAAACGCATCATTCTACACTTCATTTCTATCTGTTTCCTTTTTTATGATTTTTAATTCCTTTCTTATATAAAGCAACAAGCCGCGTAGCAAGGAACTTCATGGACCACTTCTGCGCCCACTCAAAAGCCTCCTTGGACTTTTTGGAATGCAGCTTTGAATCGCTAAGAAGCTCAAAGGTGGGCGGCAGTCTCCTCGTTAAAGGTGTAGGTCGTCTCCTCGTTGTCGTCGGCCATGTCGCTAAGGGTGCGGATGATCACAAACGGCGTCTTGCACAAAAAGCAAGCGTGAGCGATTGCCGCTCCCTCCATCTCAACGCAAAGAGAATCGCAGTTTTTAATTATGTTGGCCTTGATTTCCTTGTCCGCGTAAACTGGTCGCCGGAAGCGACGCGGCCAACCGCAAGCTTGTGGCCCTTTGCTTCGGGCAGCGTCGGGAAAATGCTTTGAATCGCGTCAACCATTTTTTTGTCGGCGCTAAAAGTGTAGACGTCCATTTGCGGAATCTGGCCGACCTTG
>Ga0256404_1004649_pt1 | contig 25531 bp, 18 predicted proteins | sample RumenRJG_01DNA_FD_185990 | JGI IMG/M metagenome (GOLD analysis project Ga0256404, IMG submission 185990) | Bovine rumen microbial communities from Lethbridge, Alberta, Canada - RJG_01 | ecosystem: Host-associated > Mammals > Digestive system > Stomach > Rumen | place: Canada: Alberta | collected...
TGAGAGACTAACAGGTAAATAGGGCAGAGGTGGAAGTACAGTAATGTATGTAGCTGACTGTTACTAATAGGTCGAAGGCTTGACCAAAAAGGTTTTCAAAGAGAAAAGCTTGTATGAAGTTTTGAAGGTATAAACTTCAAAAAATAATCCTCGATAGCTCAATGGTAGAGCACTCGGCTGTTAACCGAGTTGTTGTAGGTTCGAGCCCTACTCGGGGAGTTAAGGCTCCGTGGTCAAGCGGTTAAGACATCGCCCTTTCACGGCGGTAACACGGGTTCGATTCCCGTCGGAGTCATTTATGCTTGAAAGAGTGTAAGCCGATGTGGCTCAATTGGCAGAGCAGCTGATTTGTAATCAGCAGGTTATCGGTTCGAGTCCGATCATCGGCTTTTAGTGGCCCAATGGCTCAGTTGGTTAGAGCGCCGCCCTGTCACGGCGGAGGTCGAGGGTTCAAGTCCCTCTTGGGTCGTATGTAAGCTATGCAATTTGCATAGCTTTTTTTGTATATAATAAGAAAAAATAACGAGGTTAAAAAATGTCAAAAGTTATAATGGTACAAGGAACAATGTCTAATGTGGGAAAAAGTTTGATTGTTGCTGGATTGTGTAGAATTTTAAAACAAGATGGTTATAAAGTAGCTCCATTTAAATCTCAAAATATGGCACTTAATTCGTATATAACAGATGATGGATTAGAAATGGGAAGAGCACAAGTTATGCAAGCGGAGGCAGCAAAAATCAAACCATCAGTATATATGAATCCTATTTTATTAAAACCAACAAATGACATTGGGTCCCAGGTTATTGTAAATGGAAAAGTGCGTGGAAATATGAAGGCTGTTGATTACTATAAATATAAAACTAATCTTATTCCAGAAATAAAAAAAGCTTTTGAAACACTAGAAGAAGAAAATGATGTGATTATAATAGAGGGAGCAGGTAGTCCAGCTGAAATTAATCTAAGAGAAAATGACATTGTAAATATGGGTTTAGCGGAAATGCTAGATGCACCAGTGATTTTGGTCGGAGATATTGACAGAGGAGGAGTTTTTGCTCAACTAATTGGTACATTAATTTTGCTTGAAGAAGCTGAAAAAAGTAGAATTAGAGGCTTAATAATAAATAAATTTCGTGGTGATAAAGAAATATTACAGCCTGGAATAAAAATGTTGGAAGAAAAAAGTAATAAAAAAGTGGTGGGTGTTGTTCCTTATGAAAATTTGAATTTAGAAGATGAAGATAGTTTAACAGAAAAGTTTGATAATAATTTACAGAAAGCTATAGATATTGTTGTAATAAAATATCCTAGAATATCCAATTTTACGGATTTTGACGTCTTTTCAAGGTATGAGAATGTGTCGGTTCGTTTTGTTGATAACTGTAAAAATTTCAAAAATCCAGATTTGATTATATTGCCAGGAACGAAAAACACAATTGCTGATATGAAATGGTTGAGAGAATCAGGATTAGAAATGAAAATCCGCAAATATGAAAACATACCAATATGGGGAATTTGTGGAGGTTATCAAATGCTTGGAGAAGAGATAATAGATTCATATGGGGTTGAATCAGGTGGTAAAATATCAGCTATGGGTTTTTTACCAATGAAAACAGTTTTATCTAAAATAAAAACTACAAGACAAGTAAAAGGTAAGTTCAAAAATGTAAATGGTATTTTTAAAAAATTGTCTGGGAAGAGTTTTACAGGATATGAAATCCATATGGGAAAAACAGAGCCAAATGAGAAAACAAATAATAAAAAGGAAAATTTTGAATATTCTGAACTTTGTAAGGATAATATTTTAAAGGATAAAGCTTTATTGGAAAGACTAGATGGTTCAGTAGATGGGATATTTGTTACAAAAGCTATTGAATCTGGTGCTAGAGATATATATGGAACATATATTCATGGAATCTTTGATAATGATAATATTTCTGATATAATAATAGAGAGTATATCACAAAAAAAAGGATTATCTTTTTCAAAAATGTGTAATTTTGATTATTCTGAATTTAAGGAAAAAGAATATGATAAATTAGCAGATTTGTTACGAAATAATATAAATATGAAGGAAATCTATAATATTTTAGATGAACAATCATAATCATGATATCATAAAAAATAAATGCTTATGAGACAAAAAAGTTCATAAGATTCTAATTATTTGACTTTTGAAATTATAAGTATAAGATTGCAGAAAGGATTGTATGATAATAATCATACGTGGATGAAATGAATATACATGAAATTGAACGTTTGAATATAATTCAACCGGATTGGAGAATTGCAGATTTGGTTAAGGATAATCTTAACAATATTGCCAAACCACTTGATAGTTTAGGTAAATTTGAAGATATTATTTGCAAAATTGGTGCAATTCAGGGAAAAATAAATTGTAGAATTGAAAAAAAAGCTGTGATTGTAATGTGCGCGGATAATGGTGTTGTAGAAGAAGGTATAAGTCAATCACAGCAGAATGTTACAGCGGCTGTCGCTGAAGCCATGGGACAAAATGTTTCATCCGTTGGTAAGATGGCTTCAGTTGCAGGAGTTAGAATTATTCCTGTAGACATTGGAATTAATTGTAAAAAGAACATTCCAGGTGTTGTTAATAAAAAAATTGCATTAGGAACCAAAAATTTTGCAAAAGAGAAAGCAATGAACGAAAAAGAAGCTTCTGCAGCTATATCTGTTGGAATTGCTCTTGTTGAACAATGTAAAAAATTTGGATATGAAATTATTGGAACAGGTGAAATGGGAATTGGAAATACGACAACTAGTTCGGCTATTACAGCAGCTCTTTTGAATTGTCCAGTTAAAGAAATTGTAGGAAGAGGAGCGGGGTTGAGTTCTTTGGGACTACATAAAAAAAGAAAAGTAATTGAGACTGCAATCAAAAAGTATAAATTAAAAGATGCAGATCCTTATGAAATTTTGTGTACAGTTGGTGGTTTTGATATTGCAGGTTTGGTCGGAGTATTTATTGGAGGAGCCTTAAATAGAATTCCAATAGTTATAGATGGAGTCATTAGTGCAGTTGCAGCACTTTTGGCTGAAAAAATTTGTCCTGGAACTGTAGATTATATGATAGCTTCTCATAAAAGTAGAGAAAAAGCATACAATTATATAGTTAAAGAATTAGAGTTAAGCCCAATTATAGATGCTGATTTAGCATTGGGAGAAGGAACTGGAACAATTATGCTTATGTCTTTGTTAGATTTAGCAATGGGCGTATACAATTCGCCTAATACATTTGATGACATCAAAATTGATCCTTACAAGAAGCAGTAATTTAATAATTTTGCATAATAAAAAATATGAAAGATAGGTAAAATACAAAATGATTGTTTTGATTATTGGTGGAAGTAGTAGTGGAAAATCAGCATTTGCGGAAGATTTTCTGTGTAATATTTCTGAGGAATCAAATAGGATTTATATTGCGACCATGGAAAAGAACTCATTTGAAAACGAAAAAAAAATAAGAAAACATCGTTTTGAACGGAAAAACAAGAATTTTTTTACCATAGAACAATCAAAGTGTATTAGTGATGCATATGAAAAATATATAAAAAAAAATCATTGTGTAAAAAATACAAATAGTGTAATTATTGAAAGTGTATCTAACTTACTAGCGAATGAAATGTTTGAGTTGAGTATGGGATGGATAGATATGCACTATAAGATTGTTTCAGATAAAATTGTAGATGATTTATCGGATTATATAGTAAATGAAATAGCATTTATAACAAAGAATTCACAAAATTGTGTTATTGTTTCTGATAATATATTTGAAGGTGGTCTTTTGTATGATGAGTTGACAAATGTATATATAGAAATTTTAGGTGAGATAAATAGAAAAATTAGTTGTTTTTCTGATGTTTTATATGAAGTGACAGAAGGAATGACTATAAAAGTTTTTTAAAATGATGATAATATTCGTAAGGAGACAATATGACATTATTAAAGGCATTATGTATTTCTTTTTCAATTTATTCTAAAATTCCGATGCCACAGTTTGAGTGGAAGGAGAAAGATATGAAGTATACTTTGTGTTTTTTTCCAATTATTGGTTTTATAATAGGATTGTTTGAAATTGGCTGGTTTATTACGTGTAAGTTTTTGGAAAAAAAAGGATATATAAATGGGACAGTTTTGTTTGCAATGATAGGAGCATTTATTCCTCTTATGATAAGTGGAGGATTTCATTTTGATGGTTTTATGGATACAATGGATGCAGTACATTCGTATAAAAGTAGAGAGGAGAAACTTCAGATTTTAAAAGATCCACATATTGGAGCTTTTTCTGTTATTATGGCAATTTTGTATGAATTGATTTATGTTGGTTTTTTTTCAGAAATTCGTTCTTTTCCTATGATTGTTGTGTTTGCAACGAGTTTTATAATGAGTAGGTGCTTTAGTGGACTTTCAGTTGTCTTCTTTAAAAGTGCAAGAGGTGGAAGTTTATCTTATTTTTCAAAAACAGCGGATAAAAACATTGTCGTTGGAAGTTTGATTATTCAGTTACTTTTGACTTATATTGTTTTGTTATGTGTTTTCAAAATAGTAGGAATTTTTACAATTGGAGTTTCAATTTTTACTTTTTTATATTATTATTTTTTTAGTAAAAGGCAATTTGGAGGAATAACAGGAGACATTGCTGGGTGGTTTGTTTCTTTTTTTGAGCTAGTCATATTAGTGTGTACCGTTATTTTTTTCTGTAATACTTAAGTTTTTGTAGAGAGGAGTTGTTATCTAAAAAGTGATTGATTTATATGTTGGTGGCCAAGCACAAGGAAAGTTGAGAACCGTCTTATGTAAATATAATTTGGAAGGATTTGATAAGATAGGTAACGAAAAAAATAATGATAATGAATTGAAAAATAGTTGTAAGAAATATATTGTGATTGATTTTCGTAATGTAGACAATTTGTATAGAGAATTAATAAAAGAGGATATAATTCGGAAGAAGATTTTTGATACAAAAAATAGAAATATTAAAGATAATTATTCTAAAGATAACTATTCTAAAGATAATAGTTTTAAGGATGACTATATTAGGAATCGTTATTCTAAAGATAATAGTTTTAAGGATGACTATATTAGGGATCGTTATTCTAAAGATATTTTTACTAATGATTATTATATGAATGAATTGATTAATAGATTTTTCTTAAAATTTGAAATTGATGATAACACATTAATTATTTTTAATAAAATTAATTTGTTAGTTGATTTTGTTGTAAATAATAAAGAGTGTATTGAAATTTTAAATAAATATTATGAGAGTTGTTTTTTTAATAAAAATAATTCGTATAATTTTGATACATTTATAGTTGATATTTTTATTTCTTTTTTAAAAGAGATTAATAAGCGGAATGAAGTAATCGTTATTTCGGATGAAATCGGTAATGGAGTTGTTCCAATAAAGGAAAATGAAAGAGAATATAGAGAATTAAATGGGAAATTATTACAAGGTATCGCAAGCGAAGCTTCTAATTTTGGTAGGATTTTTTGTGGCGTAGAACAAGTAATAAAATCCGAAAAAGATTTTTCAAAAGGTTTAGAGAGAGATTCGGCAGAAAATCTTGTAAAAGATTCAATTAAAAACTTTTACAATAAAACAATTCTTCAAAATGCTGAGATTAAGATAAGTATGGTATTAATTCGACATGGAAAGACAAAAGGAAATTTAGAAGGTCGATATATTGGATGTACGGATGAAGTTCTTATAAAAGAAGGAATAGATGAGATTCTGTCTTTAGTTGAAAAAAAAGAGTATCCGACATGTGATTTTGTTTTTTCAAGCCCAATGAAAAGATGTCGTCAAACTGCCAAGATTATTTATGATAATAAGGAGATTCTGATAAATCGTAATCTTAAGGAAATGAATTTTGGAAAGTTCGAAATGAAAAATTATAAGGAACTTAACGGAAATGAATACTATCAAAAATGGATAGATAGCAACGGAACGATTCCTTTTCCAGAAGGAGAATGTAAAGAAGATTTTATTCGAAGAGTTGGAAATGGCTTCAATAGTATTGTACAATTTATTTATAGTTGTAAAAATAATTTTGAGCTAGAAAATGAAAATTCAGGTGTTGATTTTTCAATTGTTTCCCATGGAGGAACAATTATGGCAATTATGAATATTCTTATGGGAGAGGGATATTATGAATATAGGGTAAAAAATGCTCACGGTTATATTGTGAGTTTTATTTATGATGGGAATAATATAAAAGATATATCAATTGAGAGGGAGATTTAAAGGTGCATTTTACAAATTTCATTTATTATTTTCAGGAATATAGACACATATTGGCTATAATTATAGGGTTTTGTTTGGATCTGATTTTTGGAGATCCTTATAATTTTCCACATCCAATTAGATGGATAGGAAATCTTATATCTTTTTTTGAAAAGAGATTATATCTTAAAAATGATAAATCAAAAAAGAATTTTTTCCGTGGAATGATGCTAAGTTGTCTCATAATTACTATTACAATATCGTTGAGTTTTATTATTATATGCTGTGCAAATAAAATTAATTTTTTTGTAGAAACTATTGTAGAAAGTATTATGTGTTATTATATTTTGGCAACTAAATCGTTGAAGAATGAAAGCATGAAAGTTTGTAAAGCCTTAGAAGAAAACGATATTGAAAAGGCAAGATTTGCTGTGTCAATGATTGTAGGAAGAGATACAAATGAACTTAATGAGATAGGAATTGCTAAAGCAGCAATTGAAACTGTTGCTGAAAACACTTCAGATGGTGTTATAGCACCTCTTTTTTATTTAGCAATAGGAGGACCAATTCTAGGATTTACATATAAAGCGATAAATACTATGGATTCAATGATAGGTTATAAAAATGAAAAGTATTGTACGTTTGGTACATTTGCTGCGAAACTTGATGATATTGTTAATTTTATTCCGTCAAGACTAAGTGCAGTATCAATGATTATTGTATGTTTGTTTTTAGGAAAAAACTATAATTTTAAAAACGCAATATATATTTTTAAAAGAGATCGATATAAGCATAAAAGTCCTAATTCTGCACAAACTGAGTCGGTTTGTGCAGGCGCATTGAATATTCAGTTGGCAGGAGATGCAAAGTATTTTGGAAAAATCGTAAAAAAAGACTATATTGGCGATTTTAACAAACAAGTTGAAATTAGGGATATAAGAAAAGCAAATATTATGTTATATTCGACAGCTTTCTTAGATATTTGTTTATTTTTAGCTATTAGACTTTTGTTAGAAAAGTTTTTATAAGTGAGATTGTTGTAAAAAATATATAAGAGTATTATGATGTCTTTGTGTAAGATGAATAATATGAATAATATAAGTAAGATTTTAAAAGGTGGAAAAATATGATACATGGTGGAGATATTTATAGAAATATTGTTGAATATGATTTTTCTGTAAATACAAATTTTTTAAGTTTACCTAAAGAAATTAGTAATGCAATTGTTTCTGCAATTCCTAAAATAAGTGAATATCCCGATATAGAATGTGAAAAATTGAGAAGAAATCTTTCTATGAAGTATAATGTTTCATATGAAAGAGTATTATGTGGAAATGGAGCATCGGATATATTTATGGCTCTTGCTCATGGCCTAAAACCTAAAAAAGCAATGTTAGTAGTGCCTTCTTTTTATGGCTATGAACATTGTTTAAATGCAATAAATTGTGAAATTGAAAGAGTTAATTTAGAAAGAAAAACTCTTTTTTCAGTTAATGATAAGGTTTTAGATAGGTTAGAAAAAAGTGATAGTGATTTATTTTTTTTAACTAATCCCAATAATCCTACAGGACAGTCTGTGCCAATTCCTTTTTTAAAAAAAGTAATTGCTATATGTAAGAGAAAAAATATAGTGTTAGTACTTGATGAATGTTTTTCTTATTTTTTGAAAAACGAAGAAGAATATAATAATTTTTTAGAAAAAGAAAATTTTAGAGGGTTAATTAGAATTAGAGCCTATACTAAGATTTTTGCAATTCCTGGAATTCGACTCGGATATGCCATTTTTTATTCAGATGATTTTGTTGCAAAAGTTCGTAGACAGTTTTCAGAGTGGAATGTTTCTACATTTGCTCAGGATGTTGGAATTGCTGCATTTAATCAGGAAAAATATTTAATAGATACTAAAATAGAAATTGAAAAGAATAGAGAATATTTAATAAAAAATTTATTGATGGTGAAAAATGAATTAGAGAGAATCAAAGATTTAGTTGTTTTTCCATCAGAGGCGAATTTTATTTTGGTATATACTAGATTTGATTTGTATAATTTTTTATTGAATAAAAGAATATTGATAAGAAATTGTAATAATTTTAGCGGTTTGGGAAATAACTATTATAGAATTGCAGTCAAATCTAAGGAAGATATTAATGTTTTAATAAAGGCGTTAATGTCTGAAGTATAAGAATATACCAAAAACAGAAGGGAAATAAATGCGATGAATTTATTAGATAATATAGAATATGTACTTCCATCAGAAATAGAAAAAAGAAGTTTTGAAATAATTCAAAAAGAGCTTTCCGATATGGGTATTGTTTTACCAAAAGAAGAGGATAGAATTACTAGAAGAGTGATTCATACAAGTGCTGATTTTGAATATGCTCATACTCTTAAGTATTCGAATAATGCTGTTAGAATAGTCAAACAATTAATAAAAAACCATGCAACTATCGTAACAGATACGAATATGGGACTTGCTGGAATTAATAAAAAAGCTTTAAGAGAATTGGGCATAGATGCTAAATGTTTTATGGCGGATGAAAAAATAGCAGAATTAGCTAAAAAGAATAAAGTTACAAGGGCAACAATGAGTATGAGATTTGCTGCTAGTTTAGAGGGTCCAGTTATTTTTGCAATTGGAAATGCGCCTACAGCGTTGATTGAATTATATAAATTAATGAAGGAAGGATATAAACCTTCATTTATTATAGGTGTTCCGGTTGGTTTTGTAAATGTTGAAGCTTCGAAAGAATTAATTTTAAATTCGGAGGTTCCGTTTATTGTTAATAAAGGTCGAAAAGGTGGCAGCAACGTTGCTGCTGCGATTTGTAATGCTATTTTGTACCAAGTTAGGGAGGAAATCCTTAACGAAAAAAAGCTGAAATAAAATAAGATTTAAACAAGTTATAAAAAGGAGAAAAAATGAGGTTTGGCTATACAACAGGAAGTTGTGCAGCTGCTGCGTCAAAAGCTGCTATATATATGTTGCTTTCAGGAAGAAAAAAAGAAAAAATATCTATAATAACTCCTAAAAATATAGAATATAGTCCAAGAATTGAAAAAATAAACATTCAGGAAAATTCTGTAGAATGTGCCGTTCAAAAAGATGCTGGAGATGATATTGATGCTACTGATAAAGCTTATATTTTTTCAAAAGTTACGGTGAAAGAAAATAAAAGTCATCAATTAAAAATTATTATAGATGGAGGTTTTGGAGTTGGTAGGGTAACGAAACCTGGACTGGATCAACCTGTAGGTAATGCTGCAATTAACACGGTACCTAGACAGATGATAAAAAAAGAAGTTGAAGAAGTTTGTTGTTTGTTTGATTTCTCAGATACAGTAATAATAGAAATTAGTGTACCAAATGGTTTAGAGATTGCAAAAAAAACATTTAATCCAAGGCTTGGAATTGTAGGAGGTATTTCAATTTTGGGGACGAGTGGAATTGTTGAACCAATGAGTAAAAAGGCTCTTTTAGATACAATTCGAGTTGAAATCAATCAAAAAAAGGCTCTAGGCTATGAAATTTTAGCTATTTCTCCAGGAAATTATGGAATAAATTTTATGAAAGATAAATATGACTATGATTTAGATAAAAGTGTAAAATGTAGTAATTTCATTGGTGAAACTTTGGATATAGCAAAAGAAATAGGGTTTAAAAAAATATTATTAAGTGGTCATATTGGGAAACTTATTAAAGTATCTGGTGGAATTATGAATACTCATTCTAAGGAGGCCGATTGTAGAATGGAGCTTCTTGCCGCAGCTGCAATAAGAGTTACAGATGATATTTCTTTGGTAAGGAAAGTGCTTGATTCGATTTCAACGGAGGATGCTCTTACTATTTTAAAAGCTGTAGATGAAGAAAATTCCGTAGATTGCATGGATAATATAGATAAAGATGTTTCAATTGTAATTTCAAATAAACATATTTTTGAAAATATAATGGAAATAATTTTAGAAAAAATATATTTTTATTTAAATAATAGACATAATGGAGAACTAAATGTTGAAACAATTATCTTTTCTAGCAAATATGGAGAGTTAGGGAAAAGTAATTTAGCCGATGATTATATTAGATATTTAAAAAATCATAAAAATGAAAATAGGGCGAAAAATTAAACATAATTAGAACGACAATTAGACAAAATTAGATAAAAACTAGGAGGAAATATGGTACATTTTGTTGGAGCTGGAACGGGGGCTGTTGATTTAATAACCGTTAGAGGAATGAATATTTTAAAAAAAGCGGATATTATAATATATGCTGGTTCATTAGTTAATAAAGAATTATTACAATATAAAAAAGAAGAGTGTATAGTATATAATAGTGCGACAATGACTTTGGATGAAGTAATTAGTGTTATGAAATTAGCTGAAAAAGAAAACAAGGATGTTGCAAGACTACATACAGGAGATCCTTGTGTTTATGGAGCTGTTAGAGAACAAATGGATCAACTAGATGAATTGGGTATAGAATATGATAGTTGCCCAGGGGTAAGTGCTTGTTTTGGCGCAGCGGCAAGTATGAATGTTGAGTATACATTGCCAAACGTATCACAATCGCTTATTATTACAAGAATGGAAGGAAAAACTAAGGTTCCACCCAAAGAAAGTATTGAATCTTTTGCAAGTCACAATGCAACAATGGCTATTTATTTGTCCATAGGTATGGTTGAAGAATTGAGCAAAAGATTAATCAAAGGAGGGTATTCACCTTCAACTCCTGCTGCGATTGCATATAAGGTTACCTGGCCAGATGAAAAGATTTTCAAATGTACAGTTGAAACATTAGAAAAAGTTGCAAAAGAGAATAATATTAATAAGACAGCTCTTGTTATAGTTGGAGATGCATTAGAACACTTTGAATATAAAAAATCAAGGCTGTATGCACCAGATTTTTCAACGGAGTATAGAAAAGCCAAGAAATAGAGGTGACTATAGTGGTAATAAGTATTATAAGTTTTACGACTAAAGGGGCGATGCTTTCAAAGACTCTTTTAAAAGTATTAGATAATTATGATGTTAGATGCTTTTCAAAGAAGAAATCATATGAGGGAGTATTTTTTTTAGGAGATTCTTTAAATGAATGGGTAAAAAAAGAATTTAAAAAACACCATACCATCATTTTTATTGGGGCATGTGGGATTGCTGTTCGAGCAATTGCACCTTCGGTAAAAAACAAACTGGTGGATAGTGCAGTCATTAATATGGATGAGAACGGAGAATTTGTTATTCCAATTCTATCAGGTCATTATGGTGGCGCAAATGATTTAGCTGTTTTAATTGCAGCAAAAATTAAAGCAATACCAATAATAACAACAGCGACAGATGTTGAGGATAAATTTGCAATAGATATCTTTGCAAAAAAAAATAATTTATTTATAGGAAATAAGTTTGGAATCGCACAGGTATCTGCAAAAGTTTTAGATGGTCAGCCTATAACCATGAGTATTGAAAATGGTCATTCTTTTTTTATAAAAGAGCATCAAATATCAATTAAAAATACAATAATTAATTTGAAAGATTTTCCGCCTAAGGAAACAGTTGATGTTGTAATTGCAGATTCGAAAAATGATTTCCTTTTAAACAATCAAATTAAAGCAAATTTATATTTGTATCCCAAAAATTATGTAATAGGTATTGGTTGTAAAAAGGGCAAAACCTTAGAAGAAATCGAAAACCATGTATTATATGTTTTAGAGGAAAATAAAATTGATATTGAAGAATGTATTGCAATTACGTCTGTTGATATAAAAAAAGATGAAAAAGGAATTATTGATTTCTCTGAAAAATATAATATTCCTTTTAAAACTTTTGATGTAGAAACTCTTAAAAAACAGAAAGGCAATTTTGTGGAATCGGATTTTGTAAGAGAGACTATTGGTGTAGGAAATGTATGTGAAACTTCAGCTTTGGCCTATATCAATAGTGAATTTTATGGAGAAAAAAAAGAAAGTGAAATTGTATGTCACAAAACTGCTAATAATGGCGTTACAGTAGCAGTAGTGCATAAAGACTGGAGGATAAGTATTGATGACTAATTGTATATACATCGTTGGAATGGGGCCAGGAAGTGAAAAGAAGATGTCTTTTGAAGCCAAAGATATTTTAGAAAAAATGGATGTGATAATTGGATATAAGGTTTATCTTGATTTGCTTGAAGAAGAATTTCGTACAAAAGAGTTTATTTCTACTCCTATGAAAAAAGAAATTGAAAGATGTAAAATATGTTTTGAAAAAGCATTACAAGGGAAAAAAGTCGCAATAATTTGTAGCGGTGATGCAGGAATTTATGGAATGGCTTCGTTGATGTATGAGATAAAGGAGCAATTTTATGCTGATAGTCAAATAGAACTAAGAGTCATACCTGGTATTACTGCAGCAATTAGTGGTGCAGCAGAATTAGGTGCACCATTGAATCACGATTTTTGTGTTATTAGCTTAAGTGATTTGTTAACACCTTGGGAAAAAATCGAAAAGAGATTAGTTGCTGCTGCATCTGCAGATTTTGCAATTGCTTTGTATAATCCTTCTAGTAAAAAAAGAAGTCATTATTTAAAAAAAGCGTGTGAAATTATGGAAAAATATATCGAAAAGAGTAGACCTTGTGGCTATGTTAAAAATATAGGTCGTGATGGAACGGAAATATGTGTATGTTCTTTTGAAGAATTAAAGGAGGAAAGTGTAGATATGTTTACAACTGTATTTATTGGAAATTCTTCAACTAAAGTAATAGATAAAAAACTAGTAACACCAAGAGGATATAATAGAAATGAATAATGAATATGAAATTGTTATTTTTTCTGGAACAACAGAGGGACGAATGTTATCTGAATTTCTTGTAAAAAATAAAATAAAACATATAGTTTATGTGGCAACTGAATATGGAAAGATGGTTATGGAGCGCAACGAATATGCGTTGGTGTTTGATCAAAGATTAGATAAAAATCAGATGATTGATATGTTTAACAAAAATCAAATTAAGGTTGTTATAGATTCAACACATCCATATGCAAAAATTGTAACAGAAAACATAAAAAAGGCTACAAGAGAGTGTAATATAAAGTATATTCGTTTAAAGCGTGCAGAAGAAAATGTTATAAAAAAATACCAGAATAATAGACATATACATTTTTTTGATACAATAAATGATTGTGTAGAATCATTGAAAAAAACCAGTGGGAATATATTGCTTACAACTGGGAGTAAAGATTTACATAAGTTTTGTTGTGATGAAAATATAAAAGACAGATTAATTGTTCGTGTTTTGCCAGGAAAAGGAAGTATAGAAATATGTGATCAATCAGGCATTAAAAAAAATAGAATTATCGCTATACAAGGTCCATTTTCGTATGAAATGAATTGTTTTTTTATAAAAAATTATGATATAAAAATAATGGTTTCTAAAGAAAGCGGAAAAGTAGGTGGATTTGACGATAAAATAAAATCGTCAATTGATTCAAATATAGATATATATATAATAAAACGTCCAAAAGAAGAAGGAAAAACATTTGAGGAAGTTGTTGTTTTTTTATCACAAGAATTGAATGTGAAACTAAGTGAAGAACAAGAAACACAGATAAATAAAGAAATACAAAACAACATGCTAGATTCACTATATTCGCAAGAAACAACAAAAACACCAGAAAGTAGCCAAGATTTAAATAAAAAAGTAAATTTTGATATAACTTTAGCCGGAATAGGTGTGGGTGCAGAAAAATTTATTATTAATGAATTAAAAAATAAAATAAAGGAGGCGGATATAATTTTAGGTGCAAAGAGAATGATAGATGATTTTACACCTAAAATAGAAAAAAAACCATATTATTCGCCAAATGATATTATTTCGTATTTGAAAAAAATTTCGTATTTAGATAACGCAACTTCATCAAAGAGAGTTTCTGAGCTAGGTGATGATTCTATTTTTAATAAAGAAAAATCTTTGGATAATTCTTCTTTTCAAAGGAAAAAGACGTATAAAGTTGTTGTACTTTTTTCAGGAGATGTGGGTTTTTATAGTGGATGCTATCTTTTAAAAGATGCTTTAGAAAAGGAAAAAGATAAATTATCATTTAATTTAAAAGTTTTGCCAGGTATCTCTTCGATTGTGTATATGGCAAGTAAATGCTATACTACATGGCACGATGCAAAAATTTTAAGTATACATGGACGATATGATGAAATTTATGGAGATAATGAAATATTAGAAAACATTAAATATAACAAGAAAACATTTATGATAGTTTCAGGAAAACAGGATGTAAAAAAGATAGGACAGCTTATCATTGATGCAGACGATAAATATTTTCATGCAAAAGATATAGAAATAACAATTGGATACAACTTGTCATATCCTGATGAAATAGTAAAAAAATGTAAAGCACAAGATTGTTTAAAAGTTGAAAAAGAAGGATTATATGTTCTTTATATTGAAAATAAGGCTTGTGCCAAGCATATAAATGCGCCAATGTTAAAAGATTCTGCTTTTATTAGAGATAAAATCCCTATGACAAAAGAAGAAATCAGACACATTGTAATTAATAAATTACAGTTAAAAGAAGATTCAATTTTTTTTGATATAGGTGGTGGTACTGGTTCAATTAGTATAGAAGCAGCTATGTTGGATAGAAACATTAAAGTTTTTACTTTTGAAAACAATGTTGAAGCTGTGAGGCTAATAGAAAAAAATATTGAACATTTCGGAAGAAAAAATGTAAAAGTTATAGAGGGCATTTTCCCGGAAATTATGATGAATAAGCCAAATGATTCTGATAGTATTACAAATGAATGTCGGAATTATATTATAAAAAACAAAAATAGAATAACAAGTGCTTTTATTGGGGGAACTCGTGGAAGACTTCTTGAAATGATTGAATATTTATATTCGTTGAATAATAAAATGAAAATATGTATTACAGCAGTTACATTAGAAAGTATTAATCAGGTAATGGAAATAATAAAAAAAAGTCAAGAGAGCAATATGATTACAGATGTTGATATTTCTCAGATTTCTTATAGTAAAGTTAAAAAAATTGGAAATTACAATATGTTTAAGGCTGAGAATCCAATTATGATTTTTACTTTTTCATTTAAAAGCAAAGAATAAAAATGTATGTCAATACATAGAAAATAATTATTATAAATTACATCAGGAGAGTGCAAAAATTGGGTAAAATTATGATTTCTGCTATAAAAAGTGGCAGTGGAAAAACAATGATTACATGTGGCTTATTAAGGGCACTGAAGAAAAGAAATGTAGATGTAGTAAGTTATAAATGTGGGCCGGATTACATTGATCCTATGTTTCATAGAAGAATAATAGGAATTCCAAGTAGAAATATTGATACTTTTTTCTTGGAAGAAGAAAAAATAAAAACATTATTTCAAAATACAAGTGAAAAGTATGAAGAATCTGTAATTGAAGGCGTTATGGGGCTTTTTGATGGAATTGGCGGACAACAGGAAATGGGCTCATCATATCATGTCGCAAGAATTTTGAGAATTCCAATTATTTTGGTTATCGATGTAGGCGGAATGGGAAGAAGTATTTTGCCACTAATATATGGTTTTTTGAAATATGATAAGGAAAAGCTTATTAAAGGTGTGATACTTAATAGAGTTTCTGAAACATATGGAAAAAGATTAAAAAAAATGATAGAGGATGAACTTCCTATAAAGGTTTATGGAACTCTAAAAAAAGATAAGTCGTTGAGTTTTGAAAGTCGTCATCTTGGATTAATTATGCCAAATGAAATTGATAATTTAAATGAAACAATTGATAAATTATCAAATGAAATCGAAAAAACTGTAGATATAAACGGAATAATAGAATTGTCAAATGAATTTGAAAATCAAACTACAAATTATAAAATTAGCAGTGATGATATAAAGATGCAAAATAGTAAAAAAATTCAAGACATTGTAGAATTACAGAGTAATAAAAACTCAAAAGAATTATGTAGACTTGCTGTTGCTAGAGATGAGGCATTTTGCTTTTACTATGAAGAAAATTTAGAACTTTTGCAGAAGAAAGGAGTGGAAATAGTTTATTTTTCACCAATAAGAGATAAAGAATTACCTGCTAATATAGATGGTATTTTGCTAGGGGGAGGTTATCCTGAGCTATATTTAAAGGATCTAAGTGAAAACGTTTCCTTAAAAAATGATATAAAAGAAAAAGTGGGAAAGAATATTCCACTTGTAGCTGAATGTGGTGGATACATGTATTTACATGATTATGTTGAATATAATGGCACATATAAAATGTTAGGCATCATTGAAGGAAAATGTGTTTATAGAGATAAGTTAGTTAATTTCGGTTACATAGAAGTAAAAGAGAATAACGCTAGTTTTTTGTCTGGCAAAGTTGCAAAAGCCCATGAATTTCATTATTTTGAAAGCCTAAGAGAAAATAATTCATGTAATGTAAAAAAAGTGTCAAATGGAAAGTGTTGGAAGGACTGTGTTGTTACTGATAACATGTGGGCAGGTTTTCCCCATTTGTATTACCCACAAGTAGAAGAATTTCTAGATAATTTTATAGAAAAAATGAATCATTATAAAGAAAAAAAGAATGATAACAAAAAGAATACGCAAAACAGTACGTTTAGCAAAAATAGTGAAAACAAAAAAAATAGTGCATATACTAAAAATAGTATAAAAAGTGAAAATTATGTATATGGAGTAGGTGTAGGACCTGGAAATGAAAAAAAGCTTACATCGGAAGCAATAGAAATCATCTTAAAGTCTGATAAAATAATTGTTCCGAATAAGGAACTTGAATCAAGTTATGCTTATAAGATTGTGCATGATTATTTTCCAGGTATGGGAAAAGAAAAATTTATTCCAGTAGATTTTCCTATGACAAAAGAGTCTGAAAAACTAAATAAAGCACATGATTATTGTTATAGAGTGATAAAAGATTTGTACAAAAAAAATAAAAAAGTCGCATTTATTTCTATTGGAGATGTTTGTGTATATTCAACATTTACATATATATCAAATAGATGCGAACAGGACAATATACCGGTAAAGCTTATAAATGGAATTCCTTCTTTTTGCGCAGTTGCAGCAGAACTTGGAATATCTTTAGCTGATGCATCGGAACAAATTCATATAATTCCTACATGTTATGACATTAATGGAACTAAGAATTTATGTGGTACAAGAATATATATGAAATCGGGGAAAAAATTATTAGAACTTCAAGAGATACTTATTAATGAGCAAAAGTATAGAAAGACTATCGTATATGGAATATCAAATTGTGGATTAGAAAATCAAAGGATAGTAAAAGGATCTGAAAATTTAAATCAACTAGAAGGGTACCTTACAACGATAATTGTTAAAGATTTAGAAAATATAAAAGATGAAAGTTCTAGTAGTTATTTTTCTAATAAAGCTTGTAAGTATTACCCATGCCATAAAGGAATAGATAATATGAATTGTCTATTTTGTTATTGTCCCATGTATTTTTTAGATGAATGTTTAGGTAATCCGACATATATTGAAAAAGAAGGGAAAAAAATAAAAGTGTGTACAAATTGTGTTTTTCCACACAAACGCGAAAATTATGATATAATAATGAAGTATTTAGCATCGAAGTGTAAACGATAGGGTGCAAATAAATTAGATTTAGGAGATAATAAAAATGGAAATCTTAAAGGCGATTTTGTTCGGTATAGTTGAAGGTGTCACTGAATGGTTACCTGTAAGTAGTACTGGACATATGATTTTGCTTGATCATTTTGTAAAACTGAATGTATCAAGTGATTTTTGGAAGATGTTTGAGGTAGTTATTCAATTAGGTGCTATTCTAGCTGTAGTAGTTATTTTCTGGAATAAATTGTGGCCTTTTACAATTAGTAAGACTTCATCAATTAACGGAAATGATTCGGCTAAGCATCTTAGATGGAAAGAAGGGGCATTCGCAATGTGGGTCAAAATTATCATTGCTTGTGTTCCAGCTGCAGTTATAGGTGTGGCATTTGATGACAAAATAGATGAATTGTTTTATCATCCAATTCCAGTAGCTCTTGCTTTAATAATTGTAGGTTTATTATTTATTATAGTTGAACATACAAAAGGAAAAAATGAACCAACTATTACAAGTATTGCAGAGATTACTTATCAAACGGCTATTATTATTGGCTTATTCCAAACAGTTGCAGCAGTTTTTCCAGGAACATCTCGTTCGGGAGCTACAATTGTAGGAGCAATTTTAATTGGAGTTTCAAGAGAGATTGCTGCAGAATTCACATTCTTTTTAGCTGTTCCAGTTATGTTTGGTGCAAGTTTATTAAAGGTTGTAAAATTTGTTAAAGCTGGCGTTCATATGACACAAAATGAAGGAATTATTTTATTAGTTGGATGTGTTACTGCATTTTTAGTATCAATCGTAATAATTAAGTTTTTAATGAGTTACATCAAAAAGCATGATTTTACAATCTTTGGATGGTATAGAGTAGCACTTGGTATTGCAGTTATTTTAATGTTGAGATAATCAAAATAGATAAGATATTCAAAACATATAATGTAATCGAATGGTTATATAAAAATGAATTTATAAAAAGATAAATATTACGAATAGTAGTATTTATCTTTTTTTTATCTTTTTTGATACTTTTGTTCAGAATAAAAAAATAAACACGATATATTAATATATATCAAGAAAATTGATTAAATATTATCATTAAATATTATCAACAAATATGATATTATTTATTGTACAAAGAGAAAACGCATTTTTCCTAAAAAAAATGCAAAAAAGCACCAATTATGATGTATAATAAAAATGTTATGTTTAGTATATATGGAGGTTATGATTATGAAACAAGTAAGTAAGTATAAGAAACAATATTTTATGCCACCAGTGTGTGAATATGATTGGGTTAAAAAGGATAGTATAACAGAACCACCAATCTGGTGCTCAGTAGATTTAAGAGATGGAAATCAGGCATTAATTGAACCTATGAGTTTAGAGGAAAAAATAGAATTTTTTCAATTATTAGTTAAAATTGGTTTCAAAGAGATCGAGGTTGGTTTTCCGGCTGCATCTGAAACAGAATATATTTTTATGAGGGAATTAATTGAAAGAGATATGATTCCTGACGATGTTACAGTTCAGGTTTTAACTCAGGCAAGAGAACATATTATTAAAAAGACATTTGAAGCAGTAAAGGGTGCTCCACATGCAATCATTCATTTATATAATTCTACTTCTGTGGCTCAAAGAGAGCAAGTATTTAAAAAAGATAAAGAGCAAATCAAAAAATTAGCAGTTGATGGAGCAAAATTGTTAAAGGATTTAGCAGAGCAGACAGAAGGTAATTTTTCTTTTGAATATAGTCCAGAAAGTTTCCATGGAACAGAGGTTGAATATGCTGTAGAAGTATGTAATGCAGTACTTGATGTATGGCAGCCTAAGGCAGATAATAAAGCAATTATAAATATTCCTGCAACTGTAGAAACAGCTATGCCACATGTTTTTGCAACTCAGATTGAATATGTAAGTAAAAATTTAAAATATAGAGATAATGTTACATTAAGTTTACATCCACATAATGATAGAGGAACAGGTGTTGCAGATGCTGAATTAGGTGTTTTAGCAGGTGCGGATAGACTTGAAGGTACATTGTTTGGTAATGGTGAAAGAACAGGTAATGTTGATTTGATTACAGTTGCAATGAATATGTATTCTCACGGTGTTGAACCAAAACTTGATTTTACAGATATGCCAAAGATTAGAGAAATATATGAAAGATTAACAAGAATGAATGTTGGAGATAGACAACCATATGCAGGAAATCTTGTATTCTCAGCTTTTTCAGGTTCTCACCAAGACGCAATTGCAAAAGGTATGAATTATAGAGAAGAAAGAAATGAAAAATACTGGACTGTTCCATATCTTCCAATCGATCCAGTAGATGTTGGAAGAAATTATGATGCAGATGTAATAAGAATTAATAGCCAATCAGGTAAGGGTGGAGTGAGTTATATTTTAAAACAAAATTTTAGCTTTATTTTACCAGATAATATGAAAGAAGAAGTTGGTTATGCGGTAAAACAAGTATCGGATGAAGCACATAAGGAATTATCTCCACAATGGGTGTACGAAATTTTTGAGAAAGATTATATAACTTATACACCACATTTTGAAATAACAGAATGTCATTTTAAACAAGAGGATGGGATAATGGCAGAAGCAACTATTTCATATGGAGGAAAGAAAAAAGTAATTGATGCTATGGGAAATGGACGTCTTGATGCTGTAAGTAATACAATCAAAGAGTATTTTGATGTTAGCTATGAGTTGTCAGAATACCAAGAACATGCATTATCAAGTGGATCATCTTCAAAGGCCATGGCATATGTAGCTATTACATGTGATGGAAAGAGATATTGGGGAGCTGGTATTAATGAAGATATAATCAAAGCTTCAATACATGCATTAACAGTAGCTACTAATAAATTACCAAAAATTGGAAATGATACAAACGAAAAAGATGAGAGATTGTTTGAAATTTTAAATTATATGCAGGCAAATTATAAAAAAGCAACTTTGGAAACTCTAGCAGAACAATTTCATTTATCTGAGCCATATATCTCAAAATATATAAAGGATAAATCGGGTAAAAATTTTGGAGAACATCTTGCAAGTATTAGAATGAAAAAAGCAAAGGTTCTACTAAAAAATGGAAATATGAACATTGAAAATATCGCTGATGCAGTGGGTTATCCAAATGTTGAACACTTTAATAGATTATTTAAAAAGATGTTTAATAAAACTCCAATGCAGTATAGAAATGAATCACGATAGTTAAAAGTTTATCTAATTTTAAAAAAATAATTTTGAAAACTAAATTATTAAAAAAGTATAAATTTTTGTCTAATAATATTGACACTTCTATGTGTTAGGCTATATACTACACTAAGTTATATTTCATTTACGAAATATTTGTGGCATTACAGAGACAGATATTTTTGACAACAGGGAAAGCACTATTGAAAGATAGTGTTTTTTCTGTATAAAAATCAATTTTATTTTTGGTCAATTGTTTTTTGTAGCCATCAAAGGGTATTTTTTATAGTAAGTAATAATAGGAAGTGTGTATATTATGACAAAGGTAAAGCAACGTGCAAAAAAAGTGCAAAAAGTTATGCTTAATTGGATTGAAAATCCAAGATTTCAAGAAATAATTAGTTTTTATTCTGATAAAAATTTATTAGAACATTTAGCTATGTTTAAAGTAAACTTAACTAATGACGAAGCAGAAGTTATCCATATTGGTCGAATGGAGAACTTTAAAAATATTATAAATTCTGGTTTTAGTTCATATGAAAATCTTTTATACAAGATAATGGATAATTTAGATTTGCTTTCAGAAAAAGATGAAATTAGTCTTTTTTTTGACAGACGAATTTTAATGCATAGATTTAGTCATGGACAAATCAATGATGAAATAGAATTCATTTGTTTGTTTAATACAGTATTTAGATGGGTACATTGTGATTATTTATTACTAGATTCTAAAGAAGATGGCTGTGTTTATGCTTATATTTTTGTTTTTGATATGAGCGATTATATTAAAAAACAAGAAAATGTTAAAGATACTGCAATAGAAAGCGAAATTGATTCATTAACAGGATTACCAAATAGACTTTTTTTTAGATCTGTAGCTCCAGAAATTCTTAAAAAGAACATAAAAAAAGGCAAAACAACATCATTTATACATTTTGATATTGAAAATTTTAAAGAATTTAATGAAAAATATGGTGCCAATCAAGGAGATAAGCTTCTTAAATTTTTAGGAGAAGTCTTGAGCAATGTTTTTAAGGAATGTTTAGTATCACATTTATCACAGGATCATTTTATGGTTGTTACAAGCGAAAATGATATAATTGAAAAAATAGAAGACATATATAGTTGTATTGCAGATTTTTCTAAAGTAGAACACATAGAAGTTAAGGCAGGAATATTTCAAACAAAAGACGAGATTTTAGATGCGTTTGTTGCAAGTGATAGAGCTAAAATTGCAGCAGATAGCATAAAAAATAGATATACTGAAAAATACAGATATTTTGATGAGGAACTAGTTAATGTTGTTACAAAACAAAAGTATATAGTTGATAATATTGATATTGCAATTAAAAGAAAAGATTTAAGAGTATTTTATCAGCCTGTATTTAGCACAGAAACTGGCAAATTATGTGGTTTTGAAGCATTATCTCGCTGGAAGGATCCAAAGTATGGATTTTTATCACCGGTTGATTATATTGAAACATTAGAGGAATATAGGTTGATTCATAAATTAGATAAATTCATGATTAAGTCTATTTGTAGAGACATTAGAGAAATGAAAAACGATGGATTAAATGTTGTTCCCGTTTCGGTTAATTTATCACGAATTGATTTTGAATTAGGTGATATGGTAACATATTTAGATAAATGTGTTGAAAAATATGATATAGATAAATCATTAATTCACGTAGAAATTACTGAAAGCGTTTTAATGGAAAATCCAAATGATTTACAATTCCAAATTAAAAAATTTCAAAATAGAGGATTTGAAGTTTGGATGGACGACTTTGGAAGTGGATATTCTTCTTTTAATGTATTAAAAGATTTTGATTTTGATATGTTAAAAATAGATATGTTATTTATGAAGGATTTCGAATCAAATAAAAAAGCAAAAAAAATATTAGCTGCAATTGTTGAAATGGCAAAGACCATCGGCATAAAAACACTAGCCGAGGGCGTTGAGACTCAAGAACAATTTGAGTTTTTAAGAACTGTGGGTTGCGATAGAGCACAAGGATATCTATTCGGCAAGCCAACTCCTATGAATGACGAATTTTTAACTTTTTTTACAAAAACTATGCGATAATATAAAAGATTTGATAATGTTATATACAAATACCCAAAAACACTTTAAATTATAAATAAAATTATAAAATGACGATATAAAGAAAACATTTGTAGCTAAGATTTTCCAAATATTGTGAGCCTGTAAACATTTTGTTTGCAGGCTTTTTTGATGTGCGCCTAGCGGCGCACGTTTCTAACAGGTTAAAGTCCCGAATCCGCCCGGTAGTGGGAAGAATATAGCCGAAGGCAAGACCTGCTAAGAGTTGTCAAGTGATAAATATGAAATTTAGTATATTTGATTTTAGAGCATAAGAAATAGACTGCCTGAAATAGCCAGTCAAAGAGAATCTATATTTTTTTGTATTTGTTTTTAAATAGAGTTTAAGTAAGCATTTATTCTTGCATAATAGATTCTTAAAAATTTATTACAGCCTGCAATCATATAGACATAGTAATGCTTTCCTTTAGCTCGTTTTTTATCAAAAAACTGATAGACTGGATCATCGATTTGTTGATGTCGAAGGATACAATCCATAACTGTAAAAAGTGTCTTATGTAAAGCCGAAGAGCCTCGCTTTGATATACCACGACTCTTTATATCAATGGTTACTGATTGATATGGAGAAGAATCGATACCGGCATATGCTATTAAGGCCTTACGGCTATGAAATCTTCTGATATCACCAATCTCAGCAATAAGTTGTGGCCCTAATGTTGTTCCTACTCCAGGAAGAGACATGACTGCAGGATATTCAGGTAATTGAGACGCAATACGGTTCATCTCTTGACGGATTTTTTCTAAAACGTCAATCAAAGAAATAAGTTCTTTGGCAGTTTCTGTAATTATGAGTTTTGTATTAGCGTTTGCCGGCATGCTTGCAACTGTTTGATTGGCTAATTGATAAATATCATTAACTTTGTTTGACTGATAGTTATAACCATTTTTAGAGCACCACTTCTGGTACGAACGTTCAAGTGACTTAATTGTTTTTGTGGTTATACAGTCTTTGTGCCAATAATCTTTGATAAAGTCAATCCATTTTTGGTGACCATCTTTGCGAGGTGTTTTGCCAAACAATCCATCAATACCAGGAAATGTTTGATCTGATAAAGCTATGAGATTATTTATCATAGCTACTTTAAGTTTGGTGTACTGCGTGAACTGACGGTTGTAGATTTTAAGAGCCTGACGTAATTCTTCTTCTGGTATATATTCAGGTAAATCAAGCCACCGATTCAATCCGTAGTTTGCGATTTTTATAGCATCCTTTTTGTCAGTCTTAACTTTACGAATACTGGAGTTGTCGTAATCATGGATAAGTATGGCGTTAACAACTGAAATGTAAAGGCCAGAGTTATACAGATAGTTAGCAAGTGGTTCATAGTAACGACCTGTATATTCCATAACAATTCTAGACTCGCCTTTAAGAGATTTGATTCGCGAAACAAGCTTTTCAAAATCTTCTTCTGTGTGATTGATTTCAAAAGGTGAAGCAACGATTTCGCCGAAAGGACGCATGATGGCAACAGTACTTTTTCCTTTAGAAACATCAATTCCTACTGAATTCATAATACATTCTCCTTTGTGAGTTTTAATTGTAAATGGTAACCATTCAGAACTCATTACGATTCAATCTACTTAGTGACACGAGCGTGAAGCCCAACCTGCTAAAAACGAACGCTGCAACGAGAGGATGGATATCAGTCTTGCGTAACGGGCGTTATAGCCCAAGGGTGTCCCCGATAAACCATTTACCCTCTCATTTTAGCTTAATAATGAAGTTGGAAAACTGAATGATAAATATTTTATATATCCAACAATTACATTGTAGTAGGGTGTCCATCGTGAGGTGGAATCTGAAGGAAGGTGGAGGCAAATCTCTGGTCTGACGAACAGAAATCACATCAGGCTATAGTTAAGGATAAGGTTGCATTACAAACTGAAGTCCAATAACTACTCGGAATTAACTGTAGTAAATGTGGCAGATATATGGAGAGAAAGAAATGTGTGGTACCAAGGGAGGTCTTGTCAGCAAGTGGAAACAGAGTATGAAACTTGTAGTAACAACGAATGGCAAGAAGTCAGCAGAGGTCATAGTACCATTGTGGTTGCAAACACGGTGGGAAGGACTGAACTTTAGGAGATGTGAGTAAATGAATGTAACCAATGATGGATTTAAGGACAGACAACTTCATATTGAGGACTATCTGCAAATGGTATCTGCGGAACAGGGAGAGTATGCAGAAGTGTCCGCCCATCAGAGGATTACTGAAAACAACGACATCATCATATAAAGTGTCAAGTATTTATGTACAAAAAGTTTTATATTATTATGTACAATTACTCTGATGGTTTAATATAATCTTTGACTCTATATGATCTACCATTTATTGTAATTACTTTAGAATGATGCAGT
>Ga0256404_1004650_pt1 | contig 25530 bp, 22 predicted proteins | sample RumenRJG_01DNA_FD_185990 | JGI IMG/M metagenome (GOLD analysis project Ga0256404, IMG submission 185990) | Bovine rumen microbial communities from Lethbridge, Alberta, Canada - RJG_01 | ecosystem: Host-associated > Mammals > Digestive system > Stomach > Rumen | place: Canada: Alberta | collected...
TTCCAGCTGAGAAGGTCTACGGCATAAAGGTTGACGACGTTAAGGTTTACGACAGGACGTACAAGGCTTTCCTTTATTACGATTCAGCGCGTGCCGAAGACGAGCGGGACACCATTCACCTGAAGCTCGGCATGCTGAAAGAGCAGGCGGCTGCAAGAAAGAACTACACAGCGAAAATGAGAAGCACCTTCGCTCCATGGCTCATTATCGAGAAGCTCGATGTGGCAGATCCGAAAACCGGTAAGAAGTTCAGGATTACTGAGAACAATGAGCGCATCCAGGATGAGCTCGACAAGGCGGGGTTCTTCCTTGTGGTGTCAGACTGTGACTGCAGCACTGAGGAAATGATCATCAGGGCCCGCAAAAGAGATGTTGACGAGAAGACTTTCAGACGGGCATTATCATATTTTGATTTTAACGGAACAGGAGATCACGGCAGTGAAACCCATAAAGGAGTGATGTTCGCCTGTTTCATTTCCATCGTTCTCTCTTCAGCATTCAGGTGGTGCATAAGAAAATACCCCAGAGGAGGACTTTACAGCCAGACAACCGGCTCCGTGCCTGCGTTGCTGAACCAGTTCCAGATAGAGCTGCAGAAAGATGGCAGCTGGCTCCCTGTGTGCAGGCTTACGAAAGATATGCGGGAAATATATCTTTCACTCGGGATTGAAAAGCCAGACGATGAAATTCCGGCAATGATCAGGAGGCTCAGAATCAGACCCTAACAGGGCATTTGATTTTTCGGGGAGTGAAGCCTGAAGTTTGCGCTCTGTCCTGCTGTACTGCTGAATGTCTTCAATATCCCGGCTTCTGAGGTTCGGATGGATCCGGAGAGGAGGGAAAAACATCAGCACAATGGGCACCCGCAAGACTGATACCCGCTGGAACGGCATTCCCCTCTGGAAGGACGCTTCCCTCGACCTCGCTATGATCTGGGGACTTCCTTCAACCACCGATGCTCAGAAGGACATTGCCAATAATACATACAATGATAAGGGCGAGAAGATCAATCCCTCTGAGACAGACCTAAGCTCCAACTCCGGCGTCATCCTGATGGCCGAGTACACCCAGGGCAACTTCTTCGGCGGCTTCAACAAGCTCTCCGTAACCTACGGTACTGACGGCTTTGCATACGCAGGCACCCTCAACGGCGGCAACCACCTCGGTGACACCTATGCTCCCGGTGACGCAGACTCCTGGGGTATCCGCGTAATCGACTAGGGGCTCATCGAGCAGGACAAGTGGAACCTCGGCTACTCCCTCATGGGTGCCTACAAGCATGCTGACCAGGCTCACTGGTCACATCCGAACGGACACGACTACTCCTTCGTAATCCGTCCTGCATACAAGTGGTCCAACTTCACCAGCACCGTATTCGAGGCCGGCTACACCACCCAGAAGAACACCGGATGGAACGGCTGGGCAAATCCTGGCAACGACCATGTAGACGCTTACAAGTTCACCCTTGCACAGCAGTTCTCCCCGATGACCACCTTCTGGTCCCGTCCTTCCATCAGGTTCTATGTCTCCTACCTCGGCGGCGACCTGATGAACAAGAAGTACACCGGCCAGGATGACCACGACGGAGAGGTTTCCATCGGTGCCTAGGCTGAGGCATGGTGTCTGTCTGACATAGTTACTGCACGGCATTGGCTTCCTGAGGCTGCTTTTACAGCCAGCGGCTTACGTAAGAGCTGTTTTAAGTGGTAAAATTCAGAGGTTATCTGTCTGCAGATGAATTCTGTAACTCATATTTGAGGAGCAAGCCTTGTTTCATTACAAAAAAACACTTATAGCGCTCTCAGCCGCGCTTATGATGTCCTGCTCGACTGTCGAGTACATCTTCTCCTACAACTCCCCGTCAGACCTGACGAGGGAACAGGCCACGGAGATGCTCAGCAGGTCAGAGACCGTGGACAATGTCTTTGAAGGGCGCAATGTCGACGTTGTCCAGGCAAACTACGATGAAACGATAGACTTCTCAGACAAGCTCAACTCTTACAATTTCTCGACCGGAAAGAGCTTCTTCAAGACCTACAAGCTTCCTCTTGCCGCATCCAACATGCGCTTTGTCGTAACGAGCTACATCGGGAAGACCATGGCAATCCCGGATATTGCTCTTTTCAACAGCAAGAAGAAGCTGATTAAGGTTATAAGGTACAGCGCGTTCACCTACCGGTCAGCCAATGACTTCGGCATGAGGAGCATGAGATTCTCCCTTGCAATCAACAACTTCTCTGCAGGCGACAACGCCGTGCAGTATGCCGTGCTCTTCATCACGAATGAGTCCAGCAGTTCATCTACGACTCTTCCAAATCCCGCCAAGGAGTTCCAGCAGGCAGCCCACAACGATACCAGCGGCTTCCACGATGTTGTTGTTCCGCACAGCCCGGCCGGCAGAATCAACGTTTCCTTTGATTTCGGAACCGAAGGCTCAAATCTCTGGGAACAGCTTAAGGGACCTCTTCTCGGAGGCGGGTCGGAGTACCGTCCTGACAACGATGAGGGGCAGGTCCTGTCTGAGCAGGATGCAAAGGAGAGGGATGAGAATGCCGTCATTAAGAATGCAGCAGTCAAGTCATCTAAGAAGGGCGTTTCCGCGAGCGATATCGCGGACGGCAAGGTCTCCTCTCAGTCCCTGCCTGATGCATCAGTGGTGAAGGCAGGATCAATGCTCCCCGAGACCGAGAAGATGTACAACTCCATGATCGAGGATGCAGTGAAGCAGGGCAATTACAATAAGGCAATGCAGCTTGCCGAAGAGGCCGAGAAGGCCGGCTCGCCCTCAGCAAAGAACACTTTCCTGCAGCTGATTAACAAGAAGAAGTAAGGCTCGTAGCCTTGCCATGTCTCAAAGTGCGGCAGACAGACTGCCGCACTCCTCTCCCAGGCAAGCCCGCCAGACTGTTCATTAAAGCCTGAAGCAGTGTGTTGCGCTTTTCCGGGCAAGTCCTCTTTCTGTTTCTCTTTGGAATCTTTTGAAATGGATCCACCTTCGAAGAGTCGGGCCAGTGAGTTCTGCCGGAAAGCAGTAATCTGTGTTTATGAAACCGCTTTATCTGCAGAATGATTGAGCTGTCGGAATGTGGCGGATCCGCTTTGACTGACTGGGAGCGCGGCAGTCAGAATTGCCGCATGGTCCCAGGGAGGGACCTTACGCCTCCTGCACGAAGCTTCCGGAATCAGAGTCTCCGCTGTAAATGCTGCCTGTATAGAGGTCCTTCCTTTTTCCGAGTGCATTGAGTGCCCTGATTGATCTGTAGATCATCCAGATTACCGGAATGATGATGGAGAAGAACGGCAGTGCGACAAAGAGGAGGAACGGGGCAGAAAGGAACAGCTGGCTGAGCTCATTTTCATGGGCATGGTATACCGATACGAGAGCAGCGATGAGCTTTTCGGTATCAGCATCCGAAAGGGATGATCCGTTCCTGATGCTGCTCATCAGATCTGCCGGGATGCTGGCGGCGAACTCCTGGAGTATCTGCCTGAACTGGTCAAAGTTGCTGATTACGAAATACACAATCCCGCTGCAGAACACTGCTGCAAGCAGGTTGAACCAGAGGCATCCCCAGAGTATGGTCCGGTAAATGTAGCGGTTGTCCGAGAACAGGTACTCGATCTTCGAGTAGGCCATGCGGTTCCGGTAGAAGACAAAGCCGAACACCATGACAAGGTTGATGCCGAGATACCCGAGCATTGCCAGAAAGCCGTTAGGTATCAGGCAGAGGACTGAGCAGGCGAGGGTGGCCGCGGCAAGTTTGGTAAGTTTGCTCTTTGCGCTGTTCTCAAAGCTGTCGTTCATCTTTACCTCTTCTTATTGCTTAAAAGGCACCATGCTGAGAGAAATCAGTCAGCATGCAGCCTTTTCAGATGTGCTTTTATTTTGCCGTGGTTTGTCTCAGCGGTCGTGCATCTCGCAGGCCTCAAGAGTATTCTCGATGAGGCTTGCGACAGTCATCGGACCAACTCCGCCCGGGACCGGGGTGATATAGGCGGCATGCTCTGATGCTTTCTCAAACTCGACGTCTCCGGTTACCTTGCCGTCAGGGAGACGGTTGATACCGACATCAATCACTATTGCGCCGTCCTTGATCCAGTCGCCGGGGATGAAGTTGGGCTTCCCGACCGCGACAACGAGGATGTCTGCCTGCCTTACGAATGACTCCAGGTTCCTCGTAAAGCGGTGGGTTGTGATGGTGGTGCATCCTGCAAGCAGGAATTCCATCGTCATGGGGCGTCCTACAATGTTGGATGCTCCGACGACTACCGCATTCATTCCCTTGATGTCCTCAAAGCCAGCGGAGCGGATCATGGTCATGATTCCCTTCGGGGTGCAGGAGCGGAGCGATGGGATCCTCTGGCAGAGCCTTCCGACGTTGTAAGGGTGGAAGCCGTCAACGTCCTTCGCGGGAACTATCCTCTCGATGATCTTGGTCGAGTTGATCTGCTTCGGTACCGGAAGCTGCACGAGGATCCCGTCGATAGTGTCATCGGCATTGAGCTGGTCGATGAGGTCAAGGACTTCCTTCTCCGAGGTCTCTGCCGGCAGATCATATGACTTGGAGACAAATCCGCATTCCTCGCAGGCCTTTCTCTTGTTGCGGACATAGATCTGTGAGGCAGGATCTGAACCAACCAGCACTACGGCGAGGCCAGGAGCCCTCTTTCCTGCTGCCTTGCGCTCCGCAACCTTTTCAGCTACCTGACTGCGGATTTTCTTTGCGAGAGCCTTTCCGTCAATAATTTTAGCTGTCATCTTCATTATCAGATCCCGGGATCTGTCTCCATGATTTCTGTTGGCCGGTACTTTCAGGATCGGCCGTTATAAAAACTGGCGCTGCCGCTGGATGGTAAAACACAGGCGAAATTTTATCATAAAGGCGGAGGATTTTTGACTGTTATGTGATCCTGCTGTCAAAATGCGGTGAAAACCGGCACTGCATCCTGTAAAAATAAGGCCCGATCTACAGGCAAAATGCCTTTTTGGATCGGGCCGTGATTTTCAGGCTGCAGTCAGGTCTACTTCTCAGGATCCCAGGCAGTCAGCCTGTTACAGGAGTATTCTGCTCAGATATCTCTCAGCAGCTCATTGACACCGGTCTTGCCGCGGGTCTTTGCGTCAACGTGCTTGACGATGACTGCCGCATAGAGCGAGCAGTTGCCGGTCTTTGAAGGCAGGCTTCCGGATACCACGACGGATCCGGCAGGAACGCGGCCGTGGAAAACCTCGCCGGTGGTGCGGTCAAAAATCTTGGTGGATTTCGAGAGGAATACGCCCATGCCGATTACGGATCCTTCCTCAACGATAACGCCTTCCGCGATCTCGCACCTGCCGCCGATGAAGCAGTTGTCCTCGATGATGGTAGGATTTGCCTGGACAGGCTCAAGAACGCCGCCGATGCCGACGCCGCCTGACAGGTGGCAGTGGCTTCCGATCTGGGCGCAGGATCCGACCGTTACCCAGGTGTCAACCATGGTGCCCTCACCGACGTATGCGCCGATGTTGACATAGGAGGGCATCAGAACTGCGTGCTTGGAGATGTAGGCGCCCTTTCTGACGATGGCATGCGGAACAACGCGGATTTCGGCTTCCTTGAACTGGTCAGGGGTGTAGCCGTTGAACTTCAGCGGGACCTTGTCGTAGAACGCGGTGCCCGGAACAGGGAGATCGTAGTTGGGCATGGTTCTGAAATAAAGGAGAACAGCCTTCTTGACCCACTCGTTGGTAACCCAGGTGCCGTCTTTCTTCTCTGCAACGCGGATCTGCCCGGCATCAAGCTGATTGATGACTTCCTCAACAGCGGACTTCAGCTCGCGTGATGCGGTGTCCGGGGTGATCTCAGCGCGCTGATCCCACGCTGCCTCAATGATTTCCTTAACTTCTGGCATTATAACCTCTTGCTGCAATGTCGCTAATGTCGTTTAAATGTGCTGTTTGTGATGATCCTTTATATTATATTGTCCTGAGCCTGTTGGAATTAACTTTGTTAATTTATTTTTCGGAAAATTTTATTTTTGCACTGATTTAATCACACACATGCACCAATTTAATGCGTATTATGGTGAATGCACAAAATTCGGGCGTAAAAAGGGTAATCAGTCGTATAATCAGATCATTCGGTTTTGCTATTTCAGGAATCTTGCAACCAGCCAGGGACTCATGCAGTCAAAGGCCGCCTGCCGCACCTGTACTGCGATTCAAGGCGCATGGCATCCTGCCTGTGAGCGGCAGAGCCGCATGCGTGATTTGTTTTCCAGGTGTCCGATGGCTGAGAGGCTGCCTTTGTTCAGCTATTTCAGAAATTCACCCGAAGAACAATATAAATCACAAAAAAGTTGCGCTCATATTATAAAATTGCACTGTTGTAGATGTGATTTGCGGCCAGACTTTTCAGAACATTCCTGAAATGCGGGCACGAAGCAGTTTCTTTGCGATCAGACAAGTCACCTTTATTCTCATATACGGACGGACCCAATGAACAGCGAGCAGGATGCAGCCAGGCTGCTTGAAAAGAGACTTTCCAGAACACCTCTCTATACAGCTATCGTACTGCACGGGATCTGCCTGGTGCTCTCCATAGCGGCGCTCGGCTTTTTCTTCGCCCTGGTCTCGGCTCCTGAAGGAACTGCGCCGGTCGGGCAGAGCTTTGCGCTTGTCTGCTCAGTTGCATTCCTCGTAGTCGTTTTCTATTTCGGCTACAACTTCCGCTACTATATGCTTATTCTGCTGGCGCTGAACTGGACGCTGAGCCATGACGGCCTTAAAACCGAGAAGGTAAATGCCGTGAAGCTGGTGAAGGGCAGCGCATGCGTCTTCGGCTTCAGGAAATGCGGAGTTTCATTCCCTTCTTTTGCCGCAGTTCTGCAGCGTACGACCACAAAAGGGAAAAAGTCCGGGGAGACCGGAGAGACCGAGTCCCATCAGCAGAAGATCAGCATTTCCTTCCTGGAAAAGATCCCAGGCGAAGACTTCTCAGGCTCGGCGCTTCTCATCACTTCAAAGCTCAATACTGCTGACGCGCATTTCGCGAGGCCGGTAGACAAGGAGCTGGTGTTCCTCCTGCCGGAAAATGATCTTCTCTGATCTTTCTGAAGCATCCAATGAGCCGAGAGGCTGAGTCCTGACAACGAGCTGTCAGCCAAAAACTACAATGAAGAGGGGACGCGGGCTCCACTTTTCCTAATTGCACCGGAATCCCACGTTCAGACTATCTCTCTGAGCTATGCGTATCAGCGTCACAGTGCGGCTTATTCTATCTTCAGGCGCTCCTGCAGGAGCCCGGAGAGCTCCTTCTCCTTTTCCTCAGAAAGGCATTTCCCCATGCTGTCGTTGATGGTGAATGTATCGTCAGCGCGCTCGCCCGTTGTCGAAATCTTTGCTCCAACGATATTGATGCCGAGCTCCTGGAAGGCATAGGCGATGGTCGAGAGGAGCCCCGGTCGGTCGAGTGCCGAGATCTGCACCCTGGTCTGGTTCTCCTTGAAGCGCTTCAGGAAAGTGATGACCGTCGGGATGTGGAATTCCAGATACTTCTTCGGTATAGGCTTGATGACAGGCATTTTGAAATTCGGATCAGTAAGGCCCTTCTCCACTGAGCTGATGATTGACGGAGCCCTGTTCTGAATATACTGATCTCCCTCGTCCTCACGGAGGACGAAGGTGTCGAGCGCCCAGCCGTCCGTGGTGTTCATGATCTCGGCCTCGACAATGTCGGCGTTCTTGGAGCAGAGGATTCTGGTGACGATGGCGAAAAGTCCCTTCTTGTCCCGGCAGAAGACGAAGAGCTCCACTCCGCCGTGCACGGGCTGCCCGAGCCTTATGAGCGGAGCGTCAGAGCTCCTGTCATATTCAAGGATGCATCTTGTGTGGTAGCTGATCTGCGACCTGCTGTTCTTGCAGAAATAGTCATCGGTGAATGTTGCCCAGAGCATCCTCACCCTTGACTCCTCGTAGCCGGTGTTGGTGAGGCTCTCGAGGGCGTAGCGCTGGTTCTCGGCAATCTGAAGCTCACGGTAAATCGGGTGGCCAACTCCCTGGCGGAGCGCCATCTGCGTTGAGTAGTAGAGCTCGCGGAAGAGCGAGACCTTCCACTCGTTCCACTCGTGGTTGTTGGTCGCGCAGATGTCGACGACCGTGAGACAGTAGAGGGCCTTGAGATGCTCCTCGTCGCCGACCGTCGCGGCAAAGTCCTGCACAATCTCCTCGCTCGAGATGTCGCGCCTGAGGGCGGTCTGCGAGAACTCAAGGTGATTCCGGACCAGCCAGGCGACAAATCTGCAGTCATACTCGTCAAGCCCGTGCAGGCGGCAGAAGCTCAGCGCCTCACCCTCGCCGAGCACGGCATGATGGCCGCCGCGTCCTTTCGCGATGTCATGGAGGAGAGTGGCGATGGTGAGGAGCATGGGCTTCTGCAGGCTGTGGTAGATGTTGTTGAAGAGAACGAACTCCCTCTTCTTCCCGTCGTCATGGGTGAAGTACCAGATGTTCTGCAGCGCCATGACGGTGTGCTCGTCGACGGTGTAGAAGTGGAACATGTCGAACTGCATCTGCCCGACGATCTTCTCCCACTGCTGGAAGTACTTGGAGAGCACTCCGTGGACGTGCATCTGCGGCAGGGCAAAGCGGAGCGAGTCAGGGTTCGAGAGTATCTTAAGGAAGACCCGCCTGCAGTCCTCATTCTCATTGAGGTAGCCGTAGATCTGCCGCCTTGCGCTGTCGAGGGCCCTTACGCAGCTGTGGTAGATTCCGTCGATTTCCGGCCTCTGCGCGATGTCAAGGAACATCTCGAGCATCCTCACGGGCCTCTCGGCGAAGACCTCAGGCCTCTCGACGTCGATTCTGCTTCCCCTGATGATGAAGTCATCGTCAATGACGGTTATCTTCCCGTAGGGACCGGGGCCCTCGATTCTCTCCTCGAGGATTTCCATGATGACGCCGGTGATCTCGTCAACGCGGCGGACGACCTGGAAGAAGCGGTTCATGAACTGCTCTACGGGCCTGTTCCCCTCGCCGACGTAGCCCAGGATCTCCGCGACCTTCTTCTGCCGGTCGAAGAGCAGGCGGTTGTCGTTTTTCGCAATGGAGAGCTGCAGGGCGAATCTCGTCCTGAAGAGGAAATACTCGCAGGTTGTGAGCTCGCTGTACTCGGTCGGGGTCAGGTAGCCCTTGGCCGCAAGATCTCTGAGGTTCGCGGAGCCGTCAAGCTTCTTTGCTATCCAGACTATGGTCTGGATGTCGCGGAGGCCGCCCTGGTTGTTCTTGAGATCAGGCTCGAGGAGGTAGACCGTGTCGTTGTAATAGCGGTGCCGTTCCTCCTGCTCCTTCTTCTTCGCCCGGAAAAATTCCTTCATGGGCCAGAAATCCGGAGCGCAGGTCTTCTTCGCGAGCGCTAGGAAGGTCTCCTCGGAGCCGTAGATGAACCTTGCCTCGAGGAGGTTCGTGGCGATTGTTATGTCGCCGAGCCCCTCGCTGACGCACTCGTCGACCGTCCTCACCGAGTGCCCGATGTCAATCGTGGTGTCCCAGAGCATCGTGATGTAGGAGCTCACGAGCTCTCCCATGTCATCGCTGAGAGGCGTGCGGGTCACGACGAGGATGTCGATGTCAGTGTAGGGATGGAGCTCCATCCTGCCGTATCCGCCTACCGCGACAAGCGCGAGATCCGGGATTTTCTCCTTGAGATCGAGCTGATCCGCGCATTTACGGAGCAGGTTGTCGACGAAGCAGCAACGGAGCTCGGAGAGCTCGTTTATGCCTGCACCGGAGAGGAACTTCTTCTTCAGGTATTCAGTGAACTTCCTGACGCTCTCCTTGCTGCTCTGCAGGGTGACAGGCTGTTTGCCGAGGATCTTGCTTACGACCAGCTGACTTGTCATGGCGGCTCTCCGGTTAATGGGGACGGGCGGTGAGATTGAGGGCCCGCATGATGCACGGGCCCATTGCCATTTTACATTATGGCAGATCAGGCATGATGGATAATGCGATCTATGTGGCCTTCTTCCTCAGAGCGGTAGGTCAGGATCTCGACTCCGTCCTCGGTTACGAGGAGGGTGTGCTCGTACTGCGCGGAGGGCTGCCCGTCCTGGGTGGTGACGGTCCATCCGTTGTGCTTGTTGACGCGGCACTTCCAGGTTCCGGCGTTGATCATGGGCTCGATGGTGAAGGTCATGCCTGGCTCGAGTGTGAAGTGGTTGCGGTTCCTGAAATGAAGCACCTCAGGCTCCTGGTGGAACTCACGGCCGACGCCGTGCCCGCAGTAGTCGCGCACGACTGAGAAGTTGTTCTTCTCTGCGATGGGCTGGATGATGTCACCGACAATAGTGAGATCAACGCCGGGCCTTATGGCCTTTATCGCCTCATAGAGGCACTCCTGGGTGACCTCGCAGAGCCTCTTGTTCCTTGGGCTCGTCTCGCCTCCGACAATGTACATGCGGGAGGTGTCGCCGTAGAAGTCATCCTTTATGACAGTGACGTCGATGTTGACGATGTCGCCCTTGTGCAGGTGCTTTGCGCCCGGGATGCCATGGCACACCTCCTCGTTGACGGAGATGCAGGTGTTCTTCGGGTAGCCCTGGTAGTTCAGGCAGGCGGGGATGGCCTCCTGTGTATTGACGATGTAGTCGTGCATGATGTTGTCGAGCTCCAGGGTAGTGACTCCCGGGACTACGTGGGGACCTATCATGTCAAGGACGTCAGCCGCGAGCTTTCCCGCGATTCTCATCTTCTCGATTTCCGCTGCCGTCAAGATTGGTACGTGAACTGTCATAAATCCTTCCTTTTCTCTTCTGCCGGACGAAAAGCTCTCCGGCTGCGCTTATATCTGCAGTTCTCTTTCTGCTGCCGCGCGTATTATATGCCGAAACAGCCCTTCTTATCCTGAAGCGGGGCAAAGGTGTAAGGCATGACTAACATATTTGCCTTTTTACACCGTTTTTACACGGGCGCCGGAGAAAACCGCTTTAAACGCCGGCGCAAAAGTGGGATAATATGGCCGTTTTTTCAAAACACACACATTTATCGGCACGCGCTGCGGGTGCCGGAGTTCCGGTTGCAGCGCGGGATAAATGGAGGATTAACCCAATATTAAGGAAGGTATTATTATGGCCCCTTCAATGAAGGACATGCTTGAGGCAGGTGTCCATTTCGGACATCAGACCCGTTTCTGGAACCCGAAGATGAAGCCCTATATCTACGGACCCCGCAACGGCGTTCACATCATCAACCTCGAGGCTACTGTCAGGATGTTTGATGATGCGCTCAACTACCTCAGCTCCGTAGCAGCAAAGAACGGCAAGATCCTCTTCGTAGGCACCAAGCGTTCTGCTGTTGATGCAGTCAAGGAAGCTGCAGCTGACTGCGGTCAGTTCTTCGTCAACCACCGCTGGCTCGGCGGCATGCTCACCAACTGGAAGACCGTAAAGCAGTCCATCAAGCGCCTCAAGGATCTCGAGACCGAGTCCACCGACGGAACTTTCGACAAGCTCACCAAGAAGGAAGTTCTGCTCCGTCAGCGCGAGATGGCCAAGCTTGAGCGCAGCCTTGGCGGAATCAAGGACATGGGCGGACTGCCTGATGTTCTCTTCGTCATCGACGCTCACAACGAGCACATTGCAATCAAGGAAGCCAACAACCTCGGAATCCCTGTAGTAGCAGTTGTTGATACCAACTCGGATCCTGACGGCGTTGACTATGTAATTCCCGGCAACGATGATGCTGTCCGTGCAATTCAGCTTTACCTGAATGCAGTTTCCGAGACCGTCAAGGCCAGTGCCGAGGCTGCTAAGCTTGCAGCTGCAAAGGACGGAGCAGATGAGGCCAAGGCCGAGTCTGCCGAGGCTCCCGCAGAAGAGCAGCAGGCTGAGTAACCATATGACAGCCCCGCGGCGGAGCCCCTTTCTGCCGCGGCAATCCGTAAAGCCGGCCAGCAGCCGGCTTTTTGTGAATAATCAGTTCAGGAAATAAACCACATGGCAAATATTTCAGCTCAGCTCGTAAAGGAACTCCGTGAGCGCACCGGCGCAGGCTTCATGGACTGCAAGAAGGCCCTTGTTGCAGCGAACGGCGACATCGAGCTTGCTATCGACAACATGCGCAAGAACGGCGCAGTCAAGGCTGCCAAGAAGTCAGGCCGCATCACCGCCGAGGGCGTGATTGCCGGAAAGGCTGACGCAGGCAGGGCAGTTATCGTTGAGGTCAACTGCGAGACCGACTTCGTCGCAACCAGCGATGACTTCAAGAATTTCGTAAACCAGGTTGTCGATGTCGCATTCGCTGCTGACACCGATGACGTCGAGAAGGTCAAGGCTGCAAAGCTTGCTGACGGCACCACCGTACAGGATGCCCTTACCGCACTTATCGCAAAGCTCGGCGAGAACATGAACGTCCGCCGCGTTGCAGTTATGCACGGCGACAACCTCGGATTCTACATCCACTCCAACAAGCGCATCGGCGTGCTCTGCTCCCTTGAGGGCGGCAATGCGGATATCGCAAAGGACATCTCCATGCACATCGCAGCGCTTCACCCCCAGTTCCTGAGGCCCTCCGATGTTTCAGCAGAGGTTCTCGAGAAGGAGCGCCAGATCCAGACTGAGCTCGAGCTCAAGGAGAACGCAGAGCTTCCTGAGGGCAAGAGGAAGCCTGAGGCCATCATCCACAAGATCATCGACGGCCGCATGAGCAAGTTCAGCGGAGAGGTCTCCCTCTACGGACAGGTCTTCGTCAAGGACAGCAAGCAGAAGGTCAGCGCCTTCCTGCAGGCCAACAAGGCTGAGGTAACCAGCTTCATCCGCTTCGAGGTAGGCGAGGGCATCGAGAAGAACACCGTTGACTTCGCAGAAGAGGTCAAGGCTCAGATGGCCGCTGCCCAGAAGTAACCGGGTCACTGAGGTCCGGCCCGGCCGGGCTTCATAAGATGCAGACGGACGCTTCCCCGGAAGGGCGGCGTCCGTTTTTTTATGCCTGTTTGCCACATTTTTCGTATTTCCCTGCAACATCCTGTTTCACGCAGGTTTTCCCTTTATGCCTGAGCAGCTCACGGAACATCTTTCTTGATCTGCTAGCAAGTTCTTGATAACAGTTGTTTTTTTTATCCCGCGATGCGGTAAAATTGCAAAAATTTATTGTCCGTCATCAGGCGATGGCAGATGCTTTTTAACGCTGGAGAACTTGAATGAGTCAGGTCATGAAGGAAGAGCAGCCGGTTTACCACAGAATTCTTCTTAAACTTAGCGGTGAGTCGCTGGGCGCGAACGGGCTCAGCATCGATCCGGATATTCTGAGCCGTGTTGCCGGGGAAATCACCGGATGCATCGAGCTCGGCGTGCAGGTCGCGCTGGTCATCGGCGGCGGCAACATCTACCGCGGCGCTGAGCTTGAGAAGACCGGGCTCAACCGCGTGATCGGAGATCAGATGGGCATGCTCGCGACTGTCATGAACGGCCTTGCGATGGCTGACACCCTCCACCACTTCGGCGTGCACAGCACTCTGATGTGCGCTGTTGAGATTGAGGGAGTCGCGAAGAGGTTCAACTGGAACGACGGCAGAAGGGCGCTCAATGACGGGCGCGTCGTCATCTGCTCGGGCGGCACCGGAAATCCTTTCTTCACCACCGATACGGCCGCTTGTCTCCGCGGTGCCGAGCTCGGCGTGCAGGCGGTGTTCAAGGGCACCCGCGTTGACGGCGTCTACTCAGCGGATCCGGAGAAGGACAGCAGTGCAGTTCTCTACAAGAAGCTTTCCTTTGACGAGGTTCTCAAAAAGGAGCTCAAGGTGATGGATCTCACCGCCTTTGCCCTCGCAAGGGATCACAAGCTCCCCATAAGAGTCTACAATATGACAAAGACCGGCGCGCTTCACCGCATACTTGTCGGCGGTGACGAGGGCACTCTTGTGACGGACGAGGCCTGAGGAAACGATTTTTTACATTAAACTCCGTCCATATGGACGGAATATTCGGGAAGATAACCATGATTGATGATATTAAGACCAGTGCCAGGGAAGAGATGGAGAAGGCTGTCGAGAGCGTAAGGCACCAGATGTCCAGGATCCGCACCGGCCGCGCTCAGCCCTCCCTTCTTGACGGAGTGAAGGTTGACTACTACGGCTCCCAGACCCCGCTCAAGCAGTGCGCCAGCATCACCGCGCAGGACGCGAGAACCCTGAGCGTCACCGTTTTCGACAGGAACAGCGTCAAGGCAGTCGAGAAGGCCATCGTTGACTCCGGTCTCGGGCTTACCCCGAACGTTGCCGGCACCTCAATCCTCATTCCGCTTCCTCCCCTTACCGAGGACCGCCGCAAGGAGCTCACCAAGATCGTGAAGGGCGAGGCCGAGAAGGGCAAGGTCGCAGTGCGCAACATCCGCCGCGACGCCAACGAGGGAATCAAGGCGCTGCTCAAGGACAAGACCATTTCCGAGGATCAGCAGAAGCGCGGCGAGACCGACATCCAGAAGCTCACCGACTCCTACATCAAGAAGATCGATGACGTTCTTGCCGAGAAGAACAAGGAACTGATGGAGGTCTGAGGCTCCGGGCCGCGGACAGGGAAAGGATAAGAAAGGAAAGTTCTCGCATGACTGAAAGTTCCTATGCTTTGAAAATAGGAGAGCGGATCCCGCGCCATGTGGCAATCATCATGGACGGCAACGGACGCTGGGCCAAGGCCCGCGGCAAGATCCGCATCTTCGGCCATCATGCGGGAGTAGGTTCGGTGCGCAGCTCCGTGCAGCGCGCCGCCGAGCTCGGGGTGAAGGTCCTGACGCTCTTTGCCTTCTCGAGCGAGAACTGGAACCGTCCTGAGGCTGAGGTGAGCGGGCTGATGAAGCTCTTCGGCCTCGCCATCAGGAAGGAGCTTCCGAGCCTGATGAAGAACGGCATAAAGGTTCGCTTCATCGGCGATCTTTCCCGTTTCAGCAGATCCCTCAGGCAGATGCTTGAGAGAGCGATGGAGGAGACCCGTGACAACGGGTCCCTCCTTCTCAACATCGCAGTCAATTACGGCGGGCGCTGGGACATCGTGAACGCGGCCCGGGAGTTCGCCCGCGACTGCGCCGAGGGACGGGCTGACACCTCGTCGCTGAGCGAGGAGTCGTTCTCCCGCTATCTCTCGACCGGAGAGTACTCGGACGTTGATCTCCTCATAAGGACCGGCGGCGATTTCCGCATCAGCAATTTCCTCATCTGGCAGCTTGCCTACGCCGAGATCTATGTGACGAAGGTCCTGTGGCCTGACTTCGGGCCGGAGGAGTTCGACCGTGCTGTCGGCTGGTTCGGGACGCGCGAGCGCCGCTTCGGCATGACGGGCGATCAGGTGAGGCAGATCGAGTCTGAGAAATCAGGTCCTGGCAGCGATGCGGCCGGGAAAAATCCTTCCGCAGAATCAGGTCAGCCTGTCTGACATGTTCCTTCCTTATTTCATTTTCAGGAATATTTGTTTCTACTCCCGGCGGAGATGCAGTAAATGAAGCAGAGAATAATAACGGGCGCAGTGCTTATTGTGCTCGCAGTGCTTTGGATGTTCTATTTCCCGTGGTACGCGTACCTTGCAGCCTCCGTGCTCATCGCGGTGCTCGGCGGCTGGGAATGGGGACAGTTCATATCGGCAAAGGCAAGGGTTGCGTACGGCGCCGCAATTCTTGTGCTCGGCGGTGCGGCGGTTGCGCTCATCCCCGGGCTCTGGGGAGATGTTCATAACCACTATGCAAGCTTCGGCGCCCCCGCGGCTGTGGCAGCGGTCTCCATTGCGGCTCTCTGGTGGATCCTCGCCTCAGTCATGGTGCTCACCTATCCGGAGAAGAGCGCCTGGTGGCAGTCATCGAAATCCCTGAAGTCAGTCTTCGGCGTGCTCACCCTGCTGCCGTTCCTCATCTCTCTGGTCATACTCCACACGGGGAACGGCGACATCCCGGTGCTCCCGTTTGAGTCGGATGGCCTCAACCTTCTCTATCCTATGCTCCTCGTCTGGTGCGCGGACAGCGGCGCGTACTTTGCCGGCAAGAATTTCGGAAAGCACCACATGATCCCCAAGGTCAGCCCCGGCAAGACCGTCGAGGGCCTCGCGGGCGGCATTGTTCTCTCAGGCATTGTCGCAGCGGCGTTCTCGCTCAGCGCTGAGCATTCTCTCCCGGTCCTCTGTGCCTCTGCGGCAGCCATCGTGTTCTCGGTCATGGGCGATCTCACCGAGAGCATGTTCAAGCGCAGCGCCGGGGTCAAGGACTCGAGCAGCCTGCTCCCCGGGCACGGCGGCGTGCTCGACAGAGTTGACTCGCTCACCGCGGCCCTCCCTGTCTACCTCGCGGTTCTCAGCCTGCTCGGCTGAGGCCCCTTGCCTTTTATCATGCATAAGGACGCGCCCGTTATGGTTTATAATAGGCGCGTCCTTGTTTTTAGTAGTATCAGGCGCATCCCGCATGAATGTTGAGAATATAACAGTACTCGGTTCAACAGGCTCCATCGGTCAGAACACGCTCGACGTTATTAGGAGGAACCCGGAGAGGTTCAGGGTCAAGGCGCTCGGCGCAGGCTCCAACGTCGGGAAAATGTTCCGTGACGTGAAGGAGTTCCGTCCGGATGTCGCGGTGCTTGCGGACAAGGACGCGGCATTAGAGCTTGAGAGGCTGGTGCGCGCGGAGGGCGATCTGGGCTCCGTCCGGGTCGAGGGCGGCTATGACGTCCTCTCGAGCATCGCCTCGCTTCCTGATACAGACTCCGTGATGGCCGCGATTTCAGGCTCGGCTGGGCTCGTCCCGGCCCTTGCCGCCATCAAGGCAGGTAAGAAAATCTACCTCGCGAACAAGGAGTCACTCATCATGACCGGGCACCTCTTCATTGACGAGGCAAGGAGGAGCCATTCGGTCATCCTTCCCGTGGACAGCGAGCACAACGCCATGTTCCAGTGCCTCCCGGAGATCGTGCAGCAGTCCATAGGGTACTGCGACATGAAGGCCGCCGGCGTGTCGAAGCTTCTCCTCACCGGCTCCGGCGGCCCGTTCCGCAAGAGAGACATCAGCACCTTTGACGCGATAACGCCCGAGGAGGCGGTCGCCCATCCGACCTGGAGCATGGGCCGGAAGATTTCGGTTGACTCCGCGACCATGATGAACAAGGGCTTCGAGTTCATCGAGGCGAAGTGGCTCTTCAACGCCTCAAATGACCAGATCTCCGTGATAATCCATCCGGAGTCCATGATCCACTCCATGGTGCAGTACCGCGACGGGGCGGTGCTTGCCGAGATCGGGAACCCCGACATGAGAACCCCCATCGCGCGGGTCATGTCCTATCCAGACCGTATAGACTCCGGAGTCGGCCCGGTTGACTTCTTCGCCATCGAGCACCTCGAGTTCATCAGGCCTGACTTCAGCCGCTATCCGTGCCTGAAGCTCGCGATTGACTCCTGCTGGTCAGGGCAGTCCGCGACGACTGCCCTCAACGCGGCGAACGAGAAGGCGGTCGCCGCGTTCCTTGACCGCAGGATCAGGTTCACTGACATCGTGCGGGTCTGCTCGGAGACCGTGAGCCGCTTCTCGTCGGAGAGGAGCGAGACGATGGAGGATGTCTTCGCGCTCGACAGCGCGGCCTCCGCCTACGCATCCGATCTTGTCCGGAAATACACCATTTAGGAACTGCCAATGACTGATTCACTGATGATCCTGGGCTCTGTCTGGAACGTTGTCTGGACGGTGCTCTGCTTCCTCTTCGCGATTGCCATCCTCATAGCAGTGCATGAATACGGCCATTTCATCACCGCGCGTCTCTGCGGCGTAAAGGTCCTCCGCTTCTCCCTGGGCTTCGGCAAGGTGCTCTGCTCCTTTAAGGACCGCCGCGGCACCGAGTGGTCTCTTTCCCTCATCCCGCTCGGGGGCTACGTGCAGATGCTCGACAGCACCGAGGGCGAGGTTAAGGAGGAGGAGCTCGAGCACGAGTTCAACTTCCAGCCGGTCTGGAAGCGCTTCCTCATCGTCTTCATGGGCCCGTTCTTCAATATTGTCCTCGCGCTTGCCGTCTACTGGCTGATGTTCATGATCGGAGTGCCGGGGCTCAGGCCGGCCGTCACCGACATCGCGCCGGGAAGCCCTGCGGCCGCAGCCGGCATCGAGAACCGGGATCTCTTCCTCCGCGTAGACGGGGAGGAGGTCAGGACCTGGCAGGACACCATCTTCAGGCTCGTCGAGCATATCGGCGAGAGCGGCGTGCCCGTTACGGTGCAGAAGGATCTCGGCAGGGGAGGCGTTCATGAGGCAAGGCTCAACCTCTCAGACTGGGTCCTTGACCGTCAGAACCTGAAGCCGCTCTCTGCCATCGGCATAACCCCCTATGTCGGCGATGTCACTGACAAGGTCGCCTTTGTCGCCGGAGGCTCGGGCGCCGAGCTTGCCGGCATAAGGGCAGGCGACCGCCTTCTCTCCCTCAACGGGAAGCCCTATAAGGACTGGAATTCCTTCACCTCAGAGGTTAGGGGAATGGCCCCGGGCAGCTATGCCGACACGGAGATCCTGAGGGACGGTAAGAAAATCTCCCTCAGGGTGCTCATAAAGGACAGGGAGGACGAGGGGAAGAGAGTCGGCTATTTCGGCGTCGCTCCGGCGATTGACCGCAATGACAGCCTCCTCATCACCGCGAAGTACGGCCCCCTTGAGTCTGTAGGCATGTCCTTCCGCAAGACCGGCGAGGTGCTTGAGTTCACCTGGGTCACGCTCGGGAAGCTCGTCACCGGCTCGATTCCGGTCAACAACATCTCCGGCCCCATCGCCGTCGCGCGCGGCGCCGGCGAGACGGCCAATATGGGCGTCGTATATTTTTTAAGTTTTCTTGGTATAATCAGCGTCAACCTCGGCATCGTAAACCTGATTCCGCTGCCGGTGCTTGACGGCGGCCATCTCCTCTTCTATGCAATAGAGGCTGTGTTCCGCAGACCCGTGCCGGAGAAAGTCCAGCGGTACCTGATGTCTTTCGGCATCGCGGTACTGGTGCTGCTGACTGTGTTTACTGTTTTCAATGATATAGTTTACTGGAATTGACAATGTCCCGGAAATTCGTTCTAGGCCTGCTTGGCACTCTGATTTTAGCGGCAAACTCAGCCAGCGCAGACGGTGTGATCAAGGATATCAAAGTAGAGGGACTGCAGAGGGTTTCGCTCGGGGCCGTTCTGGTAAACCTGCCGCTCAGGGTAGGCGACACGCTCACCCGCGAGGCTGTCTCGGGCGGCATAAAGAAGCTCTATTCGACCGGCAACTTCGACGACGTGAAGTTCTATGACGAGGGCGGCGTGCTCAGGATCGTCGTCAGGGAGCGCCCGATGATCGCCGACATCGAGTACGTCGGCAACGACAGCATGAAGAAGGACCAGCTCGACGAGGTCGTGAAGCAGCACGGCATCGCGACCGGCCAGGTGCTTGACCGCACCGTGCTCACCGAAATCGAGCATGCCCTCCGCGAGTACTACAACAGCGCCGGCCACTACTCAGCGAGGATCAACGCGGTCGTCACCGAGCTCCCGAGAAACAGGGTCAAGATCAGATTCGAGTTCGCCGAGGGCAGGACCGCGAATGTCCGCCAGATCAACATCATCGGCAACAAGACCTTCACCGAGGAGAAGCTCCTCTCGATTTTCGACACCAATGACGACCTTGCCTGGTGGAACGTCTTCCAGTCAAGGAACTACAACAGGAGCGTGCTCGACAAGGACCTCCAGGCCCTCACCGACTTCTACAAGAACCGCGGTTACGCGAGGTTCAAGATCAAGTCCGCGGATCTCTCGCTCTCCCCGGACAAGAAGAGCGTCTACATCACCATCTACATCAACGAGGGCGATGTTTACACCGTCAAGGGGATAAGCTTCAACGGCGAGTTCGCCGAGCATTTCCCCGAGATGGAGAAGCTTGTCCCGATCGAGGACGGCGATGTCTACTCCGGGCAGCGAGTCGCCCATTCCGAGAAGGTCCTCGAGGACTTCATCGACAAGTACGGCTACGCGAAGCCCAAGGTCACGTTCTTCCCCGTGTTCAATGACGAGGAGAAGACCGTCGCGCTCAATGTCAACGTCCAGACCGGAAGCAGGGTTTATGTAAGGCACATCAACATAAACGGCAACAAGGCCACACGCGATGTGGTCATCAGGCGCGAGCTGAGGCAGGTCGAGGGAACCTGGCTCTCGAACTCCCGCGTGCAGCAGTCCAAGGACAGGCTGAACCGACTCGGCTTCTTCGACAAGGTGGACATCACCGAGAAGAAGGCTGACGCCTCAAGCGACACGGTAGATCTCGACGTGAAGGTCCACGAGAAGCGCGTCGGCTCCATCAGCGGAAACATCGGCTACGGCAGCGTGTCACATGTCAACTTCACGGCGACCGTCGCCCAGGACAACATTCTCGGTACGGGAAACAGGGCGGAGTTCACCTTCTCCTACAACAAGTCAAGCAGGAAGTATGAGATCAAGCTCCGCGATCCCTACTTCACGGTTGACGGCGTCGCCCTCGGCATCCGTGCCTTCTACCAGCGCTATGAGGCAGGCGACGACGACCTCATCGACTACAGATCGAAGTCCTACGGGCTCGACTTCTCGGTCGGCTACCCGGTGAACGAGATCAACTTCGTCGACTTCACGGTTGGCTGGGAGCACAACCTGATCTCGCAGCTCCAGGCCTACAGCCAGATGAAGAAGTTCTGGAAGATCTACGAGGACCAGATCAACGACGACAACGAGATGGTCTTCAACACCTACAAGATCGGTGCCGGCTGGACAAGGAACGAGCTCGACAAGGCCATCTTCCCGACCTCAGGAAACAAGGAGTCGGCGGGCATCGAGGTGTCGATGCCGTTCTCCGATCTGCAGTACTACAAGGTCAACGCGAACGCCTCGGTCTACATACCGCTCTCGAGCTCGCACGAGTTCGTGCTCGCCTTCCGTGCGAAAGGCGCCTACGGCGACGGCTACGGCGAGAAGAACGGGCGCGACGAGATCCTGCCGTTCTTCGAGAACTACACCCTCGGAGGCGATCTCTGGGTAAGGGGCTTCAGGAACAACTCGGTCGGACCGAAGGCCATCTACCAGGTTGACTACTACGGCAACACCAGCGCCATCGGCACCAAGACCGCGGTCGGCGGCAATGCGATGTACGCGGCCACCGGAGAGTTCATCGTCCCGACCCCGTTTGTCTCGGAGAACTACAAGGATCAGATCAGGACCTCGATGTTCTTCGATATCGGAAACGTGTGGGACACCAAGTTTGATCCGGACAACTACGAGCAGTGCATGTACAACTGCGACTACGTCTACGACATGTCCGATCCGTGGTACTACAGGTCATCCGCCGGATTCTCTATCCAGTGGATCTCTCCTGTCGGCCCTCTGACCTTCACCTATGCCTTCCCGGTCAAGAAGCGTGACGGCGACCGGATGGAGAACTTCTCGTTCAGCATGGGAAGAACATTCTGACGATATTTTATTTACAGATAACCGGTCCGGAACAGGTTCCGGCCGGATACAAGGAGTAGAAATGAACAAGCTGTTGACTGCTGCTCTTACCGGAGCAGTTGCGCTGGGAGTTGCCGGCGCAGCAGAGGCTGACACCAAGATTGCCGTAATCAACCTTCCGCAGATTATTTCCGAGCTGCCTCAGACCAAGGCTGCTGACGCAAGGCTTCAGAGCCAGTTCAGCTCCAGGGTCAAGGAAGTCGAGAGACTCGCAGACCAGGGCAAGTCCCTTCAGGACAAGCTCACCCGTGACGGCGGCACCATGAGCCAGGCCGAGTACACCAAGACCCAGAGGAAGCTTGCCGAGGTATCATCCGAGTACCGTCTCAAGGGACAGGCACTTGAGGAGGACCGCCGCCGCGCAGCGAATGCCGAGAACCAGAAGATCCTTGACAAGGTCCAGACCGCAATCGAGAAGATCGCCAAGGCCAACCATTACGACATCGTTCTCTCCGGAACCTCTGTTGCCTATGCAGTTGACGGGATCAACATCTCTGACCAGGTCATCCAGATGGTCAGCAAGGACAAGTAAGCCATGAGCATCACAGCTCAGGAGCTTGCTGAAAAACTCGGGGCTGAGCTTCACGGGGATCCCGGTGCGGTCATCAGGCGCATCGGGAATCTTGTGACGGCCGGAAAGGACGAGCTCAGCTTCCTCTCCGACTCCAAGTACCGCGAGGATCTCTCGAAGACCGGCGCCGGCGCAGTGATCATCCGCAAGGATGATCTGGAGCACTGCAAAACGACGGCGCTTGTCATGAATGATCCATACGTGGGCTTCGCGAAGGCGGCGCAGATTCTTGACACCACACCTCTCCCCGCGGAGGGGATTTCGGATAGGGCGGTGATTTCCCACTCTGCAAAGCTCGGCAAGGGAGTCTCGGTCGGCCCGGGCACCGTAATCGAGGACGGCGCAGTAATCGGGGACAGTGTCTCGATCGGCGCCAACTGCTTCATCGGGAAGAACGCCTCGGTCGGGAGCTTCACGAAGCTCTGGTCAGGCGTCAGCATCTACCACAATGTCCGGATCGGATCGCACTGCCTGTTCCAGTCAGGCGCGGTAATCGGCTCTGACGGGTTCGGCTACGCGAACGAGCGCGGCGAGTGGGTCAAGATCCCGCAGCTCGGCTCCGTCACCATCGGCGACCGCGTCGAGATCGGGGCGAACACCTGTGTTGACAGGGGCGCCGTTGACGACACTGTCATCGAGAGCAATGTCATCATCGACAATCTCTGCCAGATCGCCCACAACGATCACATCGGCTACGGCACTGCCATGGCCGGCGCAACCGTCGTTGCTGGCAGCGTCACCATCGGGAAGTACTGCATAATCGGCGGGCGAAGCGTGTTCGCGGGGCATATCAGCATCGCGGATCAGGTCACGATCGCGGGCGGCACCTCCGTTGCGGCAAGCATCAGGAAGTCCGGCACGGTCTGGGGCTCTGCGACCGTCGCACACCCAGAGAAGAAATGGCGGCGCAATGCGGTGCGCTTCAGCGAGCTCGATGATCTCTTCAGGCGCGTCGCTCATCTCGAGAAGCTCGCAGAAGAGGAAAACTGACAGCCTGCTGCATGAAAAACGCGCAGTCTGATAAAATATTGATAGGTCCGTTGGTTTTTACAGAGGTGCAGTATGATAAACTCATGCTGCTCCTTTTGTTTTCCGTTTTTAAAACATTTCCGGCAGGTGCCGGCTGATTATATTGGGTGATGGATTTGACTGAAGAAATTAAGCGCATTGACATACAGCAGATCATGGAGCTGCTGCCGCACCGTTTTCCGTTCCTGCTGGTAGACAGAGTACTCGACTACACCATCAGCGATGAGAAGAAGACTTTAAGGGCGATAAAGAACGTCTCCTACGACGAGCCGTACTTCCAGGGGCATTTCCCCGTCAAGCCGGTCCTTCCCGGAGTCCTCATCCTCGAGTCAATGGCCCAGGCAACCGGCATCCTGGCATTCACCATGGTCGGCAAGCCCAATGCTGACGAGCTCTACTATTTCGCTTCGGTTGAGAACGCCAAGTTCCGCAAGCCGGTAATCCCCGGTGATCAGATGGTGCTCGACGTCGAGTATCTGAAGGAGCGCAGGGGAATCGCAAGATTCACCGGAGTGGCATCGGTTGACGGCAATGTTGTCTGCTCCGCCGAGCTTATGTGTGCCAAAGTTAAGATCTGATAGCGCGACATGATAGATTCAAGTGCAAGGATTCACCAGACCGCGATAGTTGAGGACGGCGCGACACTCGGTGCCGGAGTCACTGTCGGTCCGTGGACATACATCGGAAAGGAAGTCGAAATCGGCGAGGGCACCGTGATCGGCTCCCACTGCGTAATCAAGGGACCGACAAAAATCGGCTGCCGGAACAGGATCTTCCAGTTCGCCTCCATCGGCGAGGACTGCCAGGACAAGAAGTATGCCGGCGAGCGGACCTTCCTCGAAATAGGCGATGACAACGTCATACGCGAGCACTGCTCGATGCACCGCGGCACCGTACAGGACGAGGGCATCACCAGGGTCGGCTCGAGGAACCTGTTCATGATCAACTCCCATGTGGCGCATGACTGCCGCGTGGGCGATGACTGCATCTTTGCCAACAACGCGACCCTTGCCGGGCATGTCCATATCGGCAACTGGGTGATATTCGGCGGCCTTGCCGCAATCCACCAGCACGGACGCGTCGGCGACCATGCCTTCATTGCCGGAATGGCAGCTCTCAACATGGATGTCCCGCCCTATGTCATGGCAGCCGGGCATTATGCCAAGCCTTTCGGCGTCAACGTGGTCGGTCTGCAGAGGAGAGGCTTCACCTCCGCCGAGATCATGGCGATCCGCCGGGCCTACCGGATCATCTACCGTGAGGATCTCCAGATCAAGGAGGCTCTCGTCAAACTCGAGGGCATGATCGAGGAGTTCCCCTGCGTAAAGCCCCTTGTGGACTTCATCAAAGTCTCTGAACGCGGAATCATCCGCTGATCCGCTCCTGCTCCGCGTCTCCTCTGCGGGGCAGGAACAAAGAGCCATGCATCAGGCCTGAGCCGCCCGGCATGGCATGTAATTCAATTCTCCGGGCAGTTTCCTATGCCAGTTAACCATCAAGAACAGTCTCAGACAGAGCCGGAGACTGCAGGCGTGCCCAATGGCAGCGCAGCAGGCAGGCATCTCAGAATCGCGCTTCTCGCGGGCGAGCCCTCGGGCGACACGCTCGGGGCGAACCTTGCGGAGGAAATCCTCCGCCTCAGGCCGGATGCCGAGATCTACGGCATCACGGGTCCGCTCATGGAGAAAGCAGGCTGCGCGAGGGTGAGGTCAATCGACGAGCTCTCGGTCATGGGCTTCGCGGAGGTCCTGAAGAAGCTCCCGTCCATTCTCTCCCTCCGGAAGTTCATCACGGGATATGTCACTGAGACCAGAAGGCCCGATGTCCTTGTCGGCATTGACGCGCCGGACTTCAACCTATACGTCGAGGAGAAGGCGCACCTTGCCGGAGTCAGAACCGTCCATTACGTGAGCCCCTCGGTCTGGGCCTGGCGGCAGAAAAGGGTGTTCAGGATGAAGCGGGCGCTTGATCTCGTCCTCTGCTTCCTCCCCTTCGAGAAAGCGTTCTACGACAGGTTCAGCCTCAGGGCTGAGTTCATCGGGCACACCCTTGCTGACGCGATCCCTCTCGAAAACCCCAGAGAGCCCGCGCGCGCGGCTCTAGGGCTTAAAAGTGGCGGCATGGTCTTCGCGCTCCTCCCCGGGAGCCGCAGCGCCGAGGTCGGATACCTCACGCCGGTTCTCCTTGATGCAGCGTGCATCCTCAAGAGAAAATATCCTGACGCCGAGTTCACCGTTCCGCTTGTCTCGGAGAAGAGGAAGGCGCAGTTCCTCGGGATCCTGGAAAAATATCCGGAGAAGGATTTTATTGAGAAATCGCTCCGCCTCTGTGACCGCCGGGCGAGGGAGTGCATGCAGGCAGCCGATCTTGTACTCCTCTCCTCGGGCACCGCGACGCTCGAGTGCATGCTGGTGGGGCGCCCGATGGTGATCCTATACAAGGTGAGCCCCGTCACC
>Ga0256404_1004651_pt1 | contig 25527 bp, 31 predicted proteins | sample RumenRJG_01DNA_FD_185990 | JGI IMG/M metagenome (GOLD analysis project Ga0256404, IMG submission 185990) | Bovine rumen microbial communities from Lethbridge, Alberta, Canada - RJG_01 | ecosystem: Host-associated > Mammals > Digestive system > Stomach > Rumen | place: Canada: Alberta | collected...
CATTGAAGGTGACGAACGCAATGTGATTTTAACTTTAGCCAGAATGTGGCTGACATCCTCTTCCGGTAGAATTTGCTCAAAAGATCAGGCTGCTGAATGGGCGATACCTAAATTAGCCAAAGAGCAAGCCAGCTACAGTACGGCGAACGTGGCAACCGTTTCATTCAGTTATACTTCAGGAGGGGCCTCAGCATACTTAGCTAACTGGGGCTGGTGGGGATACGGCTGGATAGCAACCGTCAATGCTGCCGAAGGATATACCATCACAAAATGTATATTCTATGACGATGCCAATCGTACTGCTACTGATAGCGAAGCTCCATTTGTTGTAGAAACCACAGAAGAGGATAAGACACCGAGAATAAATGGCACACCCATTGATGGTGGCATTTATCAAAGTAAGGGTATAAAAAAGATTGAGGTGTATGGCTATGCTACTCCGACGACTTACACCCTGCAACTCCATGTGAACGATGCAGCGATGGGATCGTTAGCCGTTACGAACCTCCTTGGCAGCGACATCATTGACAACGGTGACGGTACATACACCGTGCCGGAGGGCGCTGAAGTAACAATCCTTGCTACCCCGAACGAGGGCTATGAGTTCAGCGGATGGAAAGCAAGTAATACGCTTTGCGACTTTACCGAATGTGAATTCGTTGATGTCAACACCGTTGATAATCCGCTGACCTTCGACATGAACATGACAGTAGCTTTCATGGCTGAGTTTAAGGCAGTTGCTCCGACAGCCATCGAGAATGTACAATCTAACAAAGCGCAAGGCACAAAGTTCTTCCGTGACGACCAGCTCCTCATCGAGAAGAACGGCAAGATCTATAACGCACAAGGCGCAGAGGTTAAATAAATAACAGCCGAAAGGCCAATCGTATCGCAAGAGGCGGTTCACGAACATCGTGAGCCGCCTTTTTTTGTCAATTACCTACGGTCTACCTCTTTCTGTCACGTTTGTTCGCCCTGACCAAGCAGCTGCGTCCTTCACTCTACCTGCCGGTGGCTGCAACTACCTCCGGTGGGTGACTACAGCCCTTTGCTGTACCGGCTGCACATACACCCTGCGAGCGTCCGGCTTTGCAGGGGTTCACAAGTCCCGCATTGTTGCACAATACCATAGCCCTTCCAATCCCTAACGCGACGCAAAAAACGCCTTTTTTCACGCCGTTTTTGATTAAAAATCGCGAATTTCGTGAAAAAATTCACTTTTTTTGCATTTTTTTGAAAACTGTCCAAAGTAATTGGACACTTATTTTGTATCTTTGCACAAAATTTCAAAGATATGTTAATATACTTGATTATCATAGCCGCAATTGTACTGACGATTTACATGACTTGGAAGACATACAAAGTTTCCGGTTCTATCGGAGGCGCATTCTTGATTTTCCTATTTTGCATAGGTGCAACACCATTCATTGCGTGGATAATCTATGGAGAATATATAAGAGACTAGGATATGACCGCGCTTTATATTATATTGTTCATCGCTTACATAGCACTATGTGTTTATGCAGCCAAGAAGTTTGCCACAGCCACAGAATGCGGCTTAGGTCTTGGCATCATAATCTTTTTTGTATGCATTATTTTTACCCCCTTGATAGTTTGGATTATTGGATATTGATATGACAGCAGAAGAACTCGCACAACATCGCCAGGAGTACTGGGAGGCTTTATCAAAAGGTCTCGACGATTGCAGGTATGGATTACCGTTCACGGAGGAAGAGAAACGTGAGGTGTTCTCGCACATAAAAGACAGTGAAATCATCCACAATGTGGAGCATGGATACCCGCCCAGTTTCGTCCTCGATCATTATATATACATCGCGGCAATGGTACACTAAGAAATGAAGAAACTCCTTTACATACTCATAGCCATACTGCTCTGCGCCTGCGAACATGCCGACGTCAGTCCGGGTGGCGGCAGTACTGCAAACACCAAGAAGATTTGCAGAGGCTATGGCTATGAAGTCGTGTACACGGTGCGCGGCGATAAGGTATGCAACGGCTACGGCTACAACGTAGCCTATACCATACGCGGCAATCAGGTATGCGACGGCTATGGTTACAGCGTCGCTTACACCATACGCGATGACAAAGTTTGTAATGGCTACGGCTATAATGTAGCCTACACCATACGAGGCAACCAAGTGTGCCAAGGTTACGGTTATACGGTTGCCTATACCATCCGGTAAAGCCTACCAACGACAATTCCAAACAGGCACTTGCAGTTACCGGGCCTCCCAAGCTTCAAAACTTGGGAGGTTTTTTGTCCAACGTAATTGGACAGGTGCATAAAGCGGGTGAATTCTCATCAAAATTTCAAAAAAATCATTTTTTTTAATAGGTCGGACACCTTTTGTCCGTCGGCTATAGTAATTTTGCGCTAGATTTCAAAAAGAAAGGGAAATTATTATGAAGACAGACAAAGATTTAAGCTTCCTCTCATCCTGTAAAAATGATGATCTGCGTACGCTTTGTGACATCCTCACACATGACCGTTTAGGTAATGTTCGTATCACGGAACAACTAACGTCCACTGACGAGTACAATCGCAGTTATCCGGAAGATATGTTGTTCCTCGTTCCTCAAATCAGCGAAGAACTGCTCAAGTACGGTTCGAATACCATCACTACCTTTTGGAATGGCGAACCGGATACTTATGCTACCGTTCTTCGCCGAATCTGCAGGCAGATGGATGTAAAAACGAAAGAGCATGACGATGTTAAGACCATGGAGCGGAATCTGCTCACAGAGCTTTGCCAAGACGCACTCAATAAAATGAGCGAGCGTGAGTTAAGACTGCTGGCCAATGAGAATGGCATCCCTGACAAACGGCTTACGCGCCAGGCGTTAACAGCCACGTTACTCATGGCTATACGCACGAGCAGACCTATACTCACGCGCATAGTGGCGCGCATCATTCAATATATTGTAGAACTCGTTACCGTTCGCGGTGTAGCTACCGCCGGTATTGAGACGGCCACACGTGCCGTAGGTGGCGCATTAGGTCCTATCGGATGGGCAGCACTGGGAGCATGGACAGTCTATGATATCTCGTCGCCCGCTTACCGCGTATGTATCCCAGCAGTTCTGCAGGTGGCGTACATGCGTCTTAGTCGTTTTCAAAATGAGGAAAGGAGGGCAGCATGACAGCAAAACAGATTATGCACCCTGCCGACGCTAAAGCGCTGCAGGTGCTCAAACAAGCCCGCGGGCTTAATCGTTTGATTAAATACTATATGGAGAAAGGCGATGAATGTGTCGCGCGCGGTGAGAACCTTGGCACTATGTTAATGGTTACTGAAGATAACGTGCCGTATGTTTACAACGCTTTTCGCGAAGTTGTTGAACGCGTCGGTATCGAAGAACCGGAGTTGTATATCTACAACGATCCTGTAATGAACGCTTTTACCTACGGCGACACGAATACCTTCATCGCTTTGAGTAGTTCTTTAGTGGAGCGTTTAACGCTGCCGGAACTCAAATCTATCATCGCACACGAATGCGGTCATATTCTCTGCCGACATACGTTTTATATCACGCTTTTATTCCTAATAGAAGAGATGGGCGAAGTATCGCAGTTCATTACGAAGTCGCTTGCTTTTCCTGCCTATTGCGCCTTGCAGTATTGGAGCCGAATGAGTGAGCTTTCAGCCGACCGTTGCGCAGCGGCTGTAGTTGGTGAACGCACATTCCAGTCTGCGTTTCTCAAACTCACAAGCGGGCTCACTAACATCCAAGGCAATCCCTACCAATTGGTAGAGCAGGCAAAGGCATATCGTGATATGACAAACCGATCATTCCTCTCTCGCGTACAGCAAGCTTGTCGAGTTGCATTGTATTCTCATCCGCAAAATTGTGAGCGTGCTTATGAGATAGATCGCTGGAAAAGTTCAGCTATTTATCGCAAATTGACGAGCAATTTGCAGATTGATGCCTGAAAATTTGTTTATTTCGGAAAAAAGCAGTACCTTTGCAGGCGCAAACGCCTGCATAACAACTTAGATTATGAACGTCGATCAACTAAAGGCTAATTTGACACAAGCCATTTGCGAAGGCTATGGCAACTATATTGTTAATTTCTGTGACCAAGACGGAGATTCTATTACTATAGACTGCGTCTATCTCGATGACGATGGCGATGTGTGTCTGGAGTCGAATGAAGTAGATAATAAGGATTACACAGTGCAGGAGTTAATAGACATTTTAGACCGCTACAGAGATAGCCGCTACGTCTATGTGTACGATGATGACTATGATCTGGATTTCGACATTGATGATGAAGATGAAGATGACGATGAAAACTATGATCATCTTTGGTATATCGAGGACGATTGCCTGTACATTGATACATACTACAATGAAAGTGATGATGATTAAGTAGATTGTTATGGAGAACGATAAAGATATATGGATTGAGACCGAACATCTTGACCTTGATGCGGAATTGAGGGAGATTCAGCAGGTCATAGACGGTATAGACACGACTTGCATACCTTTTTCTAAAGAGGATATAGTATGTGCTGTCGGAGCTGGTGTGGTTGGTTCAGCGTTTGAATTATTGTCTATTTTTGGGAATAGCTCAAATAATATTATAGGCAAACAAGGCGATAAGATTCATCATAAGTTTGGCCATAATAAGCAGCCTATAGACTATAGGGGGCAGGTTGATGGAGTGTCATTTGGAGGTCCAGACCATCGCTTAACTACTCATGATATTGCCCATTATAAGGAGATGCTCCAGCAGATGCAAGATGGAGAATTTCGTGGAAGGGGATTTGCCAGAGGAGAAAGTGGTCCTGCTTCTCTCAAATATGTCGCTTCAAAACTTGGTAACGATGGCTCACCTTACGTTAAGTTGAGTAAGGTTGAAGCTAAAATAAAACTAAACAAACATTTATTCGCTGATTTCTTTTCTCCTAAAGGGCTACCACTTCCGTTTACTTCGGATGTATATAGTTACTGCACGCCTGAAAATATTGGCAAGATCACCGGTTATATAACCTCTTTTTTGCAGAAACTTCATGCTCCGAGTAAACTAGTGAACAGGATAAGTAGTATTTCCGCGCACGACGTTCGCAAGTTGGTAGTTGATATGTATGCAAAGAAAGGAGTGAATATCCGTTCTGAGTTAGAGAAAGGTCTAGCTGTCGCGTTACCGGAAATAATATGCCGTGTATATGTCGGTTTTGTGTATAGAGAATGGATGAGTAGTGCCGAGCCGAAGTATAGTGAGAGCGCTATTGATTTCTTGATGAATAAAATTTTACTGATTGCGCATTCGATAGTTGCTTTGGTAAGCGTAGGCGTTGTATGCTTTACAGAGTGTCCGTCACATATGAATATCGCTACTATCTTCCGGGTTGCCCAACTTGCGATAAAATGTGTGAATGAGCAAAGTAAACTCAACACAAATATTATTGCAAAGGCCTATTTTGAAAGTATTAGGTCGCAGATACTATGTCGTGAGACATTTGTTATTGTGGCAAATGGTTACTACAAGACTTTGGACATGGTGCAGTTTTGTGAGACTACTCTTTATGATATTGATGCCAAGATTGAGGAGCGAAGGAGATATGCAGAGTACATTAGGGACTGTTGGGAGGATGTAAAGTCTATTCCTCCGAGCGATGCCGATCTGGAGGAGATGGAGAGATTAGTAGAGGACAATCCCATAAAGTTGGAGCAATCTGACACTGTAGAAAAGGCTCTAAGTTCGTGTAGTATTGAGTCTGGAGTTGAATTTAATGAAGTAATGAAAATTGTAAATCCTTATTGATATGAGTAAGAAAGAAGTTCTTAGTCCTGCGGTGATTAACGAAGGTGTCGTAGTCGCAGAAGACGTCGATTATGAAGAAATTCCTATGGATATGATGCAAAGGGGGGATTTTGTGGGACTAAAAAGAATTTTGTCCGGCAAAGACCGCGTCAAGTACATGGGTGTGCTTCTTGAGAGTGTAGAAAAGACTATTGAGTCTTCCCGTAAAGAAGCTGCTTCACTTAAAGACCGTGGTCTTTTTGGTCGTTTGACATCTAACAATGTTAACGATATAGGTAATGTTCTCGGAAAGCAAAATATCGTTATTGCTTGCCTTTATCTTTTGATGCAGATGCAATCCTTTTCTATAGAAGCATGCAACGATATGTTGGCTGCTTTATATAGGGAAGTGGATAAAACGTCTGAGGATACTACTGAACAAAGTTCTATCATTACGCAGACGTTTAAGGATGTGCTAGAAGATTATAGGAAAAGGCTTGAAAAGGATGGTATTCGCGATAAGGCTCTGATGAAGTTATTGAAGGCTGCTGAAAATACTAAAGATTTCGAGGCAGGCATTAAGGATGAAGTGGAAAGGGCAAAATCTGAGTATAAATCAGCCATCGAAAAGATTTATGAGCTTAGCGAGGAAAATCAAAAAAAGTTGTCCGAACAAGTTCGTGTAGCGCAGGAAAACTTTGATATGAAGATTTCCAGCATGGAGAAATCTAATAAAGAGGCTATTGAGTTGATGAATAAGCGTTTGAAGTACACGATTTTTGCCTTCGGTTTGACGACTATAGTTTTGCTTTCTGGTCTGGTTGTGAGTTTTTTTATATAATCCGGTATGTCTAAGCTACAGAAGTGCCTTTATCTCATCGACCTGCTTGAACGCAGAGGACCGATGACGCTCAAAGAGATCAATGAGCACTATCGCTACTCGTCGTTGTACGATAGCGATATACATCCGCGTACGTTCTCACGCTATAAGGATTATATTTTATTTAATTTCCCGTGCTATATAGAGTTCAATACCGCCACGCAGAAATACTACCTTATCAAGAACGACTACAACAAGGGCAACCAGTCGCTTTACGATTACCTGCTTTCAGCATTCCATATCGAAGGTATGTCCGAGTTGGCAATCAGGCACCGCGACAGGATCATGCTTACCGATTCGCCTACTGGCATTGTGAATGTGCAACCGATATTAGAGGCTATAGATGCAGGTAAAGGCATTGAGTTTGACTATTGGTCTTTCAATAAGCAGACCAAGAAGCGCCTTGTTGCCATACCCTATTTCTTGCGTACATGGGAACGCCGTTGGTATCTGGTGGCGGAGCCTGACAATCATCACCACGGGCAATCTGTTTTCGCTCTGGAGCGCATGGAGAACATTGTTCTTACAGAGCAAGCAATGCAGCCTTCCTCCAATATCTCCGTGGAAGAATACTTCAAAGGAAGTTTTGGCGTTAATCATAGCGATGAGCAGATACCGGTCAACATCTGCATTCGCGTATATGGCACGCAAGCCGACTACGTTCGTGCGCTGCCTATCCATGAATCACAGCGCGAGGTAGAACGTACCGATGAGTGGACGGACTTCGAAATGGATCTCGTTCCTTGCTATAATTTTTATCAGCAGCTCCTATGGCATCGGGAAAAACTGGAAGTTCTCTCTCCCGCCGCAATTCGCGACGAACTGCACGCAATAGTTCGCCAAATTCTGTCGAATTACGATAAAAATTAGATTTTCTTTCTCCCTCGGACACTTTTTGTCCGTTCTATACACTACCTTTGTACCGAAATTCAAAATTCGGTGCATTTATGGTTAAGAATTGGATCATTTTAGGTGATGCTGCATTAGAAGATGCAGATTGGACTATTGGTAAAATTGATTTCTCACAAGACGAGGTACCTAATTGGAAAAATATTGCTTTGGAGCGCATAAAAGCTGCTAAAACAGAACGCATAAGCGACTTTGCAAAACAAGGAGAGATGATTGACATATCAGGTACATTTTATGTGAAAAATAATATTACCCAATCAGATTTCGATGACTTTTGTAATCATGTAGCACAACTATTCGGAGTGGAGGTTGGAAGTCATGAGTTGGATTTGTACAAGCGCAAAGTTAATTTTATTCATGTTGTGCTGCCTGGTATTCCGATGAAAGGCGCTCTTGATTTAGTGTGGCCGGGAGATGAACCCCAGACAACCTGATAATCTTGAAGGAAAGGCTTATAATTAAGCCTATTGTAACTTCATGCGACCGCTGGCTCGTGACGAGTCGGCGGTTTTTCTTTATACTTACCTATGGTCTATAGAGTTCAATGTCCAAATTCAATTTGGACGGAATGGACGGAGAAAGGGATAACCGGCATGGCATGCCGGGGAATGGACGATGAAGAAGAAGGGATGAGGGGAAAATGGGGACTTACGTCAAAAAAGTGTGAAAAATCACCAAAATATGCTATAAAATGACATTTTTTGCGCACAAAGGAAGTGTTTTTTGCTTAAAATATTTGCTCAATTCAATTTTTTGTTGTAACTTTGCAGCAAATTTTAGTGAATAATCACCTAAATATGCTATAAAGACATGGAATTTAATCGTGATTTATACCTTCAGAAGCTTATCAGTGCCAGCAATAATGACATGATCAAAATCGTCACCGGTATCCGTCGGTGCGGTAAGTCCTATTTGCTATTTGAGATCTTCCATAACTATCTGTTATCGCAGGGAGTGAAAGAAGATCATATCATTGGCTTGGCTTTGGATGATAATCGCAATAAGGCATTACGCGATCCGGATAAGCTGTTGGAATATATTGATAGCCACCTTATCCATGACGGGCAAACAAGCTATGTCATCTTGGATGAAGTACAGATGGTAGATGATTTTGTGGGCGTGCTATTGAGTATGACCCATATGCGCAATGTACAAACATACGTATCTGGCAGTAACAGTAAGTTTCTGAGCAAGGATGTAGTAACCGAGTTTCGCGGACGCGGATGGGAGATTAGGGTTCGTCCGTTGAGTTTTGCGGAATACTACGAGGGTGTGGGAGGTGATAAACGCGATGCATTGGAAGATTACTATACATACGGAGGTCTGCCTGCTGTAGCAAAGCTGAATACACCGGAAGAGAAAGAAGCATACCTGAAAGATGTCTATCGCGCTATCTATCTTAAAGATATTATAGAGCGCAACCATTTACAAAACGAAGAGGGATTGGAGGAGATCTTCCGAGTTTTAGCATCATCAATGGGAACTGCGGTTAATCCGACGAAGATTGCGAACACCTTCAAGTCTGTAGCGAACATTAAAATATCAACTCATACAATCACCAAGTATATAGAGCATTTGAAGGATGCTTTTTTGGTGAGCGAAGCACTCCGCTATGATGTAAAAGGACGCAAGTACATTGGATCAGATAGTAAGTTCTACTTTGAAGACCCCGGTGTCCGAAATGCTATCATCGGTTTCCGGCAAGTGGAATACAGTCACATGATGGAGAACGTACTATATAATGAACTTTGCGCACGCGGGTATAGCGTAGATGTGGGATTGGTGGAGATATGGGAGAAAAATGAAGAAGGGAAAATAGTTCATAAACGAATAGAGGTGGATTACGTTATCAATCGTGGTTCACAGCGGATATATGTGCAATCGGCATACTCGATGCCGGATGAAGAAAAACGCGATCAAGAGCAGCGACCGCTGATAAAAATAAACGATAGTTTTAGGAAGATCATCATATCCGGTGAGCATAAAGGCAAGTTCTACAATGAGGAAGGAGTATTGCGGATAGGAGTATTTGAGTTCTTATTAGATAGAGAGTGTTTGAATAACTGACAATAATAAGAACGAGAGAAGAGACGATCAGCGATGGTTGTCTCTTTTTTATATCCAAATCCAATTTGGACGGAATGGACGAAGAAAAATACAGTTTTTTTCCAAATAATCCAAATAATCTATAAAAAATGATGATGCGTATCATAAACGAAGGGCGAAAAGTTGCGTAAGTCGCGGAATTTTAGTAATTTTGTCGTCGGAATTGGAGATCAATTCTCAGATAACCAATTTAACCAAGAAAAATATACAACAACCTAAAAATTATTAACTATGGCAGAGATTACAGAAATGATGTTTCCGTTCAGAAAGATTATAGGACGGATTGGAAACATGAAGTACTACACGCGCAATGGAAAACAGTTCGTGCGCGAGTACAAACCACAGGTACGCACAACAAAAGTGACAGAAAAAGAGATTGCACACCGCAAACGGTTCGGAATCATTTGTAGTGCCGCAGGGAAACTACGCAAGAAACACGAAGGCTTAGGTCGCTCACAAGACGAAAGCAAAAGATTGTATAGTACATTAGGTGCTGTGTATGACGAATTAGCCGCGCAAGAAGGGTTATCGTTCGGCGCGGATGAGGTAGTTGCGAAATGGGAGGCGGATAAAAGTTTAGAGTTTAGAGTTTAGAGTTTAGAGTTTAGAGATTGAAGACTATGAGCAACGAGACAAAAGTAAGTTTGGCGGGAATATGCAACGTACTGCAAAACGCGAAGAAATATGAAGATCCGGATCGTGCGTTCAAGGTTCTGTGGGACGGTTGGCGTGCGCAAGGATTACGGCACAAGACGCATAGTGCACCATTTTACACGAAAGCATGGAAACGAGGATGGTTATTCCTCAAAGACGCAAATGATTTTCTGAGGTACATCGGGAAGTTGAAAATTGAAAATTGAAAATTGAAAGGAGACAAAAACCAAAACCACACGCATACGCGCCATAAACCTATAAAACAATTATAATCAAAAAAGTTTAAGAAAAATCATTGATAGAAACGGTACTTGCAGTACCCAGAGCCTTTATTCTGAATAGCCTACTTGATAGTAAACTCTCAGATAGCCTCTTCAAAATAAACGCTTTCATCAGAGATGGCATTTCTATCAATTTCAAAAAATATCAAAAAATACCGAAAATAGTGTATCAGTCCAAAATTATCCAAAATGATCCAAAAAGAAGGGATATGGCGTGAGGTGAACGTGTAAAATGAAACTATTATCACGGAATGGGAGCGAAAATTTGGTCGCTTCCATTTTTTGTTATAATTTTGCACCGTCAATCGCGAAAGACACCCGAAAGAGGGGTTGTGGCGAGGAGGTGGGTAACCGCTTGAGAACCGCTTGACGTCCCCTTAAACCCAATCAACAAATTAACATTTTATTAACCTTAACTAAACCTTAATCTATTATGGCAAAGTACAAACCTATCGACATGGTAAAAGAGTACCATGGTAAGATCTGTCAGCACTCTGACACGTACTTCCAGAAACGCGGCAAAACGTTGTGTACCGGTCGCATCTGTAATCCTCGCGACTTCGAGAAGAATCCTCCGAAAGAGGCGGAGTTGGAGACCCGCACCAAGTTCCAGCAAGCACTGGCGGCTGTGAAGGCTCTGACGACCGAAGAGAAGGCGGCTTACGCACAGTCGTTCGCGAACCAGAAGAAGTACACGTCTTTGCGCGGGTACATGTTTGCAAAAGAGTACGAGAAGCTTGGCGCATAAGCCGCTTCTTAGCTCTAACGAGCCGATGTCGGGATTAAATCCCGACGCAATAAACGAAGAAAAGCTCTGCGGAATACCGCAGAGAACAGAACAAACATTATTAACCATTAAACCAAACCTTAACAATTATGGGAAAAGTAGTTTACGAAGACCCGATTCATCACATTTCGGGCAAGATTTCTCGCAAGTATCGCACGACTTACAACTACCGCAAAGCCGGTGAGCGTAAGTACACGTCTATTCATGGCGAACGTACCACTCCGACGAGCGCGGACGAGATCAGACGGCGTAATAAGTTCAAGATCGTGCGTCTGGCGGCTATCGAGCGTTCGATGGACTTGTCGCACTTGACTTACGACCAGATGGATTTCATCGCGGAACGTAAGGCACAAGGAGCATCGTTCAAGTACATCACCTACAAAGGTTGGCTGTTCGGCAAAGGTTGGCAGTACTTCGACGAGAGTACCAACAAGGTAGTATGGCCGGAGCGATTGACGCCAGTGATCGGAGGATGATCGCGTTCGGCAAGGAGATTGCGGAGCGGGATTGGTGAAACAAAAACCGCTTCCGCGTCTCCGGAAACCGACATCCAATGTCGGGCTAACTAACGAAGAAAGGAGATAGAACTATGAAACCGAACATTCAATTAATCACAGCAGCCGTGTTGTCCATAGGCGGACTGGTATTGCTCTTTTGCGGGGCATTTATTGCTCCACAGGGCGAGATACATGAGTCATTGCTGGTTGGATTTGGCGAAGTGGCGACGTTTGCCGGTGCGCTGTTTGGGATTGATTACACTTACCGATTTCGGAATCAGTCCAAAATTCCCAAAAATGATCCAAAAATTATTGAGGAAGAACAAAAACATAGATAAACCCACTTTCGTGACATAAACAAAAAAAGAAGAGAAAAATACGGAATCAACAGTTACGAAACGTAACTTAGTGTACATGGCCATCAGTCCGCTTGTATGCAAGCATCCAGACGTACTGATCCCCAAATCCACTTAACAGCACCGATAAATCGTTCCTGTTAGATTCCTTACAAAAAATCGCTTCGCTTCAAAAAATGACGAAAATATCTATGAAAATCAATCTTATACGGAACAAGCGGGAAGGTAAAGCAGTTCACGGAACAATCACTCTCCAGATGGGAAGGGATGCAATCCTTTGCTCAACACTCGAAAATGCGGACTTTATTATTCCAGAAGGCACGTACGAATTGGTATTAACCATGTCTCCAAAGTTCGGAGTAGTTCTGCCTCTTTTGGAAAACGTCCCCGGACGGAGCGGAATCCGCATCCATACAGGCACCAAGCCGGAGCACTCAAAAGGATGTATCCTTGTGACGCCATTTGGCAAGAAACAGATAACCGATTTTATTCACCAAAACTATATGAGCAATGAAAAGACTCTTATTCGTATTTCGCGCGAACTATGACTTAATACGAATCGCGACCACGTCGCTCAAATGAATTTTCGTCATGTTCTCGCTCTTCCCAAAAATTAAAATTTTCGGGAGCCCTGAATAAATCAACCCCTAAAAAGCAACGCAATTATGAAAAGATTACTCTTAATCTTGCTTGTGGCGATAGCTGCAAGTATGACGTCATGTAAAGCATGGCGGACAATCAGCACAACCGCGACCTATACTCAGGCCACGGACAGCACCAAGACCACGACTACGATTACCTCGAAGACAGTAGAGGAATATCAAGGCGTGAAGAAACGATGACACCAAGTACAAAGTAACAAAGTACGATGTACAAAGGAAATGAGAAGGAGACGATCAGCAATGGTCGTCTCTTTTTATGTCCGGATAATTGTCTATGTCGGGATTACGCTCCCCGCTATCCCTTCCGTTCGAATTGCCAAGTCAAGGCAATTCTCCATGGACGCAATGAACAAAGAAAGAGGCGCGGCACTGACGTGTCGCGAAGGGGACGAAGAAAATATCCAATTTTGAGTACTAGGACACCGTTTGGATGTCCAATGTAGTTGGACAAATTGGAGAGGTTCAAACCGATATTTTTACCTCGCAGGCAGACCGTGACGTGAACCCCGACGCACCAATTTGTATCGGTATGGATTACAACGCTAACATCAACTGGATTTGTACATTGGGTGCGAAAAGTTCCCTCAAGAGGTCATTTCGAGCGTAAATTACTCCGGAATCGGTTAATTTCCTGCCGATTTTGGAGCATTTTTGCCCGATTTCGTGAAAAAATGAAGATTTTTTGCATTTTTTCCAAAACTGTCCAAAGTAATTGGACACTTGTTTTGTAACTTTGCACCGGATTTGGCAGATGGCGATTTCTTGTCTCGCATAGTGCGCGCATGCTCATCGCCACGAAAACCAGACCCCAGTGCGAAATCGCATGAAGTTACAAAAAAAATCGGGCAGGCTCGAAGAAGAGTAAGGCCTACCTCAGTCCAAAAACCCTTGCCCGGCACAAGCGCCGGTTGCTCAAGCGTCGTCGGAAGTTGGAGGCTACTGATCGCCTCTTGTGTATAACCATTGAGCAGTTGAAAGAGCGCCTTTCCAATTTTGAAAAGAAACTCTCCGAAAGAGGTGGTTAAACACTTATCGAGAGGTGTGAGGTTACTTTTTCTTCAAAAAAGTATGCAATACCGCACATTTTTTGGCTCAATTTGCCTGAAAAGTGCCGATTTTCTTGCATATGTGGAAAAATTTTTGTAATTTTGCACGCTTTTTTGTTAGAATGAATTCTTACAAAAGAACATTGACATAGAATTTTTTGCAGTTTGCTAACCGGTCACGACGGAACGGGAACCCTGAAGACCAAGGTACGCGATGCAGACTACTCGCACCTCCGGTGTGGGCTGTTTGTCGTACCTTGATAGGCGGTTCCCAAAACATGGCCTCGTCGTGAACGGCGGCAGTCCGCACTTTTTATATGAAAATTATCTCAACAATGAATAACGAGAACCAAAATATCGAGTACAAAGAGTCCTGGCGTGATGAGTATGTCAAATGGCTATGCGGCTTTGCCAATGCACAAGGCGGCAAACTCTATATCGGTGTGAACGACAAAGGCGAGGTATGCGATATAGAAAACGCTCACAAACTGTCTGAAGATATACCGAACAAAATAGTTTCTTTCCTTGGTATCGTGGCTGACGTGAATGTCCTAAGCAAAGAAGGCAAGGACTATATTGAGATAGCCGTTTCTCCCAGCAACGTACCCATCAGCTACAAGGGAAAGTACTATTTCCGTTCCGGCAGTACATTGCAGGAACTGAATGGTGCAGCTATGCAGAACTTTGTCCTTCGGAAGATGGGACGCTCGTGGGACGAGGCTTCCAGAATATCCTTGACGGTTTTGAAGCTGACGGAATCCCTATGCCCAAGGTCGAGAATTTCTGCGGCGGTGTACGAGTGACTATTGAACGAACCGTATTTATGAAGTTATCTCATGTCGGTAGTTCTGTCGGTAGTGATGTCATAAGTTCTGTCAGAAGTTTGTCAGAAGTGCAACTAACTAAAAGACAACAGAATATGCTTGAATTGATAAGAAAGAATCCATTCATCTCTGCGCAACAAATGTCGGTAGTTTTGTCGGTAGTTAAGAGAACTATAGAACGAGACCTTGCAGACTTACAAAAGAAGGGCATTCTAATCCGCGAAGGCAACACCAGTGCTGGGCATTGGGTAATAATTGAATAGTCCTTTGGGACTGATGGGGTATTAGCTCATCTGGCTAGAGCGATCGGTGAGAGTTCTTATTTCGGATAAGATCCTCAAACGATTATTGCAAAGCAATTGACGAGTCCGCTATACTCCACAAAACGACCAAATATTATTAACCACAAACGACCAAAATTATGGCAAGTATTCAAGACATTAACGCGTTGGAAGAGCGAATCTACGATGCAGTACAAGAGTACCTAGACAATCCTGATGGGTACGAGAACGCGACACTTCATGTTTATTTAGACAAGGATGATATGGAGTACCGCGCAGAAATGGAAGACAATCTCCAAGGAACCGAGGATGACGGTATCTATCCGGTAGCCGACCTCATCCGCGATGGAGAGCCGGACAACGACAAGGCGAGTGACATCGCCAACAGCTGGATCTTCCTCGATTAAGAAAACCGCTAATAGAAAAGTTATGGCTAATATTGAAAAACAAAATCCCAACGCTCTGGTTACTCTGGAACTCATCAATGACCTGCGGCAAATTATCGACTCTGCGCGTTCTCACGTAGCAGCAACTGCTAATTACGAGGTTACGATGATGAACTGGAATATTGGTAATCGTATCAATCGCGATGTCCTCAATTATGAGCGTGCTGAATATGGTCAGCAAATTGTGTCGCAGGTTGCGACGCAATTGCAAGAAGAATATGGGACCAAAGGATTTGAACTTCGCAGTATCCAAAGAATGATGCAATTTGCTCGACTTATGCCCGACTCCAAAATTGTGTCGCAACTTGCGACGAAATTGTCATGGAGTCACTTTATCGAGGTGTTGCCGTTAAAAGAACCGCTCCAACGTGAGTTTTACTTAACTATGGCATCAACAGAGAGATGGGGACGTAATAAGTTGCGTGAAAAGATTGACGGCATGCTCTTTGAGCGCACCGCTATTGCTACGAAGCCGGAGGAACTGATCAAATCGGAATTAGCCAACTTGCGCGATAATGATGTTATGACACCGGATTTGGTCTTCAAGAGTCCGTATTTCTTGGAGTTCACCGGTCTCAAAGGCATGTATTCGGAGAAATCGTTGGAAGATAGTCTTGTGGCGCACTTGGAGCAGTTTATCATGGAGTTGGGCGTCGGCTTCTCCTTCGTGGAGCGTCAGAAACGAATGATTATTGACGGCGAAGATTACTATCTCGACCTACTTTTCTATCACCGCAAACTCCATCGTTTGATAGCTATTGACCTCAAACTCGGCAGCTTCAAAGCGCAGTACAAAGGACAAATGGAATTGTACCTACGTTGGTTGGAGAAATACGAGATGCAACCGGGTGAAGAAACGCCGCTTGGATTGTTACTTTGCACGGAAGGAAGTGACGAACAAATCAGTTTGCTGCAATTGGACAAATCAGGAATCCGCGTAGCGCAATACCTCACCGAATTGCCTTCGAAGGAAGTCCTATTACGTCAATTGCAAAAATCCATAGAGGCAGCAAAGGAGAATATGCCTACTGATAAAGACTAAATACGATTTGGTCCGCATGCGTGCCAAATTGGAAAAGTGCAACGCGCGTTGCACTAATGAATATTCCAAACGTATTTGGACAATTTGAAAATGTGAAACGTTTCACAAATTGAAAATATGGCAACGGAAATCCCAGCAGGTAAAGGCTTTGGTCGGCCTGTGGTACCTGCCGGGTGTTGCCTTTTAGAAAGAAAACTTAATAGCTGACAATGCAAATAGCAGACATTCAAAACAATAGTACCGTACTTGTAGGCACATACAGAACGGAGAAAGCCCAACAAGATTGGATTTTGGGCATAAAACCTGTGCGCCAAGAGATTCTATATAATGTGCGGTTCAATCAAGATATCTTTGCTGCGCGCAATGGTGGCATAACATCATTGTCGAAGCCTGATTTCGTGCTTCTCTATGACTACCATGATTTGAAGAAAACCGGGCATTTGTTTGAGTGTCTTTCTCAGTCTGTAGTAAGCGAGGATGAAATGCGATTTATGCAATACCCCGAACCTAATGGCTCTTATGTCGTTTACCGTTTGGGCGAAGAAGTGGATTCGGATTTTATAGACATTGAGACCGTTATCAATGAGCAAATTGTACGCGAGCCAAATCATATAGAAGGTGCTCCGTTCCTCATTTCAATAGAGGACGTTCGTCGCTTGATTAAGCCGGAAGCAATCGTCAAGTTATCTGCTACTTGCGAGAAAAGAGATGTTATCCGCTTCATAGATTTGTTTGCCGGTATTGGTGGCATTCGTTGCGGATTAGAGCAAGCTATTCGTGAACGTGGCTTTGAGCCTGTATGCGTTTTTACATCAGAGATTAAGCCTTACGCAGTACGAGTTTTACATGACAATCACCCGGCAGAAACTATCACGGGAGATATTACCAAAGTAGAGACAAAGGACATACCTGATTTTGACATCCTTTGTGCCGGTTTTCCATGTCAGGCATTTAGTTCAGCCGGTAAACGCAAAGGTTTTGCTGACACACGCGGTACCATGTTCTTCGAGGTAGAACGTATCTTAAGAGACAAACAACCGCTTGGCTTCATTTTGGAGAATGTAGAGGGATTAGTAAATCACGATGGTGGTCGTACATTGCAAGTCATAGTTGAACATCTTAGTGAACTCAATTATCGTTTCACGTATCGTGTACTCAATTCACGTTTCTTCGGAGTACCACAAGAGCGCAAACGTATCTATATTGTCGGCACAAGAAATGACGCGCCAGATTTGGATAATTTCCCGGTAGTTCAATCTACTCTCGCGGATGTTTTGGAAGAAGGATTGCCAACAGAACATTCTCAGTTCATCGATAATCTTTTAGCGCATTATAATGTTGAGGAATTGTACGGCAAATCTATCAAGGATAAACGTGGTGGTGATACCAACATCCATAGTTGGGATCTCGGTCTCAAAGGAGAAATATCACAAGCAGAAAAAGAACTATTAGAGTGCCTTATGCGCGAAAGACGGAAAAAGCAATGGGCAGAGGAGATTGGTATTGATTGGATGGATGGTATGCCATTGACAACCGCTCAAATCAGCACATTTTACCATAATCCGGACTTACAACAAATGCTTGATCATCTGAGCGCACTTGGTTACGTCAAATACGAGCACCCGAAGAAACTTATCAGATCAGTTGATGCAAGAGGAAATCAATCTACCTACCGCGAACCAGATCCTACAAAGCCGATGGGCTATAATATAGTAGCAGGAAAATTGAGTTTCCCCATTAGCAAGGTGTTGTCGCCGGAAGAAGTAGCTCCGACATTAGTAGCAATGGATATGCAAAAATTATATGTGGGAGACAATGGCGGTTTGCGTAAGCTATCCTTGCGTGAAGGCTTACGTTTATGCGGCTATCCGGATAATATTGTATTCAACGTCTCTGAGAGCGAGGGATTCGACTTGCTCGGTAATACTGTTGTAGTCCCGGTCATTAAAGCCGTAGCCGGGAGATTATTAGAAACTCTTAATTACTAAACATATGAAACTAACAGCTCAACAAGTCTATGACAGACTGATTAACGATGATCAGATTTTGTCATCGAAAGGTCGTATCACTTTCCATCTTGCAAACATTGATATCATCGTACGCCAACGTGATGTAGTAGGCAACATCATGCAGGAATGGGTTGAAGGATGGCTGAAAAAGAATGGTGTCGAGTACGCACCGAACGATAATACGCAAATGCCGCCTGATTTCTATCTTGACCCGGACGACAAGCAACATAACTTGATGGAAATTAAAGCCTTCAATTACAAAGCTTCTCCGGGTTTTGATATTGCAGACTTTCGTATGTATGAGCAAGAGATTGCCTCTAAACCTTGGATGTTAGATGTTACGTATCTGATCTTCGGCTACGAGATGAGTGACAATGGAGATGTCACCATCAAACATGTATGGACAAAGAAAGTGTGGGAGATTTCTCGCGCCATGAAATCAGGCAAGAAAGGTCATGAGGTGATTTGGCCGTTGAACTTGCAAATCAAGCAAGGCGCAGTACACAAGATCCGCCCGGCTAAATGGTACGGAAAAGCGCCGAAATTCCCTATCTTCCAATCAGAAGCACATTTCTTGGCAGCTGTTGAGGAAACCGTTTACCAAAACCGAGAGACACACGCAGATGCTCCGAGTTGGCGACAAAGAATGACCGCTAACTATGAGAAATTCTATGGCAAGAAATTGACATTCCCACGTTGGTCGGAGATTGTGGATCAATACGCACCTGAAAAGTAATATCTTATCTCAGTGCATAATTTGCACACCTAATACCTCATGCACATCTACGTAGCATCCTCTTGGAGGAATACATATTATCCCGAAGTGGTACAGGCTTTACGAGACGCAGGGCATGAGGTTTACGACTTTCGTAATCCTCCATCGGGAGACCCCGGATTTCATTGGTCGGATGTGGACCCGAACTGCATGGATTGGACTCCAGCGGAGTACCAAGCCAACCTCACTCATCCGTTAGCTGAGCGACAGTTCAAGAACGACATCGATGCGATGACTGCTTGCGATGCTTGCGTTTTGGTGTTGCCGTGCGGCAGGTCTGCGCACACAGAAGCCGGATGGTTTGCCGGGAGAGGCAAAAAGGTGTATGCCTATATACCCGACAAAGACAGTTTTGAACACGAACTGATGTACAAACTATTTACCAAGGTTTGTATCAATTTTGAGGAGTTAATTAAGGAATTAAATTAAATCACAATATGGAAGAGAACAAACAGGGGTACGTTGATACTCCGGAACGAATTGATGCGTTTCACGATGCTATCTGGGATAGCGGTTTGAGTATGCGGGCGAAGATTGCAATACACGGAATGTGTGAAACTCCCGCCCAGTTGAAGGAGGTAATTGATAACGACTTTACCGGTCGCCGTTTCTATGGCATTGGTGTGAAAACTAAAGCAGAGATTCGTTCATTTTTCGATAAGTTCGAGAAAGAACATCCAGTAGAAGCCTATAAGGAACTTTCTCCTCGCGAAAAGATGTCTTACAATCTGCATCGGAATATTGATGAGTTGACGGATGATGAGATAAACTTCATCCTCGATTATCATGACGAGAAGGGACATTATCCCATGTTCTACATCTTTACGAAAGTCTTTGAGCATACCGAAAGATATTCTTTCATGGTTGCTCGCGACTACATGGGAATATGTGGAGTGCGCAGGACGCATGAGCAAATCAAAGAGTTGTACGACATCAGCAATGATGCCACTCGTAGAGGCATTGACCGGTCAATGCGGTACGTTCAGGAGGTAGCCGCACAAATCGCTCGTATCATTGGCGACGATTGGGAAGCGTATGCTGATATGTTCACTACTCCTATCATCAATCCGGATGACATTGTTGCGCCTTTCGAAGAATTGAAGAAAGCTGAAAAGTTGACGATGGATTTTGATTGCTTCTTGCATATATGCGGTGTCACCATCGGCAAGTTATGGATGCATAAAGAGAGAGGTGCAATATGGTTGGTTAACAAGGACGATACCCATCTGTTCTGTTACGACTGGATGCTTCGCGATCTTCGTGCAGCGAGACGTATAAAGAAGAATGAGTTCTTCGACCTATCCGAGTACTGCCGTAATCCGGAGAATTGGCGTGGTGGTAAGGTAAAACGCAATGCTGTTCCTACAGTTATTGAGTTGTGCAAGCGCATTGTCGCTCATGTGTTAGGTCTGAATGCAGAAGGCAATAAAATCATTCTTGCAAACAAGAAATAACACCCCATAGTCATGACCAGCGGTAAGTTACTCAAGAAATACTTTTGGTTCTTGCGAGTCTTTCAGTCCGGACCAATCTCCAGAGCGGAGATTGATCGGAGGTGGATGAGTTCTCCCTTGAACGAAGACAAGAAGCATCTTGCTCGTAGTACCTTCTACCACATGAAGAATGAGTTGGAGGATTTGTTCGACGTGAGCATAGTCGCCAACGATAAGGGCGAGTTTTATATTGAGAAGTCTTTCAAGGAGAATGAGGAGTTTCGCAAGTGGCTTCTCAATAGCCTTGCTGTAGAGAGTTCCTTGGAGGACTATGCCAACATGCACGGGCGGATCATGTACGAAACCATCCCCGGAGGCGTGCAGTACTTGCAAACTGTCGTGGACGCCATGCAGCTCTGCTACCGTCTTATCATCCGCTATGGTAGTTTCGCTCATGAACCGCGTGAGTTTATCTTCTCTCCTTACGCCATCCGCATTTACAAACAGCGTTGGTATGCAATTGGTGAAAGCTCGGATCATCCGGGCGAGATTCGCACGTACGCTTTTGACCGCTTCATGCAAGTCTCAACTACCAATTCCAACTACGCCATTCCGGAAGGCTTCGATGTGAAGAAATACTTTGCCGATTATATCGGCTTGACTATGGGCGAAGCCGACGAGGTGCAAGATATAGTCGTGCGCGTCGCACGCAAAGGCGTTTCTTACTTGCGCACACTTCCGCTTCACAAATCGCAGAGGGAAATCAATACCACAGCGGAGTATTCCGATTTCCAATTCCATCTTGCACCGAACTTCGAGTTTATGCAAGAAATTTTAGGACGTGGCGACGAAGCCGAAGTGCTTTCTCCTGAGTCCATCCGCACCAAGTTCGCGGACATCATCGCCAATTTACACGCTAAATATACCAAATAATATGATACGCTTAAATTGCTTTTTTCAGGCCACCGATGGTGACCAGTACAAAGACGCTCTGCGTGCAGCAGTAGCTCTGACTGAGAAATCCCGCAATCATGCCGGGTGCATCGCTTATGATGTATTCCAGAGCGCGACCCGCTCTGACGTGTTTATGATTTGCGAAACTTGGAAGGATCAAGCTTCGCTCGACCTTCACTCCGCAACGCCGGAGTTCAAGAAATACGTAGCCGAGATAGAGGCTTGCGGACAAATGAAGTTGGAACGATTTGAATTTTGATCCTTATTGGTTAAAACTGTTGCTGAAAGTATAAAGAATAAGAAGAAATAATATGAGAAAACTAATCATCCTTGCAATCGCTGCGACAATGTTTGCAGCGTGCAGACAGACGAAAAAAGCAGATGGTTTTGCTTGGAACAAAGCTACCGTCTATTTTGTGCTGGTAGACCGCTTTTGCAACGGCGATAGCACCAATGACCAACAGTATGGTCGCTGCACCGACTATGGTAGTGAGCGCATGAATGCTTCTACCTTTCATGGCGGCGATTACGCAGGACTCTTGCAAAAAGCCAAAGAGGGATATTTTACCGACTTGGGCGTGGATGTCGTTTGGTTGACCGATCCGTACGAGCAAGTGCATGGTTGGGTTCCCGGTAGCGGTTGGGTCGTCAATGACTTCCCACACTATGGTTACCATGGTTACTATCCGCTGGACTATACGGAGATGGATAAGAATTACGGTACGATTGCGGAGTATCGCGCGCTGATAGACGAACTGCATGCACAAGGTATCCGTGTGATGCAAGGAGCCAACATCAACGATATCGGTTATCCGACATACTTAGATGCCATCCAGCAGGGTTTTGCCACGGTGCCAGGTATTGCGGCGGAAACTGAGGCAGTGAAACACCGTCGTGATATCAACTACGATGCGTGGTTGACAACCATGTACGATCAGCCCGATTGGTACACTACCGAATGGTTGCGCCGACCGGCGGAGACGGATGACCCGTATCAGATGACGCTCTACGGCTTACCGGACTACTTGACCGAAAAGACAGAACCGGTCAAACTTCCAACTTTCCTGCATCGTAAATGGGCACGCGAAGGCAATGACAATGATGCTTGGACCTGGCCGGCGATGAAAGCTTTGCGCAAGGACACCACGCTTGCGCCGGACGATTATGTGATACGGTTTATCGCAGCGTGGGTAGAGGAATTTGGTATCGACGGTTTCCGTTGCGATGTGGTAGGTTATGTGCATCCCTGGCGTTGGAAACAACTTCATGATGCCTGCAACGAGGCGCTAAACCGTTGGCGTGCCAAACACCCCGAGCAGGCGGCTTCCAAGTGGACAGACGAGGTCATGTTCACAGGCGACTATGACGATGCATATATCACCCGTCTGCCGTTGTACGAAGAAAATGGGTTCAATAGCATGGTGAATATGGTCTTCCCGAAGGATGGCAACCTGACCACAATCGCGCAGACTTGGCAGGCATACAGCGATTCGATGTCGGTGTGGCAGGCTGCAGGGTACACATGGTATCCGTTCTCTTATCTAAATAATGCCTATTTCCGTGAAGCAGACATGGAGCATATGGACAAGTGCGCTACTTGTTTCTTGCTTTCCCCCGGAGCTGTGCAGATCTTCTATGGTGACGAGGTGGGGCGTAAGACGTCTGACGCTATTCTGAATGTAGATATGGCACAGGGATTCCGTAGCGACTATGATTGGTCATCGCCTAACGATACGCTCTTGGCGCACTATCGGAAGTTGTGCGCGTTTCGTAAATATCATTCGGCAGTGGGAGTAGGAAAACAGACTATGCTGAATTCCACTACGGTAATACGATCCTTTGGCGAAGATACGATAGTTATCGCTTTGAACCCGCAAACCGCGAAAGCAATACCGATTCCTTTCGCCGACGGCGAGCATGTGCGGAATGCGTATAGCGGCGAAACAAGTATTGTTCAAAACGGACGAGTGCTCCTACAACAATCCACCGGACATGTGGCACTTATAGAAAAGACCAACGAATAGAATCATTAGTTTGATTTTCAAGCCTGATGCAAAACTTCGTAGCCATAGATTTCGAAACGGCAAATTTTAAACCTTCAAGCGTCTGCTCTCAAAAGACCCCTCTTAGGCGGAGGCCGCTTCTCCCGTTTCATCGGGAGAACGCTCCGGGATATATTGCCGGTTATTGTGGCTACGACCTCCAGAACCATCACCACGCGCTGGCCGATGCTGAAGCCTGCGCAGTAATTGCACAACAAATATTGTAGATTATGATAGTTACAACTACACCCACCATTGAGGGTCACACCATTAAGGAGTACAAAGGCGTTGTTTCCGGAGAGGTTATCTTCGGAATGAACTTTCTGAAGGACTTTGGCGCGTCGCTTCGTGATTTCTTCGGAGGACGTACCGACAGTTATGAAAAGGCTATGCTGGAAGGACGCGAGACAGCGCAGAAAGAAATGCGCGAACGCGCCGAGAAATTGGGCGCCAATGCCATCGTGGGCGTTAGCTTTGGCTACGAGACGATGGGTCAAGCCAACAGCATGATTATGATTTCCATCTCCGGCACAGCCGTAGTGATTGACTGATGAACGAAAGCCGCACATACATATCAATGTCCGACGCGGCAGCCATAGCGCATGTCACGAAAGAGACTATTCGTAACCTCTGTAAGAGGGGCGCTATTGGCTACGAAACACACGGCAACTTCTTCTATCCCTGCAAAGAGGATGTAGAGCGTTACGCTGCGTCTATTGCTACGATTCATGCATCGGAGCAGAAACTGGAGCGCTACAAACTCGAACTGCAAGAGCAGATGGAGCAACTTCGCCTTGCAAAGACTGACGCGCAAGCTCAGTTGGACGCGCTCAAACTCTATCCCCACCGTATCAAGCACATTCAGAAACTGCTGTGCGCTCTCATCCCGCACTTGGATACCACTCTAAGCCCTCGTCAAGTAGAGGTCATCATGGAGATGTTGCAGGGAGGCAAGTGGCCGGATGTTTCTGCAAAACTGGGCTTGACCAGGGACAGAGCCGTTCAGATATTTGAGAAAGCTCTGGAGAAGTTGGAAGCAATGCCGGATGAGTTAGAGCGGAAGGATATGATTATCGAGGAGTTGAAGGAAGAAATCAACGATTTGAAGGAGATGAAGGAAGAGAAGCAGCGTTTGGAGAATCTTACTCCGGAAGAGAAGGAATTACTCCTTACCCCGATTAGTTCTGACGAGCTATCGGTACGCTGCCAAAACGGACTGAAGGCTGCTGAGATCAACAACCTGTATGATTTGCTTCGTCGCAGCCATGCCGACATGCTCAAACTTCGCAACTTCGGCAAGAAGTCCCTCGCGGAACTGGAGGCATGGCTTACATCCAAAGGGCTCGCATTGAAACAAGACTGATGAAACTTGAGGAAGCCATAACGTACGCCATCATGTCGGATGGTCATGGAAAGACGACTGACCAGATAGCCGCCGCTATCAACCGCAATGCCTGGCATGTACGTAAGGACGGCAAACCGGTTACCTCCGCGCAGGTCTATGCCTGCATTTGCCGTTATCCTTCCATCTTTACGAAAGAAGCAGGGCGCATTTGCGTCATGCTATAATCCACAGGGCGTGTACAATCAGGCTCACAAAAGATTTTCGCTTTTGTTTTTTAAATACACCAGCCGCAGGGATGAGCTGTAATGAACCCCAAAAGTTGAACACAAAACTTTTGGGGTTTGTTATATGTACAAGAAACATTCAATTGAAGAACGTTTATTGGCTGTACAAAAATGCATAGAAGGCTACTCGCCTCTTGCGGTACA
>Ga0256404_1004654_pt1 | contig 25516 bp, 17 predicted proteins | sample RumenRJG_01DNA_FD_185990 | JGI IMG/M metagenome (GOLD analysis project Ga0256404, IMG submission 185990) | Bovine rumen microbial communities from Lethbridge, Alberta, Canada - RJG_01 | ecosystem: Host-associated > Mammals > Digestive system > Stomach > Rumen | place: Canada: Alberta | collected...
CCTCGCCATTAGCGTCGCCGATGGTCACTTTTCCGCTCATACTTGATGTGGTAACTTGTGCCATGATAGCTGTTGAAACCATCAGCATCATAGCAATCAGAAAGAACAATCTTTTCTGCATGAGTTTTAAAATATAAAAATTAATTAATAATAAAGGAAATTTTCCTATTTAATTGAATTCGAGTGCAAAATTAGTTAAAAATTTCGATATAAACGAGAATATCGGCATAAAATTCAAAGAAATTTTTAGACTTCTTACATATTGTAAGCAGAACGACCGCGAATGCAAAAACCAAAACCATTTGACCCATAACAAATTATAGTTTGTTACTGAAGTTTTTGCTTGCGACACTTATTTAAGGGTTTAAAGGGTTTCGCTCGGCGACGTAGGAGACGCTTTCAGAGCGAAGCGGGGAAAGAAAGGGGAGAAAAGGGATTAAAAGGGACGAATGCTTTGCATCCTACCGTAGGGGCAGACCCCCGTGTCTGCCCGAACAACAACGAACAACCTGCACGTCCCTACGCCCCAAATTCCACGGGCAGACACGGGGGTTTTTTGAGTAATCGGTGAAGAATAAAGAGTACGCAGAGTGTTTGTTGGCCGCTGTTCGGGCAGACACAGGGGTCTGCCCCTACACGAGGCGCTGCAGGCAATAAATGTCCTTAAAAACCCTACTTTCTTTACCCTCTTTAGCTATCTCCAAAGCGCAAAGCGCCCCGCGACAGCCTCCCTACTCCATATGGAGATTCTATGGTAGACCGCAGCGGGGCGCGAATGTTTGTTAATTGTCAATAGAACTTACTCTTTTCCCAATATCACATTAACAAGCTTCGTGACATCGCCAATCGTGATGTTTCCGTCATTGTTCACGTCGTAGGGACCACCTTTCTTCTCAAAATGAACGGTGATGGAGGCTAAACCATCTATGAAATCCCCGGAAGAAAGCACGAATCGGTAGCTACCGTCAGCCTGCAGCTTCACCTCATAGTCGTCGCCTTCGCCTATCCAGCGATCAGACATAGCAAACACCTTGCTGAGTTTGTAGCCTTGATCGGGCGTAAAGGTAAAAATGACTTCGGTGCCATTGACGATGCGATCGTTTGAATAGTCTCCGTTGCTGTACGTTCGCGAGGCAGCTTCTCCAGTTTCATTGTCGGTGTATTCAATCTTCGTTGTACCGCCCTCGGTGGTATAGAGCGACACAATGGAACGCCGTGACGTGTAGAAGGCCTCCACGTTTAGAGATTCCGTGATGTTCGTCAGTGGCAGCAGCATCTCGTTGGCATCCTCGCTGTTGGTAACCAAGTCGGCTGTTCGGTCAACGCCGTTCACGCGGAGATTTGTCTTCCAACTATGTGGATTATAGCTACGAACCTTGATGGTGTAATCGCCGCCTTTGGTGATAGTTCCGATTTCTGTATTGAGGAAGGCAAACAACACGTCCTCACCGCTACTATTGGTCAAGTATAGTGGAGTATTTCTGTCGGGTGTCAGTACAGCAACCACCTCATTACTGCCACCGCTGTCTGCGTTCTTGAACTCAACCACCCATGTTCCGTCGGTGACGAATGATTCGTCAAGCGTGGCAACATAGTAGTTATTTTCCAAGGTGAAATCTGTTACTTCCTGACCATTGAAATATGCCTTGAAGGTATAGCCGTTTGGAACAGTAATGCAAGGTTTTGCTCCCTTTATGTATATCTTATCTTCCGATGTGAATGTGACATATGGATGTTCATTGCCTGCATAAGCATCGTCATAATCAGCACCATCGGAATCAAGATACTGCATCCATACGTTACCCAGTTGCTCGCCAGTAAGTTGGATGTGCTGAGTAAGGAGGTTAGGATTAGCGATGCCAAGTTCGTTCTTATCGGCAAAGACAAAGAGTAACGTTTCATTGGCGAGAGAGGTGGTCTGGCGCATATATGAGTTGGACGAACTGTCATAAGTGAACTGGCTGGTCACGTCGGTTTCTCCAGAATAGATGCGTACAGCCATGTTATCCTCAGGTTCCACAAAGAGAATGACTCCTTGTGCTTCGTCGCTAGTCAGGCTCAAAGTCATACTGCCTTCTTGGATGCTCTTTATATCAGCAGAAGTATCACCAACAGGAACTACGCCCACAAGCACTTCGCCTCCAGTGGTCTGGCTGAACTGATAGGTGAAAGTGTTAGCGGCTTGGCCTTCGGTAAAGAGCACTGTCCAGTTGGCATCTTTGAGGTCGGCCTGATTGGTAGTGAGGGTGTATTCGCTGCCACTGAGGGTAAAGTTGCTTGTCACGTCGTTGCCATTACAAAAGGCCTTGAAGGTGTTGCCATCAGCTGTCTGCACCTTGACGATGACACTCTGAACTTCGTCCTTCTGCAAACGGAGTATCTCGCTACTGTTTCCGATGATGCGTGTCGTTGGCTCGACAGAAGTCCCAGTGGGTACTATTTCGCAGCTCAATGAGCCTTCGCCTGACTTTAAGAACGACCATTTGGCATCCGTGTCTTGATTCCCGTCGGGGAAGACGAATGTCCAGTTGCCCTCCATTGGTATATTGGTGAAGCGGCCATATATATCTCCGTCTTCGTATTCAAACAGACTCGTGGCATCGACACCATTGTGATAGACCGTGAAGGGTATTGTCACCTGCTCACCGCTATCCTCAATAATGTGTCCCTTCTCATAAAGCAGGTAGAAATAGATATAATTGTAGTCGCCAGGTTGATACTCTTTCGTAGTACTACCAGTCGATGTCAGCAGCGTTTCTCTTTGAAGAGAGGTGTCAGAAGGCCTTCTGTATTCCAACATCAGTTTGCCATCTGTAGGCGTTCCAACAGCCACTACCGACATCTGCTTTTTACTGCTCTCGTTAGGATCGCTGAAACCGATGGTTATCGCCATTGACGTGCCTTGCCAGTTCATACCTTCAACGGTAAAGGTATAAGTATGGGTGTCGGCATCGTAGGAAATAGTTCGACCCGCTTCCAAATCCAGACTAAAATCTCCACCTGCGGCTCGCTTCTGCCCTGCCGTAGGTCCGTTATGGTCGTGGTAGGTAGTTCCTGTTGCATTATCAAAATAAGCAGGCTCGGAAAGCATGTTAAATGATTCCGGCACGTCGTCTCCTGTTAACCAAGTGCCATAAAAAGTGGTCAGATCATAGCCAGGGTCGGGTTTAATGGTGAGCGTCCATCCATATTCGTTCTCATCATCACCGAGAAGTGTAATAATCGAGCTTACGGGTGTTGTCAACTCTCCTATAGCTTCACGCTTTTCATCACGTTCATCTGCATACCACGAGTGGTAATTCACGGTGCCATTTCCTATCTTTGTAACAGTCTGCAGGCAATATTCCGGTTGGGAGCTGGTAACGTGCTGTCCCACCAATCTGAGCTTGGCCGCAGTAGATGAAGGAACGGTGGCAGTATAGGTTGAGACTCCACTTGAATTGGTGGTTTTTGTCATATTTACACCTCCGAGCTGGGCAGTTGTTAAAATCGTGGTGTTAGGCACATTAAAACTGATAGTTGTGCCTCGTCCAGCAGGAAATGTCACACCATCGGTTAAGTACGTGAAGTATGCCTTGCCGTCCACAGAGCGCACAACCTTCAGGTCTCCGTCGACAGTGGTCTTGCTCACGGTAATATTGCAAAGTTTGTCCTTTACTTGCACATCAATGTTGCAGTCTGTCATTACTTTGCCAATCTCGAAGGTTGCCGTTCCTCCGCTGTTGCTTGTAGGAGTGAGAATCGTTGAGCCTTTCTTTACTGTTAGTTCCTGGGTGCCAGGGGCATAGTTCACTACCAATGTGTTGCTGGCATCCGACTTCACATCCTCCAGCTTGTATGTTCCGCCAGCGTTGCCAATGACTTGTTTCCCATTCCATTTCACAGTACTGCCGTTACCATTGCTGTTGAGAGTTACTTCAGAGGAATTGACAAGTTCCAACTCCAATATGTTCTCACCTGGAACCAGATCCAAGAGAGCATCCTCGTTCTCAAAATCGTCCAGGCTTTGCCCATTCAGTGTCACCTTGATTGCTCCAACGCCACCATAGCTCACTTTATAGCGGGGCATATAATATTTGCCGAAGTTCATTGTCGAAACGTAGCCTGGTGAATCATAACCATAGATGTCGATGCCGTCTATTGTGACCAACAACCCCGGATAAGTATTTTTGATTTTCAACGTTGCTCCATTTGTGGGTTCTGGCAGGACGTTAAAGGACGGAGAGTTGGCCCAGTCCGGATCGGCCATATAGTTGTTGTAGTATTTCTGGGGCACGTAGAGGTTTATCTTATGTGGAATCTTGCTGTCATCAACGACATAGTGAGGAACGTCACACATCAAATGGATCTCCTCCATATTCGTACACCCAGTAAGGTCGATGCCGAAATTAACTATCCAGCCGGTTCTTCGCATATAAAGCCTTTTTAAGGATGTCAAGCCCTTTACAATTGGCTCGCTGAAGAAATTCTCCATCATGCTGGGAAAAACGATCTCTTCTATATAGAGTGGCTCACCTAATAATTCTGTTTTGTCGAAAACTGGCTCCACTCCATAATCATAGACATTATTGTTCACACGAGGAAGGAGATCAAACCTGTGATATTCATTGCCATAATCGTCATCAACGCTCATATTGCAACTGCGTTCAAAAGGACTAAACTTGACATTTTTAGAATAATAATTTCCCCAAGATTCATAACGGAATTTCGATAAATACGTGTAATATCGAGGAACGACATTTCCCACAATCCTCCCGTCGATTTTATTGGGTATGACCAACGTAGTAATGCTTGGGTCCAAATGAACACCACCTATTGCCTGATAAGACGAAAAAGGATCGGACGACAAAATGAAAGGTTCCGAATAGTCGTACCATTGGTAAAGTGCTGAAATGTTGCCCGACACCATCAAAAGCAACATAACGAGTAGCTGTCTTAACTTTTTCATATTGCTATTAGTTTTTTTGTTGTTTTTGTTTTTAGTTATTAATTTCGCCGTAAAGTTACAAAAAAATTACAAACTACCAAAGAAAATGTCAAAAAAAATTACAGCTTGTGATAATATTGGCTGAAAACAGAAAAAAAGGCGAAGGGGATGCCTTCGTCAACAGGTAGCTACAAAACAAAAGAAATGGTAGCTTTAGCGAGGCTCCCATTGTATTAGTTACTGAAGTTTCGCAAGCTCCACTTCCTAAGGGCTTAAAGGGCTTAAAGGGGAGTGAAAGGGATTAAAAGGGACGAATGCTTTGTCCTATTGAGGGGGGGGGAGGCTGGACTATTGTCCCTTTTATGCCCTTTTCTCCCCCTTTATACCCTTTATTCCTTCGACTTGCGAAAGTTGAATTAGTTACATTCTTTCTTTTCCGTGCCAAATTCTGACTATTTTCCGACGGATGACGGCCATGTTGAGCAAGGTCACCACGACAAGGAGCAAGAGGCCCAAGAGGATGGCGGGCAAAAGACTTGAGCGGCTAGTTGTAGCGAACAGCACTTCGACGATGCGCATGTAGTGACTACGCACGAGGGCGACCACCACCAATGCCAAAAGCAACACCACGACGTTCAGGCCGATGGTGAGCAACTGATATGGTCGCGCCACCTGCGACGGCCGGTAGCCGATGAGCAGCAGGTTCTGAAGCTTGTCGGAATTCTTCTGAACGAGCAGGTAGATGCTAAGCATAAGAATATAGAAGCTCAATAGCGAGATGACCAAGCCAATAGCCATAACAACGGTAATCATCAAGCGAAGGAAGAAGGTTGTCTTCTCCGTGTTCAGACGATCGTCCTCGGCTTCATAGCCGTTGTCCTCCAAGAACTGGGTGATGCTTTCGCCCGAGAGGTCGGCAGTGGTAATCATGAGCCGTGTGGGCGAGGGTTCTGCATCGGGAGCGAAGCGTTGGTTGGCCATCGCCATGAACGACTGAGGCACCAGGATGGCATTCAGCCGACCTGAGAAGCCGATGACGCGTCCTTTGTACTGAGCCTCCTGACCTTTGCCGCGCAAATGGAGGTCGAAGTCGATGAGCGAGACAAGGCCTTCGCTCACCTTGGGCAGCGAACGGTTCTGTGCAAACCCGAAGTTATACATGGTGATATAGCTTCGTGGAAGGATGATGGGCACAAGGGCAGAATCTTCGCTGAACGACCAGTCGTCCTTCGAAACATCGACGAACTCATCAGGGACGCTCTCAAGCGGAAGTTCCGTGTTCAAAACCTGCTTGCCGTCGATGCGCATCGATGCATCCACCTTGAACTCCGCTGCCATGAACTGCCCCACTTTGTCGACAAACGGCTGTGCGGCAAGGTTTTCAATCTCGGCAGGCGAGAACGACAGCGAACGCTGACTGATGGCTTGTGCCGTGCCCACCTTCTTGCTCAGCACCACAAAGTCGGACTTCAGGAATCCATCCTCGGCAGTGAGCATAGGCACTACGTCGCGATAGAACTGAAACCCTAGCAGCACAATGGTCATACCGATGAGGTTGGCAAAGACAAACCCCACAAACTGCGGTACGCTAATATGCTTTCTCAATAATTTCCAAACCATAATTTCTATGTGCTTTATAGCTTCAAGTGCCTGTCGTAGGGCAACTCAACATGCTTGCCAATGCTGGTGATGATGATGGCAGCTCCTTGGCGGTCGGCCTCTTCCATCATCAGCTGGCCCATCTGGTTGCTATTCACATCGTCGAGGTGGCTGATGGGTTCGTCGGCCAACAAGAAGTCGAAAGGCTGACTGAGGGCACGGATGAGGGCCACGCGCTGCTGCTGGCCAAACGACATCATGCCGACCTTCTCCTCTTTCTTATCGGCAATGCCAAGACGCTCAAACCAGCCATCGATTTGCGCATCGGTGGCAAAGCCTGTGAGGCGGTTCTTGATCTGGACATTTTCCCACGACGAGAGTTCGGGAAACAGGCGCAGTTCCTGAAACAGATAGCTGATGTGGCGACGGCGGAGCTCAGTCCATTCCCTCACCGTGAGCTGCTTGGCGGAGCGGCCATCCATGAGAAGTTCGCCCGAGTAGTCGTTGCGATAGCCGATGAGATAGCTGCAAAAGGTGCTCTTGCCCATGCCGCTATCGGCCTCGATGAGATATTTCCTGCCTTTCTCGAACGTCACTTCCTGCTGCCATACTTGCGAGTGCAGGTCGGAAGCGTGTGCAAAGACTTGTGGAAGCACGTGGCTCAGCTTAATTGTATTCATGATTAACGAGTCGTTTTATACACGATGGTTTTCACATCACCGAAAACATCTTTGAGAATGGGCAGCAACTTACCAGCCAATCCTTCATCGGAAGTGAAGTCGCCCATGTTGACAACCATTCCCAGACGTGCGTCCTTCAGATGCTCCTGAACGGATGCGCTCAGCGGTTGCTCGGCATCAGCGATGGCTGCGCGAGCCTGCTCGGCCGTGGTGCCGCTATAGAACTGCAGAGGACTCTTCGAGGCTGCACTCGCAGATGCACCTTTCACACCGAAATAGAACGCGTCGTCGCCATTCTGATACGAGTAGCCATCGGGCGCCCAAGGCAGGATGCGGCCACCTTTCGGACATGAATCTTTCCAATAACCAACATCTGCAAGCCATTGAGAATGAGCGAGTTGTGCTACCATTGTAAGACTAAGATTCTTATCTGAGAGAACAGGCATCGTAATTGCCATTTCGCCATCAACGCTCTTGATGATATTATCCATGTCGATGGCGGCATTAATGCCTGCCAACAGCGTCTGCAGACCTGCATTCTGATGCATCAGAGGCAGGAAGCGGGTGCCTTCTACATTCACGAAAAGACCCAGCGCAGCATCCTTCGACACCGTGTTCAGATAACTCCCTTGCAGCGGACGGAACACCTGCGCAGCCTCTTGCAGGGCGGCGTCGGTCTTCTTGTTGAAGGAAAAGGTGTGGCCCGTCATCAGCAGACATTGCTTCTCTGCTTTCATAGCCGCTGCCACCAACACCTGCGAGGGGTCGGCATCGCTGGGAGCGCCCAGCATGAAGGGAATGGCCATCTGCTCAGGCAGGGCTTTCACCTGCGCCACAAGGGCCATCGGAGCATCGATGGAATCGAGCTTTTGGAACATCGGTGAAGCCATGCCGCTGCGCTCGGCATCTTGCGCCAGGTAGCGCACCAAGCGCGACTGCATCTGCTGTTGCTCGGCAATGGCAACGGGACCAGCGACCAGCAAGGCATCGTCGTTGAAAGCCACCGCCCATGCATCGCCCAGCACGCTCACGAAGGCATCGCCCGACTTATCGAGCACCTTGCAACGTCCCTTTGCCGACATCGCGCTGAAAGTTTCAACGAGGTGGTCGGCATCCCTCACGGCTGCACAAAGGCCCAAATAGCCGTCGGCAGTCTCAAAGAGATAGGCTTTCTGCATGAGGTCGATGCCTCCGTCGTCGGTATTGCTCACCATGAGCAATGCCTTCAGCAGAGCATTACTCCCCACCCCACTCGCCTTGCCAAAATCCACCGACATCAACGCCGTGCTATTGGCAGGTAGGGCATGCGTGAATTCGTTTTCCTTGCAACCAGACAAGATGATGACGAGGGCGCTTGCCCATATCGCGAACTGTTTATAATTCATTCTTCTATGCTTTGTTTCAAAAAAAACAATCTTTGTTGAACATGTTCATCCAAACTGCGTGGAATCAATTGGTTATCCTGACGGCCTTGGCAAGCTGTGCCATCATCACGGCAGCCAAGCCGGCGGTTTCTGTACGCAGGCGACTCTGCCCGAGCGTCACGGGTTGGAAGCCGTTCTCCACCGCCTGTTCGACTTCGCCAATGGAGAAATCGCCCTCCGGACCAACCAGGATGGTGACGTCCTCGTGTAGGATGGCAGGCTGAGTGAGTTCCGAAAACAAGTCCTTGCGCTCAAAACGTGCATCGTCGGGGAAGGAAGAGGGGTCGTAGCAATGGGCGATGAACTTACGGCCCTCACGGGGTGAGAGCACGAAGTCGCGGAAGGACACCATGTCGTTCACCTTCGGCAGCCACGCCTTGCGACTCTGCTTCATCGCCGCCACAACGATTTTCTCGATGCGGTCCTGACGCAACTGCCGCCGTTCAGAGAACTGGCAGTCGAGGAACGACAACTCATCGAAGCCCACCTCCGTCGCCTTCTCGGCCAACCACTCCATTCTATCGATGTTCTTCGTGGGTGCAATGGCCAAGTGGATGCGTCCGTGCCACGTAGGCTCCTGCGGCATTGCGCTGAGAAGACGATAGTAGCAATGCTTCGAATTCGCCATCGACACCTGGGCATGATAGAACACGCCACGGCCGTCCATCAGGAAGATTTCGTCGTCTTCCTTCAGTCGGAGCACGCGCAGCGCATGGATGGCTTCGTCCTGAGGCAATTCCGTTTGCTCGGCGGCATCAGGCACGTAGAAATATCTTACTTCTTTCATAGTCTTCTCCTCCTGAGCTCGTCACGCAGGTGGGAGGCAAGTTCGTACTTCTCTTCCTCGATGGCCTTGGCAAGTGCGTCCTTGAGCATATCGGTGGAAATGGTGTTCACGGGAATGGCGACGCCCTGCGCCTCCTTGACGTAAGGGGCACACTGCTTGCTCATCAGCACGCTATCGATGTAGATGGGCAGCTTGGCTATGTAGGCCAGCAGAACGGCATCGCTGATGCGGATGGCAACCGGTTCCTGATTGCCGGTGTTCACCAGCAATGACCGATATTGGCCGTCCATGATGCCCGTGATGAGCACCTCGAACTGCATGTTGGTCTGCATGGCGATGACGTGCCACAACACCTCAGGCAGTAGTCTTCCTACCACCTCGGCATGGCCAATGCGCAAGCCAAACTCGCGTATCATCGCCCTATCGCAGGGGATTGCCAGCTGATTTTGCTCGGAGATGTCAGTGAGGATGAGCAGCCCAATCTCGTCGCTGCCCACAATCTCCGACACACCTTTGAATTTCAGTCGAACTCTTTCCATTCTGCCGTTAATGCTTACACCTTTTGAACGCGCGAAGCGCTTTGAACCTTTTGAACGCGCGAAGCGCTTTACACCTTTTGAACGCGCGCAGCGCTTTACACCTTTTGAACGCGCGCAGCGCTTTAAACCTTGAACGTTGCGCAGCAACCTTTGAACGTAGCGCAGCGACTCTTGAACCGCGCGAAGCGCTTTGAACCGCCCGCAGGGCGTCTTATTTCGTCTTGAACACGAGTGCAAACGTGATGCCCACCACCAATGCGAAGGCGGCGAAGATGAACCAGCACGTCTGCCAGTCGCCCAGCAGATAGTTGCCCTGCCACGAGCAGAACTTGTTAACAACCTCGCCAGCGGCCAGCGTACCTACCGTGGCTCCGATGCCATTGGTCATCATCATAAAGAGACCTTGTGCCGAAGCCTTCACTCGTGGCTCGCACTCCTGGTCGACGAAGATGCCACCCGACACATTGAAGAAGTCGAAGGCCACTCCGTAGACGATGCACGACAGCACGAAGAGCAACACGCCCGGCATAGCTGGATTACCAATGCCGAAGAAGCCGAAGCGGAACACCCATGCAAACATCGACATAAGCATCACAATCTTAATGCCGAAGCGCTTCAAGAAGAAGGGAATCATCAGGATGCACAGAGCCTCGCTAATCTGCGAAATGGAGGTCAGCAGCGTGGCGTTATTGGCGGCAAACGTAGATGCATAGGCGGGATCGCCCTTGAACGACGTGATGAACGGACCAGCGAAGCCGTTGGTCACCTGCAGGCACATACCCAGCAGAGCCGAGAAGATGAAGAACAGCGCCATCTTCCGCGTCTTGAACAACTTGAAGGCATTCAGGCCGAACGACTCGGCCAGCGACATCTTGCCTTCCTTCTTCTCCACGCGGCACTCGGGCAGCGTCAGGCAATAGGCAAACAGCACAAGGCTCAGCACACCCGACACGAAGAATTGCATGTAGGTGTATTGGAACTTATGTGCATTGTCGGCCAGCGTCATCGAGAATGAGCCATCTTCCCACACGGCGCAGTTCACAAACCACATCGTAGCGATGAAGCCCACGGTGCCCAGCACGCGGATGGGCGGGAAGTCCTTCACCGTGTCCATGCCTTGTTCCTTCAGGATGGTGAACGCCGTGGTGTTAGCCAAAGCGATGGTTGGCATGAAGAACGCAACGCTCATCGTATACATGGCAATGAACAACCCCTTGTCGGGAATCTCCTGGCCAAAGCCTGCCTGCACACCCATCCACCAGCACACGAGCATGAATGCTCCGGCAGCCAGATGGCACAAGCCCAGCAGGCGCTGTGGCTGAATCCACTTGTCAGCGACAATGCCCATGAGCGTAGGCATGAAGATGGAGACGATGCCCTGAATGGCATAGAACCAACTGATTTCGCTACCCAAGCCTGCTACGCCCAGGTAGTTTCCCATACACGTGAGATACGCTCCCCAGACGGCAAACTCCAGGAAGTTCATCACGGCTAATCTCGATTTCGTGTTCATATTTTCTGTCAGTTTAATTATTCCGTGCAAAGGTAATAAAAATGTCGGAAACAACAAAAAACATGAGGAAAATATTGTTTTTTTAAGGGTATAAAGGGGAGAAAAGGGGGGAAAGGGGAGTGAAAGAGCATAAAGGGCTTAAAGGGACGAATGTTTTGCAGCCAGTCGTAGGGGCAGACCCCTGTGTCTGCCCGAACAACAACGAACAACCTGCAAGCATATACACCCAAATTTCCACAAGGGCGTATCAAAATTGAGGAAGGAGTCAATTTGTTGTCCCCTCCTCTTGGAGGAGGGGACTACTGGTTGTATCTTACTCGAAATACTCGATGGTGCGGGTCTGCTCCATTTCCTGACCCATCATCGACATCTTACGACTAATCCAGTTGCCGTGATCGTCGTACTTATAGTCGGTGTAGGGCATCGACATCTCCTGACCACCCATGTTCATCGACTCCGTGGCAGCAGCGCCCTTGTCGTTGTAGGTGCGCTTGATGGTCATATCGTTACCCATCACATTCATGGTCTGGGCAGCCACCTTGCCATTCTCCCAGGTATACTTGACAACCATCTCCTGACCCTGAAACGACATCTTGGCCGACTGCATGTAGCCATCAGCGTCGTAGACGGCATCGCTCATGCCTTCCTGCGACATCTTGCCCTCCTTTGTGAAGGTGATGGTTTGGGCCATACCCATAACGTTGGAAACAATCGATTTCACAGGACCTGAGACCTGATTCAACTCGAGATCGTGGAACTTCTGCTGTGCCTGCATGGTGAATGTTACTGCCAGCATGGCAAGCATCATCATTACTTTCTTCATTGTTTTTTAGATTTTAGTTGATTGATTGATTGGGTTTGATTCAAACATTCCTTTAGACGATGCACGCGGCAAAAGGTTTAATCGCCACTCGTGGTTTTTTTCGAAAAAAAGGCGGCACCGATGCTCCCGCACCACTGCCACCCAAGTTTATCGCGATAAATCTAATTCATTGTCTAACAAACTATATCAAAAAATGTTCTGCCTGTAGTCCCCTCCTTCGGGAAGGAGGGGTGAGGGGTGGTAGCGAGACAAATAATGCTTGACCAATTTAATAGAAAAGGAACATTTCTCTAGCTCCATCGCTACCACCCCCAGGTGGGTGTGTCAAAATGAAATAATGGATGAAAAGATGCAGCTAGTAGTCCCCTCCTCCTGGGCGACTGGGGCCTTTAGAGCAGCCATCGGTATGGCTGCGGCCCCACAAAGGGGAGCGAATCCCCATTCGCGACGGAGGGCGAGGGGTGCGGGGTGGCGAAGCGCGAGGAGGGAGCGATGAGGGGAGCGCAGCGACGGGGGAAGAGAAGAATAATGATATAACCTATTATAAATTAAACATTTAGGAAAGGTCGAACCTTATTTGTCTCTACCACCCCTGACCCCTCCTTCCAGAAGGCGACTGGGGTCTTTAGAGCAGCCACCGGTGTGGCTGCGGCCCCACCAAGGGGAGCGAATCCCCCATTCGCGACGGAGGACGGGACTACAAATTGACTCCTTGCTCTATTTTGACACACCCTCACTACAGGCAGCGTTCAACTACCAATCACTCTTCCACGCGTTCAATCAGGAAGTCGCAGGCGGAGAACCACTGGCCAAGCCACGACTGACCGGTGAAGTCGGGGTCGGTGGTGACGCCATAGTTTACAATGGTGTGAGGCTTCGTGACGATGATTGGACTGAACGTCAGACGCGTCCAACCATAGCCCTTCCCGTCGTTGGCTCGTGCGAGCGCCTTGTAAAAGTTGAGTTCGGGCATGCGGCGCAGCTTCTCGTCTTCGTTCTGAATGGGGTTGACGCGCTCCAGCGAGTCGATGGCTTCTTTCCAGATGCCGCCGCCAAGATTGCCCGTGACGGGAATCTCCTGCAGCGTCTTCTGCCCGTCGATGAGCGTATAGGCGAAGGCTCCACGGCCATTGGCACGCACGGCACATGTGAGCTTATAGCGCCCAGGCATGAGCGACTCACCCTTCTCGGCCCTGTAGAGCTGGCGATGATGGTCGTCGTAGCAATCGAGGTAGCGCGTCTGCGAGCGGCCGTCCATGTAGTACTCGCCACGGGCCGTGAAGCGGTCGTTGCAGCCCTCTCCTTTCAGGATGGTCCAGCCGTGCGTGGCGAGGAAGTCTTTTTCCCAAAGTTTCATCGTGACGCCTTCGTCGGTAACCGTCTCCTCGTTCATCGACACGTTCTCCGACTCCCTCTGCTCATACCAGTACTTCGTGTTCACCTGGTCGAGCATGGCACCGGTGACAATCGCCGTTGCCAATGCAACAATCCACACCAACAGCAACAGGAGGCGCTGACCGACCTTCAGCGGACGCACCAGGTGCTGGATGATGGCATAGGCGGGTATGAGCAACGTGGCCAGCAACGCCACAAGGAATGCCACGAAGAGCCGCAGATGAACACCCAGGATGGGCTCCATGTTCCACGCGAAGAACTGCGACATGGTGTCGGGCGAATAAATGGCGAACACGGCCATGAGCAATAGGGCTACACCACCGAAGAACAGCGCCAGCGCCAGCAATACCATGATTGCCTTGAAGCAGACGGCGAAGAACTTCAGGATGCTGTTCAGGATGCTCTTCGAGCCGCTGCTGCGCTTCACCTTGTCTACCTTTTCCGAGACGTTCTGCACCACCTCCTCGGCGAGGTTCTGCATGTTCACGGGCTTGCCCTGCATCTTCAGTTGCTGCTCGGGCGTCTCGGCAACGGGCATGATGAATGCCAGGATGGCATAGATGAGTGCGAAGACCAAGCAGACGTTGAAGTTGAACAACACCAGCCAGTGATGACTGCCAAACATAGAGCCCAGCAACGAGAGAGCCACCACCACGGCCACAACGGCCAAGCGCAGCTGCGTAGCCTCCACCTCGAAGGTGCTGGCCAAACCCGAGATGACGCCAGCCAGCATCTTGTCCTTCGGATTGCGATAGAAGCGATACTCGCGGAAGAACTCTCGAAGGTATGTGCCCAGCTGGTCGAAGAAGTCGTCGAACGACCCGCGCCGCCCTTTTTCCTCATTCTGAGCGCCCTCGCTGTTCTGATTGTTCTCGCCACCTTGAGCACCCTCACTACCTTGCTCACCATCGCCAGCTACAAACGCAGCGTTCGTGGCTCCCCTCCCTTCGGAGGGGTCGGGGGAGGCTGTGTCGGGGGAGGCCGTCTCCCCTTCCATCTCCTCTGGCTGTCCCACGCGGCGGACTACCTCCTTCACGTGGTCAATGTTAATAGCCTCCACGCCTTGGCTCTTCAGTTCGTCGAGCAGTTCGGCAATGCGTTCCTCCAGGTCGTCGGCGATTTCGCTGCCGCCCTCCTGCCGAGCAAAGTAGTTGCGCAGCGTGTCGATGTAGTTGCGGAGCAGTTCATAGGCGTCTTCGTCGATGTTGAAGAGCCGTCCGCAAAGGTTTATCGTGATATTTTTTTTCATGATGTTACACATTATTTATTATATAAGTTTCCGTTTTCAACTTCCCCACCGTGTTCTCAATCTCGCTCCAGGCAGCGTCGAGACCAGCGAGAAACTCCACGCCCTGCGGCGTCAGCGCATAGTACTTGCGGGGAGGTCCCTGCGTGCTCTCTTGCCACTCGTAGCAGAGCAGACCGTCGTTCTTCAGGCGCGACAGCAGCGGATAGAGCGTTCCTTCCACGACGAGCAGATCGGCTTCCTTCAGTTGCTGAATGATGTCCGACGCATACGATGCCCGCCGTCTCAGCAGAAGCAGGACGCAGTACTCCAGCATCCCTTTTCGCATCTGTGATTTTGCATTGTCGATGTTCATGATTCTCGGTTTTTGTTTGATTTCCGTTTTTTATTTGTTGGCGTCAGAAATGGCGGCGCTGCCCGTTGTTGGCCGAGGCTCCCACCCCACTTCTTCCTTTCTCGCTGCAAAGATAGGTAAAATATTAGTACCTTGCAATACAAAGTACTATAAAAACGCCTGCGTTTATACTTTTTTAACAACTCCGATGCATGCAAGGAGCAATGCCCCAGTGCGCCAAAAACTATGCCCCAGTGCGCCAAAAGCAATGCCCCAGTGCATCAAAGCTGTGCTTTGAGAAGCCAAAAGCTATGCTCCAGCGCATCAAAAGCAATGCTTTCGGACGCCAAAAGCATTGCTTTTAGCACACCGAGGCAATAGACTTAGCGTGCAAGAGCATTGCTTTTAGCCTCTGAAAGCATTGCTTTTAGCCTCTGAAAGCATTGCTTTGGGCTTTTGAAAGCATTGCTTTTGAAGCCATCGACAGAAAGCGCCCACCTCCCACCCTGCTTTTCTACCTCTTGACGTAATGCCCTTGGGCAACTCGCAAGAGTAGGCCGAAATCTTTGACGAAGTTACCCACGTAGCGTTTTGCCGTGCGTTCAGGAATGCCAAGGCTTCGTGCTATCGCGTGGTATTCTGCCGTGCGGAACTCTTTCGGAAGCGCTTGCCAGAATGCTTGCTCGCTTTGCATCATGACACGACCGCTGCTACCCACGATGCCTTGCTTGTGAGGCAACAAGTGAGAGTAGACCTGCACGGTGTGACTGATGAGGCAGTCGGCGATGGTGACGGCCGTTCGGTAGTCGGCGTCGCTGCAAACCAGCGGTTCGTCGAAAGGACTGAAACAAGGCTGTTGGCCTGCCCGCCGAAGCACCGTGAGCACCATGGCCAGGCGGAAGGTGATGAGTCCGAGTCGCTTGATGAAAGCATCGAGATCGTCGCCAAAGAGCCCGATATGTTCATTGTAGAGCGGTGAGAAGAAGGCATTGAAGCTTTGCTTCTGCTCTTCGCTGAAGGTGAACACCAGCTTGCCTTGCTCCTTCGACTCCATTTCGTGATAAAGCGAAAGGAAGAGCTGCCCCAACGGTGCCAGCTGCTCTTTGAGTGTGAGCTCACAGTCCTCGAACACATTTCTCCATTGGTGCCTGCCCCGTTGCAGATAGAAGAGGAATCGGTTGGCAAGTCCGTTCTCGGTGTTCTGCGGCGAGAGCATCAGAGGCACCTGCCCCGGTGTGCAGGTGATGAGCGCCGAGAGCTTTGGCTCTGCGATGTAGACGTGTTCGTTGTCCTTGCGTCGGCTATACTCAATCGGCTCGTGATGGAATGCCTTGCGGAGTCCGCTGGTGTAGTCGCCGTAGTCTTGTTTGAGGGTTTGCGTCATGTTGTCGGCCTCCGTTTCGAAGACCGCTCCCCATCCGTCGTTGGCTGCCAAGTCTTGATAGAAAGCCGTTGCCGAGGCGTTCACGGAAATGATTGCCGAGCGGAAAGGCGGCTCATCGGGCTCCAGTGCCGAGGCTTTCTGCCGGCGGTCGAGCGCTTCGTATTGCGCTTTCTCCTCTTTATATTTTAGGCGTTCAGCCTCGTTGCGGCTGCGTATCTCGCTGACGACGGGTTCCACCAGCGCAAGGCAAGCCGGCAACATGCCCTTGTCGGCTCCCGAAGGTGCTACGACGAAAAGATAGAATGGCGGATAGACCACTCGCTTGTCGTAGATGGCTTTGACGTTGTGCATGAAACCCGATGCGAGGTTGAGCGTCGCAAGCACAACCATGTCGCGCCCCTCGGCGGTGCTCTGAGTCATCATGGCCTCGCGCACGAGAGGAGGAAGGGCGTCGGCATCAAGCCTGTCGCTGAAGGTTGGACCGGCCGGAATACTTGCTTCCTGCTCAACGGGCGACGATGGAGTTTGGGCCACTTGGGCCATTGGGCCACGGGTGTATTCGGCACCAACCTTATTTAAAGTAGAAGTATAATCATTATTATTAATTAATTGATTATTAGATAGTTGTAAGTTTAATCTTGTGTTTTCACCGAGGTTTCGTCCTTGCGCAGTAGAGCCGTGGCCCAATGGCCCAAGTGGCCCAAACTGCCTGCTGACAGCACCCAGGTCGACCCCTGCCTGGCTCGCCATCTGATAAAAGGTGGCTATCGTGATGCGACCATCGGAGGCCTTCAGACATTGCTGCCACTTCTCTTCGCAGTCGTGCTGGCGGTACTTCGGACTTTGCGCGCAGAGCCGGTGGAAGAGGCTGCCGCCGCTAGCACCCAGCCCATTTGCCAAAGCAAAGCCCAGGCGCAAGTAGTCGTCGTAGCTCTCGGCAATGTTTGCACCGCGGGCAATGAGCTCGTTGCCCACGGCCTCCGCCTTTGCCAGCTCCGTGTCGGGGTTGCTGATTTGGCAGGCCGATGTGCTCTCCTGCCGGTTCGCGTTCGGGGCAGCTTCAGGGGTGTCGCCCGCTGCTGCCCACGCCAGCGGGTCGAAACCACCGTTGTTGTCGCCCGCCGCTGCCCACGCCAGCGGGTCGAAATTGCTATTGTTCTTCATCATTGTTCGTTCAGTTGTTTTTACGGTTTTACGTTCAGTTTTGGATTTAAGTACGCCCCTGGGTCGTGAGCCAGGAAGCATGCTCGCGAGGGGTTTGCACACTGGCCGTCGACCTGCTTTTCGCTGAGTCGATAGGTTGCCATGAGATAGTTGCGCACGGCTCGAAACCACGTTCGGTGGTCGCAGCGAGCAAGGTCGATGTGGACGAACCACTTCAGTCCTTGCCCACTGGGCGAGCGAAACAGCAGCAGCGTCTCAAACATCGGGTCGGCCAAGAGCGCTGCAAACAGTTCTTCGACGCGATGGCCCAGCGAGTCCAGGTCCATGCAGAGCAATTGTGAGTGTTGCAGAAGATTCTGGTCGGCACAGTAGCTGAACACACCCGATGGCGTCACATAGTGGAAGTTGTTCTGCTTGTAGAGGCGTGCCTCGTCGTGGTCGGCAAGACTCCTGAGGTGCACCGTCTCGGGCATCGCTTCGAGTCCGCTGACATACTCATAGACCTCGGCCAGCGTCACCGGCTGGGCTGTCGGCCGTTTGTTGGTGATGGGCCTCTGAAAGAAACTCATCTTTGCCTCGGCAGCACTCCACGCTGCCTGCGGCTGGGGGTTTGTGTTTGGTTCCATCATACTTTTGTTCTTACCTTTTTTATTTTTGTATGAGGTTTACCCGCTAGCACTGACGGACATCTGACATAGCGGTTGCGATTTCATCTTGTCCGTCCCCGCGGCCCGTGCTCAGTTAGCACCGCGGGAGTAGAATTCCGACGGCAAAGATAAGTAATTAAAAAAGGGTTAAAAAAAAAACTGAATCCGAAAGTGGGATTCAGTTTGAAAACTGAAAGAAAAACTGAAAAAACCGTGGGTGATAACTACTCCACCATCCGCAGCAGTTTCAGCTTTTTCAAGCGGATGCAGAGTGCCTGTAACGATACATTCAGCAGGTTGGCCATCCTGACAACCACATTATAATAATTCCGCAACGTCTCCTCCTGAGAAGGGTTGTAGTAGAGTTTCGGCACGGTTCCGTGAATGATTCTACTGACATGGGTATCATAATAGTGACAGTAGAGCAACGCAATCAGTTTCTTAGGCATCAGCAGACAGGCAGCAAAGCTATTGGCCTGCCGTTCGACGACCTGCTGGTCGTAGGCGACATTCAACGTGAGCGTGTGCTCGGTTTCCGTCATCGACTCCAAGCCATATTTGCTGAACCAAGGCCGGTGCAGAAGGAAGTGGCCCAGCTCGTGAGCCATGGTGAATCGCATGCGCCTGAGGTCGCGCCGCAAAGAGGCATTCAGAGTGATATGACACCTGATGAGGTCGAGGCTGCCCAGCTGGTCGTCATCATCGAAAGGCTCTATGCTATACGTCAATCCCAGATTCTCGGCTATCTGAAACGGGTCGACGGACAATTCCTTATCGCTGTCCCAAAGATAACTCTTTCTCAGGCAAATATCGACATACTCGTTCGACAACTTGTCGGCTTCGGCCTCAATATCATTATCGGCCAGAGAGGAGACGTTGACGACGGCCCTTGGCTTCAACTCCACGCCGTGCGTCTTCAGCACTTCGGCGAGCGACGTAGTGATGTTGTCGCCATCCATGACAAGCATCGGGCAGTTCATAGGCCGCTTGCCAAGAAGCATCTCCATGTTGTGCATCTTCCTGACATGGTCTTCCGTCGAACGTGGCAACACATACTCCGGGTGTACAATCTTACGATTAGGGTCTAAATACACATAGCCCACTTCCCTTTTCGACGCCAACGACTTCACTGCCGGAAGCAGACCATGGGTAGAGACGATGAACAACTTCAGTTGGGCGAGGTCAGCGTATTTGCCAGCCAACTCATAAAATTTGTTCTCGGTCAGCGGTTCTTCTACGATTTCATAGGCAATGGCCCTCGTATAGCGCTTTTCATCCAAAAAACGCTGTGAAAAGTAAGTCTCAACGGAAAGCGCAGGCCTTGCATCCCCATACGGTTCCCTTTCGCGAACAACCGAACGCGGAAAACACTCTTTACCGTCGATTGAACCCTTCAAATACTCCTTCATCAGTTCTACAAGCGACGGGCGTTCGTCAGTGGTTTCCTGTTGTTCCATCTGACGACCGTCGAAGATAGCCTCCACCTCCTTGATTTCAGCAAGGGTTTTTCCGTAATAATCATCTTTATATATGGTCTTTTCTACAGTATAATGCTCCATGCTGGCTTTCAACGCACTCGCGGTTTCACCTTCACGCAAGGCTTCCGGGCAGAATTTGATGAGAACGTTGGCAAAGTCCAAGCGCGGCAGCTTATACTCTGGTCTGTCCGCTTTTCGCTTTCCGAGTATTTTACGGTCTGCGGTGACGATTCTCACCACCTCCCAATGCTTCTTTTTGTGTTTGCCTATCCAGTCCTTGATGCCACCATTCACCGTTTCTATCCAACGAACAGCTTTATCGCGGCTAATAAACAACCCCGACAACTCCAAGTCGATGTCCTGTATGTCTTCAAATGTCTTTATCCTCATAGTATTTTTCATTTTGAATGCAAATATACAAAACATTTTCGATATAACGCTCAGGGCAATCGCAAAAATCTTGGAAATATTTCTCACAAGGGTTATCTTTCTTGCCATATGTTTGGTGGCTTTTAGGCCACATGTAGGGGCAGACCCCCGTGTCTGCCCGAACAATAACGAACAAGCTGCATGCCATACATCCCCAAACTCACGGGCAGACACGGGGGTCTGCCCCTACAGTTGGAGGCGAGGCTATCGTCCCTTTTCTCCCCTTTTCTCCCCTTTTCTCCCCTTTTCTCCCCCTTTCTCCCCCTTTCTCCCCCTTTCCCCCCTTCCTCCCCTTTAAGCCCTTGCAAAACTTCCATATGTTAAGATGATGTAAAAAGTTGGCGTATTTCCAGAAAAATGATTACTTTTGCATCCGCAAAAATGAAAGGTGTGATCTGGAATATGAAAAATAGCATCATCAAACATATCGTTTGCCAGTGCCTATGCGTGCTGGCAGCTACTCATGGATTGGCGCAGGGACTGCCTACCGACGGACCGCTGACCGTACGGCCTATGCTGCAACAGCTGGGCGAACGCCTGCTGAAAGGCAAGCAGGGAAGCATCGTGGCTATTCGGCCGCAGACGGGCGAGATTATCTGTCTCGCCACGAACTCCGCCAACGGCTACGATGTGAACATGGCCATTGGAAAGGCTTATCCGCCGGGCTCTACCTTCAAGACTGCGCAGGCGCTGACGCTGCTCACGGAGGGCGTTGTGGTGCCCGAGACCACCGTCGAATGTAAGAATGGATTCACGGATGGAAACATCCACGTGGGCTGTCATCAGCATGCCTCGCCACTCGCGCTAACCAGCGCATTGGCGGTCTCGTGCAACACGTGGTTCATCACGGGATTCATGGCGATGATCAACGATACGTTCATGTATGAAAACAAAGAGGAGGCCATCACCACTTGGAACCGCCACATGCGCAGCTTGGGCATGGGAGGTCCGCTGGGCATCGACATCCCTGGCGAGAAAGGCGGACTGCTGGCGAACGTGGGCTATCTGAACCGCCGCTACAAGGACGGCTGGGACGGCAAGACGATTCTCTGGGCTGGAATGGGACAAGGCGACATCACAGCCACACCCATGCAGCTCTGCAACCTCGCTGCCGTCATCGCCAACCGCGGCTATTTCTACACGCCACACATCCACCAGGCTACCGACGAGCGTCCGTTGAGCCAGCGCTATCTCACTCGCCACGAGACGACCATCTCTGCCGACGCTTTCAAGACGGTGGTCAGCGGTATGCGTCGCGCCGTCACCAATGGCACGGCAACAGCCATCAACACCTCCTACCCCATCTGCGGCAAGACGGGAACAGCCGAGAACAGCGGCCGCGACCACTCGGCATTCATCGGCTTCGCACCCATGGACAACCCGCAGATCGCCATCAGCGTCTACATCGAGCATGGTGGCTTCGGAGCCGACGTAGCCGCCCCAATGGCAGCCCTCATCATCGAGGAATACCTGAAGGGCGAGCTCTCGAAGACGTCTGAAGAGAAAGCCAAACGCCTGTCATCGTTGCGATTCTAAAATGTATGGACGCGGCGTGCCGCGTTATGTAGTTAGCGATTCTTGCTCCAGTCGCTCGGCTTTGCCGCTTTCAGAACGAAGTGGGGAAAGAACGCGACACGTCGCGTCACTACATTCGCAGGGACAAATTCTATATAGTATCCAATTTACAAGGCTATCCGGCATGAATTTGTGAGGTGGTTGACTCGAATTTACAAGGCAATCGACTCGAATTTGTGAGGTTTCCAACACGAATTTGTAAGGAAATTGGCACGAAAACACGGGTTTTTCAAAAAAAACGCGGAAAACATTTGGCAGTTCGCAAAAAAGGTATTACCTTTGCACTCGCTTACAACGGAAAGGGTTCCGTAGCTCAACTGAATAGAGCATCTGACTACGGATCAGAAGGTTGTGGGTTTGAATCCCGCCGGAATCACTTTCAAGTGCAGTAAGCAAATAATTTTATACGGATGGTTCCGTAGCTCAACTGAATAGAGCATCTGACTACGGATCAGAAGGTTGTGGGTTTGAATCCCGCCGGAATCACAAAGGAAAAGCTCGAGGAAGAAAACTTGTTTTCATTCTTCGAGCGTTTTCTTTGTATGATTAGCCCGTGGCAGGGACAGGGATGGACGAAGTCAATCCCGCCGGAATCACACTAAAGGACACCTTTTCGGGTGTCCTTTTTCTTTAGTTATCAATTATTTTGGAATATAGCAGATGGCACAATGACGCTGAAAGCGTCACCGCTCAATAGCCGTGGGTCGGAACGACCTACGGAATAAATGCCGTCGCATTGCTAAGCACTCTGAAAGAGTGCCCCTACTGGTTGTTGGGTGACTCTTTCAGAGTCGACTACGGGTGTACGCACTAAAATGAGGGTGTGTCAAAATAGAGCAAGGAGTCGTTTTGTTGTCCCCTCCTTCTGGAAGGAGGGGTCAGGGGTGGTAGAGACAAATAATGTTCGACTTTTGCCTAAACATTTGAATTATAATAGGTTATTACCGTATTTTTCTCTACCACCCCGCACCCCTCCTTCCAGAAGGAGGGGACCACAGGCAGCGACTTTTCGTCCGTTATTCTTATTTTGACACACCCACCTACTGAGCGGTGACCGCGTTGCGGTCATACCTGCCCGCAGGATCTTACACGCAGCTCTCCTGCTTTACCTCTCCGGGGTCCTTGGGTCCCCAGCGACATCACTACCAAAGAAATAGGGAAAAAAAACAAGGTTAAAAAAAATTGATTGTCTCACGACAACCAATCTTTTCTTAACCTTAATAATCTAATACCATGAAAAACACATTGCAAATGTACGAAGATTTCCCCTTTCTTGCAAATAATCAAATAAAAAAATGAGGAATTGAAACACTATTTAAACATTTCGCCATTCCATTTAAGATTTCTTTGCAAAAGAAGCGGTTTCATCTTTTCTTTTTCCTCCACAAACATCAGGGGGAGCGAAGGGGTGAGCAGCAGCTCATCGGAGTCGGCTTTCAGCGTTGCCTCCCACACGACCAACGGAATGCGCTCTAGCAACTGCTGGTAGGTGTCGGCAGAGAGGGTGTCGGGCTTCACAAGCATACTCTTCTCGCGATAGCACGTATCGCTGAGCAATGCCCACTGGCGTGTGAACACCCTCACTCGCGACTCGGCAGCAGGACCCCTGAAGGTTTGCACCAAGCAGATCACGCTATCCCTCCCCTGCCCTTCTGCCTGACTTGTCGGCAGCAGCTTCATCTGAACGCTCTGACCCTCGCTAACCGTGAGCTGCAGAAAGTTCTGACAAAGCGTGTCGAGGCGACTCTTGCCGTGGAGTTTATTGTCGACTTCAGCTGTCAATCCGGCATTGGCTAGTTCTATCAACCGGGCACGACTCGCCTGCTCCAGGTGGGGCAACAACGAGTCGGGCATCGACGTCCAAGCTTCCGTGAGCGTCTGAGCACGCATGGGAAGAATGGCTACGAACAGCCAGAAGGCGATGAGGAATTGTCTCTTCACAATGTGTAATGCAATCGTTTACATGACAGAAAAACGTCATGAATTAGTTCTCAGGGAAACGCACGGGGCCATAGCGCAGCTCGGTGCCGTAAGTGCCCTGCTTCGGATAGGTGTAGATGGTGAACAGATGGCTCACACCCACGGGTGAGATACCGCCTTTGTAGAACCAGGTGTTGTTGTCCTCGATGTCGCGCGAGAGACCTTCCGTCTTACCCAGTTCGCGGGCGATGTCTTCCATGCGCTTCTGAGCGCCACCCTTCGAGCCGACCTTCATGAAAAAGCGGGCTTCGTTGAAGCGGCCATTCTTAAAGCGGAACTTCACCTCGTCGTAGTTGAAGCCACGGAAGTTCTTCTTCCCATAAATCACCTCGTCGCTTGAAACGCTGACGGGCTCACCAAACTCTGCCTTGATGGCGCTGAGAGCCTCGTTGTAAGGCAAGCCAAGCTGTACTGTTCCCACTTTCTCCACTCTCTGGGCACTCACCGTCATTGAGACGAAGAGAGCAAATAGCAAAAATACTTTTTTCATTTCCTTATAGTTTTATTAATTTGTTTTTTTGATGAAATGTGGCTGATACGATGAGGTATCAACCACAATAAATATATGCTGACCTTTTCTAGTCTATTGTTATTCTTACCGTTCAACATCTACTGCAACACATGCCACGAAGGCACGTTTCGCAATTTTGCTTGCAAAATTAATGAATTTTTCCAACTTTAGACTTATTTTGTACGTTTTTATGGTAGAATAAGTTGGTTTTTAATATAAATTAAGGTAGAAACGACATCTATTCACCAATCTTCCATCTCTATCAAAAGAAAACCAGCTGACTCCTGCATCATAGGTTTAAGGGGTAGTTTAGATGTTCTTATATATAATAAGGTATAGTAAACCTAAATCAAGAGATTGAAGGTTTATTCTTTAAGTTTAGAGGTGCATGTATTATACATGGGTAAACGTAAACCTAAACTTTGCAGAATGAAACGACTTAATGTTTCCTCAAAAACACATTTTTCTTTTTACTGAAGATGAACCGATTTATTCTCTCCCCTTCTCATTCCACTTTCCTTTTAACTGAAAAAAAGTTCTCTTAATATCTGCCGTTTCTGCTTTCGTGAGTCTATGAAATTAGGTTGCAAAGGTAACTGTTGCTCCTTCATCTACCCAAGGTGATCCAATGGTATGACTCAAAATCTCCACACCATTCGGATAGTATTTGTAGCCATAACCTTGTGCTGATGGTCTCAACACCTAGTGAAGCAACATAATTTCTAATCACTCCCGAAAGTACAGATAGCAGAACGTAGAACTAAGGCAATAGATACCCCTCCCTATTTACTCCCGTTCTGCTGATTGCCACGCCACATTTCGCAACGTAGTGACGCCTTACGAAAGGGTCTCTTGGATGATGCCCATGATGCGGTGGACTGCCTTATTCCTTATTCACTTCCAAGATATACCCACGTTTCTTTAGTGAAACGATGGAGATGTAAGTGTCAGGGGCGAGCATCTTGCGGATATAGGTTATCTGAACGTTGAGGGCGAGGGAGTTGGCATAACTGTCGTTCCCCCAAACATGTTCCAACAGATATGAACGCTCTACGGTCTGGCCGATATGCTGGGCTAAGAT
>Ga0256404_1004655_pt1 | contig 25515 bp, 22 predicted proteins | sample RumenRJG_01DNA_FD_185990 | JGI IMG/M metagenome (GOLD analysis project Ga0256404, IMG submission 185990) | Bovine rumen microbial communities from Lethbridge, Alberta, Canada - RJG_01 | ecosystem: Host-associated > Mammals > Digestive system > Stomach > Rumen | place: Canada: Alberta | collected...
AACATTGACAATAACATATCCAGTTGCATTTGCAGGAATAGTCACATTAATTACAGTATCATCACCAACAAGACCAGCATCAACAGTAACATTCACTTGTGATTGACGTTTGTTAACAGTGAAGTTAACAGTAGTTGAATTGAATCTGTACTTGTCATCACCAGGATAAGTTGCAACAACAGTCTTATTACCAAATGTTATTTGAGGTATGTAGAATGTTGCATTACCATTAACTGTACTGTTAGTGAATTTCATACCATTAATTTCAATAGTCACATCTTCAGTTGCATCACTAGGAACGGTTACAATCACTTTAACAGTGTCGTTAACATATATGCTGGTTTCATTAACCACAGTGATGTTGATTGAAGGATAAGTTTTACTTACAGTGAATATTGTAGTGAAGTTAATAGGTTCAAATTCTGTATCGTTTACAGTAGCTGTGACTGTGTAAATTCCTTCTTTAAGTCCAGTGACATTGAATGTAGCTTTATTATCGGAGAATGAAGTATTTCTGTACTTAGTTCCATTTACCCAAATAACCACATCATCAACATTATCCGGAACTTCGACAGTGATTATCTCATCATCACCAACAGTGATATTCATTGCAGTTATATTAATGCCATAAGTAGTAACCTTTGAAGGAGTGAATGTGTGTTCCACTCTAGCATCAGTGAAGTTCTCGTTGCCGCCGTATTCCACAATGATTGTGTAAGGTTTGTATTCTGTGAGAACATGAGTGATAAATTCATCATCAACAGAAACGTTAGGATATAGCACGCCATCAACAGTGACATTTACCACTTTTCCATGAATTTCATCATTAATAAAGATTAGTACGGTAGCATTGTCATGAACAGTTCCGCTGACAATGAAGTTCATGTCAGGATCTGCTTTTTTAACTTCAAATTTGGCAGATTCTGTATCATTAATATTATAATCGTCATTTCCATTGTAAGTTGCATTGACTGTGTAGTTTCCTGCAGCCAAACCGTCAACAATCCAAGTGACTTTTCCATCAACAATTGGCAATGTAATGCTTCTTCCAGCAGTATCATTAAGCTTGAGTGTGATGTTGCCGGTGACACCGTCAGGAACTGTCACTACAATAGTGGTATCGTTTCCGTAGGTTACATTGTCAGCGTCAATAGTTACGGTAGCATTTATCTTGCCTACTGTGAAGGTAGTGTCATTTTCAGCCACAGTGTAGTTGTCAAGTGCATCTCCATAGTATTTGATGTGCACGCTGTATTTTCCAACAGCCAAGTCATCAACAGTGATTTCAGCCACACCGTTAGTGAATTCATCCACATAAATTGGGTGTTTGGTGAAGTTTCCGCTTAAGATTACAAATCCTGTTGCATTGGCAGGAATGTTGATTGTGATTTTTCCGTCTTGGTCAACAGTGATGTTTAAAGCAGTCACATTTACTTTTGGAGTTCTTTGACCCACATCGAATTCAGCCATTGTTCTGTTTGCAGTGTAGTTTCTATCTCCATCATAGAATACCCACACAACTTTGTGTCCAACAGTCAAATTAGTTAAGTTCAATTGTGCAGTACCGTTTGCAATAGGTACTGTATGATTTACACCATTGATGTTGATTATTACGTTTCCAGTGGCATTCTTAGCAAGGGTTACATTAATTGACTCTTTATCCCATACCACAATGTCATGGACATCAACATCCAAGGTAGTATTAGCTTGATATACGTTGAAGTCTTTTGTTACAGTGACTTCAGTGTAATTCTCATTTCCGTTGAATGTGACTTCAACAGGATAGTTGCCAACAGCAAGATCATAGACATAAGTCTCATTGCCTGAAGAGGTAATGTTTAGAACGGTTTCAGTACCATTGACTTTGACTGTTACATTGCCGTCAGTGTTAACTTTAATTATTATATGTTCAGCATCACCATAGTAGATATCTTCAACTGTCACATTGAGTTCAGGAGTTGCCTTGAATACTGTGAAGTTGGTACTATTAGATGCATTAGTGTAATTTTCATTTCCATTAAATGTCGCTTCAATAGTATAATTTGAAGCAGATAAGTTTTTAAGAGTAAATGTTGCTTGACCATCTATAGGTTCTTGTGTAAATACAACAGTTTCGTTTAATTTTATAGTTACATTACCGCTTTGACCTTCAGGAACGGTTACGATAACAATCGCATCTTCACCATAGGTAATGTTTTCAACAGTAACATTGATGCTTGGAGTTGCTTTGCTTACATTGAATAAAGTTGAATTGGTTGCATTATAATATTTCTTATCCCCAACGAATGTTACGGTCACATTGTATACACCAACACTTAATCCTGAGATAGGCAAGGTTGCATTGCCGTTAATAATTTCAATATAATATGGAGTGCCGTTTACAGTCACGTTTAGTATTCCTGTTGCATCTTCTGGAACAGTTATGTTGATGACTTCGGTATCTCCGAGAGTGATGTTTTCTGTTTTTATTTCAACAGTTGCATTGAATTTTGTCACGTTGAATGTGTCTTGTGCCCATGAAGGCGCATATAATCCAGTACCTTCATAAGTGGCGAATACATGATTTATTCCATCTTTTAGATCTGTTGCGTTGAATTCGACGAAAGTGGAATTGTCAACAGTTTGTAAAGCTAAGACATGAGGTTCACCATTTATGTAGAGAGTGATGTTTCCTTCAGCATTAGGCAATATGGTTACCTTAATAGGAACTGTTTCATTAATGAAGTAGGTTCTATCATTATCAACTTCAAGCAAGAGAACAGTCTGTGTCTTTTCAGTTACGTTACCATAAGTTGAATTGGATGTGCTGTAATAATTGTTATCTCCATTATATGTAGCATTTACAGTGTAGTTTCCAATAGGCAATCCATAAATGACTGTCATTCCTTGACCGTTAGCTAAGTATATGGTTGTGGTTCTGCCAGCAACCTCAATAGTCACATTTCCGGTTGCATCGGATATATTATATCTTCCATCCATGACAGTGACATTGACTACTAAATTATATCCTATACCTGTCACGTTAACCAGTAGGGTCGGAGTGATTTTGCTTATCTCCAATATTGCAGTTGTATTTGATTTATCATATTTTGCATTACCACCGTAAACAAAGGATAGGGTGTGGTTGCCAGCTGGCAAGTAGCTGCCTTCAATTAAAGTGGAAATGTTTATGGATCCTTTGGAGTCGTCTAATGTTATATTTCCAAGGAAAGTGTCATTAAGATAAACTGATACATTTCCAGTTGCACCGTGAGTTACATTTACACTAAGAGTTGAATTTGAGTGATATGTTGTATTTGTTGCGGATGCATTTATGCTTGAAGGCGCTCTTGAAGTCAATTTGATTATTGTGTAATAGTCATCATTAGTCAATATCGCTTCAACATAAATTTCACCATATTGCTCGGAAGGTACGCCAGGAACGATGTCATGGAAGTCTAAGTAAATCTTACCATTCTTATCTGTTATGAAATATTGATTGTCAGGGTTTAATAAATTACCTTTATCATCATATACACCAACAGTTATGTTTTGACCTGCTTCAGGAGTTGGGTCAGCCGCATTTGGCAATGTAACTGCAGAAGATCCTGTGTTGTCTACACCGTTTTCACTCCAATAAGTCACATTATTGCAGGTTGGCCTGTTTGAACCGGTTACATAAATCGCATTCAAGTACTTGTCTTTACCTTTGAACAGCAATACGATTTTACCTGTACTTTCATCATAACTATCGAATGTAAGTGAACTTGAATTTGCTTGGTTTTCAATAAGGTACGCATTAGTCAAAGTAAATGCTGCAGTTGAATAAATTGCAGAACCTGAGAATGCCTTATTGCCGGTCATGTTAACATTTGAAAGTGAATTTCCTCCTTTGGAAATGTAAATGGCACCACCATACTGAAGTGCAGTGTTGTTTAAGAATACCATATCATGAATATTGATATTATTCCTATTCCAGTATATTCCACCACCATTCAATGCGGTGTTGTTTATGAAAGTCAAGTTATTATGAATCAATTCCGCATTTTCATTATACATTCCACCACCGAAGTTTTCGGCATAGCTGTCGGAAATTGTAACATTATATAAGTAAAGGCGTTTATTAAACCAAATACTTCCACCGTTTTGAGTAGCATTATTTCCTATGAAAACACAGTCAATAAATTTAACAGGTTCGGCAGCATTGTAAACGGATAAAGCACCACCATTATTAGCGGTGTTATTGATAAATGAATCATTTGTAAAGAATATATTATTACATTCTTTAACTTGAACTGCCCCACCACCATATACGTTTGGAGCAATTGCTTTAGCAACGTTGCTGATGAATTTTGTGTTTTCAATTAAAATAGGATTATTAATATCTAAATTGCTTTTACTTTGGACATATAATGCTCCGGCTTCCTTGTCGGATGAACAGTTGACAAATACTGAGTTATTGATTACAGCTTTTGAGTCAACTCTTAAATATAAAGCTCCTCCTTGAACCCAAACATTACCTGTTGCAGATGTAGTAATGTAATCACCATCGAAAATACAGTTGTCTATTACAACATAATTACTTCTATCCCATAGGATAGCTCCACCGTCAGCCTTATTATCGGACTGGACAGAGTTTCTGATGAATTTGGAATCTTTAATGGAATCGTGAGCTCCACCTTCGGACCAATAGATAGCTCCACCACCTTTAGTATTGGAACTGGATCTTGCATAAGCAACATTCTCTTCAAATAAACAACCGAGAATATCATTATATTTGGAATTAGATCCACCATACCAATACATAGCTCCTCCGTTACCTTGAGCACCATTATATGTGAAGTTAGAATTGGTTACAGTGGAATATGAACCAGTGGAATACATTGCACCACCATCATTAGATGCAGAACCTCCATTGAATGAAGAATCGGAAACATTACAGTAATTACCTTCGAGGTAAATTATTCCACCAGAGTATGCAGCAGACTCATCGAAGTCAGAACCTGAAATTTTAGCATAATTACCTTTGATGTATATTGCACCACCTAAGTTATCAGTACCATAGACAGCACCTGTCTTAGCAAAGGTGTTAGTGAAGGATGAATCTATAACAGATGCATTGACACCATCAATATATATTGCACCACCTGCTCTTGCGGTAGAATCACTAATATTGGAGTTTGTGATTGTAGTGCGATTACCAATAATATATATTGTTCCACCATCTGCATCACTAGCAGTACATTCATCAAAGTTACAACTTTCTATATCTACATCATTACCAGTGATGAATATTGCACCACCAACATTACGATTATCCCTATTATATGTGATACCTCTAGTAAAGTTAGAGTTTAATATAGATAGCTTATCACCAATTACACTAAGTGTACCACCTTTGGAAGTACTTGGATCAGATGGATTTCCAGCACTTAGACCTTTATTATCTGTAAAGTCACATCCATCTATAATACCATTAGCTCCTTCCCAGTATATAGCACCACCATCATCACCAGCACGATTATCATTCAAGGTAGAGTTATATATTTTACAGTTTTCACCACTGATATATAATGCACCACCATCTTCAGTGACCTCATTATTGGTAAATATGGAATTAATGATTTCAACATTATTACCTAAAGCATATATTGCACCACCATCATTAGAAGCAGTACAATCGGTGAAGTTAGTATCACTGATTATAATATTATCACCGGTAATGAACATTGCACCACCATCAATCTTACTACTATCAGAACCAGCACTATAAACAACACGACCTAAAGTAATAGAAGACTTACTAATATTAACATTATCACCAGTAAGTGATATAGTACCACCTCTAGAATTAGAGTCACCATGACAAATACCAGTGTTATTATTACAAGTAATATTATAGATAGCACCATCATCACCATTCCAACATATAGCACCACCATCATCACCTGCAATATTATCAGTAAATGTGGAATTATATAACTTAGTACCATTACCTAGTACATATAATGCACCACCATCTTCACTAGCTTTATTATTGGTAAAGGTAGTATTCTTAATCATATTATTATCACCTAAGGTATATATTGCACCACCCATATTGGATGCAGTACAATCAGTGAAGGTAGAGTCAGTAATAGTTACATCATGACCAGTGGCGAATATTGCACCACCATCAATTTTACTAATATCAGAACCATCACTATAAATAACATGATTAGATGTAAAGGTAGACTTACTAATATTAACATTATCACCAGTAAGTGATATTGCACCACCTCTAGAATTAGAGTCACCATGACAAATACCAGTGTTATTATTACAAGTAATATTATAGATAGTACCATCATCACCATTCCAACATATAGCACCACCATCATCACCCGCAGTATTATCGATGAAAGTGGAATCAGATAATTTACAACCATTGCCTGAAATGAATAATGCACCACCATCTTCACTAGCATAAGATTCTTTGAAAGTACAGTCATCAATGGTTAAGTCTTGTGCATCTGAATGTATAGACCCTCCGTAATCTACGGATGCACTCCCACCATTGACAAAATTAATTCCTGTTAATGTAACAGTACTTCCAGTTTCTATGTTGAATATCCTAGCTGAGCTAAGAGCATCAATAGTAAAGTCATTACCTATAATGTTAATATTTTTAGAAATAACAATACCATTTGTCAATCCAGAGTCAGAACTACTATTATATGTGTAATTCTTATCAAGACTAATTGTACCAGTATTATCATTATCTATCTTTTCTTGTAAATCCGAAAATGATCCTGCGCCATCATTTTCACCCCTTACTATTGATTCATTATCAGAGAGTGAATATGACGAAAGATCATTACTTATGCTGACAGTATCTTCGCTTTGAACTGCCAATATTGTATCATCTGTTGTATTTACATCAGCATCAGCAGCACAAACTGCCTGAAGTGAGAAAATAAAACATATGATTAAACATATCATTAATATCTCTTTCTTATTCATAATACACCCCCTCCATTTAATAACATAAGTTATATTTAACTTACATGGAGAGTCTATCGTGATATTTATTTTAGAATAACATTATATTTAAACTTTCTTTAAATTATTAAGTAAATTAAATATACAATATTCAATTAATTCCTAAAAAATTAAACAAACGTTAAATAAAATTATTGACAATAACCCACCAAATCCATTATCTTAAAAGAAATAATGAAATGATTTTATCTGACACAATATAGAATAAACAATATTCATTTCTAAACAAGACAGTTGAGACATAAAATAATTAAAGAAAAATTTAATTGATTACATTAATAATAATAAGAAGTATTTTATAAAAAATATTTAAATAATTATAAAAATTAGAAAAAAATTTTAAAAAAAGAAAAAGGGAAGCAATCTTATTTGATTACTTTACTTTTGATGATTTCCACTCTTTTGAGAGGGTAGATTTTTTTAGCATTGTGGTAAATTTCAGATGCTAATTTACCATTTACGCAAACTTTTACTAAATCATCGAATGATTTGTCAGCTGCTGCTTCAACGAGTAAATCTTCAATGGTTTTTCTCATGTATCTTTGTTGGGAAGATTTAGCTCTTCTGATAGTTACAGCCAATACTTGAAGTTTTAATTTGCGGTCATCTTTGGTTTTTACTACTGCGGAAGCATCGATTCTGGAAGTTCCTCTTCTAATCATACTTCTTACATAATCGGTAGTTGTTTTGTGTCCGGTGAATTTGGTGTTTGCAACATCACCTGCAACATTATCGATTTCAAATCTGAGTTTGATGTATTGTTTTGAGAAGTCTCCGGTTAATTCTCTCATAGTAACTTCTACGCCTCTTCCAATGAGAAGTTCTGGATCTTTTGCTGGAGTTTCTCCAATTTCTTTATCTTCAAAGTTCACTGGTGTTTTGATAGTATACCAGGATTTTTCTTTCCATGTATCACGTACTCTACGTCTTGATTTTGCTTTTGCCATTATATCAACCGTTTAAAATTATATATTATATATAGTAATTTAGCGTTATCGCCATAAAATTTTATAAAATAGTCTCTAAATTAAATTTAACACATAAACTAAACTGTAAAAATGATTTTAAATAAGTATAGATTTACAATCGTTTATTCGACTATTGTGAGTTGTCCTCACGTTATTTAAAGAAAATATATTTAATAAAGTTTTATTTTTTAAAACCCGCCCATAAAGGTTGTTATTAGTTATTTTATTCATGATATATAAAGATTATCAAAATTTTGAAAATATATCGAAAATTTGGAGATTATGAAAAAATAAAATTTTTCCAAAAATATACAGCATGATAATAAAACTTAAAAATTGGGCTTTAAAATGAAAATTAAGCTCTAAAAGAGCTTAGTTAAAAATTGTCAAATAAGATCAGTTATTCATGAAATTATAATGATCAATATATCTTTGCAGGACCTCACCAATCGGACCTTCATCCATGACAAGCTTTATTCCTGCATCTTCAGCTTTGATTTTGGATTTGAATCCGTATTGAACTGCAATTAACACATCACAGTCATTGCAAGCCTTTATAACCTTGCCTCCCTGATGCTTTGAGTCCTGTGAAATTTCAACATCCCTTTTTTCTACAAAAGTCAATTCATCTCCGTAGTCATAGACATATACGGTTTTTCCCTTTCCAAGGTGCAAATCCACATTTTCACCATCGGATGACACTACAGCCAAACGCATTCTAATCCCTTACCTTCTTAATTATTTTAGCAACATTCTGTCCAAATAGCCTTATGGTCTCTATTCCCTCTTCATCTTCAAGGGCAGTTCCTTCCGCACCGGCAATCACCATATTCCAATATGTGCTTCCTGCAACGATCATATTGTTTATTGCAAAAAACATCATCATCTCCTGAAGTGTTAATGTGACGCCACCACGCCTTGCAACAGCAATAGGTCCTCCAACCATCCAGTCAAGGAACTTGTCGCCACCTCTTGAGACCTTTCCAATCCTTTGAAGTGCAGCCATGATATCGCCCCTTGCGGTTCCGAAATACACAGGAGCTGCAGGAATAAATCCATCTGCATTACGTATTTTTTCGATGAGTTCATCCAAACCATCAGGCAGGACGCAATTTCCTGTCTCAACACATTTAAGGCATGCTATGCATGATTGAACCTTCATCCCCTTTAGGGAAATGATTTCAGTTTCAACACCTTCCTTTTCAATTTCACGAGCACATTCTTCCAGAACAATTTTGGTGTTTGAGTTGACCCTAGGAGATGCATTTAATAGAATAACCTTGCTCATATAATCACACCTAAACTTCAGCACCATCCAATGCATGATGGCAGGCACAATCTGATGAATCATCAGTGTTTTTTATAAAATTGTAAATCAATTCAAGTAGCTCAGCTTCCTTTTTTGAAACCATTTCGAAAACCTCATCAATTGTCAGCTCGGTTTCGGATATTCCGGATGCATAATTTGACACAATGCATATTGAATTATAGCAGATTTCCCTTTCACGGGCCAATGTGACTTCAGGAAGTCCGGTCATTCCGACAAGGTCTCCTCCAAGCATCTTAAACATCCTGATTTCAGCAGGAGTTTCGAATCTAGGCCCTTCAGTGCATACATATGTTCCGCCCAGAATAACATCCCCGGATTTTGCCAAGACATCCCTTAAATGAGGACAATACGGTTCGGTCACATCTATATGAACCACTTTATCTTCAAAATAGGTTTTGGCCCTGTTCTGTGAGAAATCCAAAAAGTCATCAGGGATTACGAATGAACCAGGAGGCATTTCAAGGTTCATTGAGCCGACTGAGTTAGTGGCTATGATTTGGGTTACTCCAACATTCTTTAATGCGTCAATGTTGGCTCTGAAGTTAATTTTATGTGGTGGAATGGAGTGTCCTTGAGCATGACGTGGGATGAAAGCGACCTTTTTGGAAAATATGTCCAAAATGGATACTTCAACATCCCCATAATCAGTTTTAACTAGTTTTTTATTGCAGGAGTCCGCTTTTTCAGTGATTTCATATACTCCGCTGCCACCAATTATTCCAATCATCAAATCATCCTTTGCAAACTGATAGCGGTTTAACCTTTGCAACGAGCTTTGCAATACCGGTACTGTCAGATACTCTGACTACACTGTCAACATCCTTGTAAGCTCCAGGAGCCTCTTCCTCAATCACATGTTTGCTTGTAGCCTTGATTTTGATTCCTTTTGATTCAAGGTCTTTTGTAATGTCATCAGCCTCATATTGCTTTTTAGCCTTTGATCTTGACAATACTCTTCCTGCACCGTGAGCGGTTGAACCGAATGTCTCTTCCATTGCAACGTCTGTTCCGCACAAAACGTATGATGCAGTTCCCATTGTTCCAGGAATCAATACAGGCTGGCCGACTGCCCTGTATTTTTCAGGAACTTCCTCTCTTCCAGGCCCAAATGCACGGGTTGCACCTTTTCTGTGAACCAATAGGTCTTCCTCACGATTGAAAACCTTATGGGTTTCCATTTTTGCGATATTGTGAGCAACATCATAAACGATATTCATTTCCATGTCCTTTGCGGATTTTCCTAAAACATCCTCGAATGTTTCACGAACCCAGTGAGTCATCATTTGTCTGTTTGCCCATGCGTAATTGGCTGCTGCAGCCATTGCCTGAATGTAGTTTTGTGCCTCTTTTGAATCAAGCGGAGCACATGCCAATTGTCTGTCTGCAATTTGAATTTTGTAATTTTTATAAGCCTTATCCATTATTCTCAAATAGTCAGAGCAGATTTGGTGTCCGCATCCTCTGGAACCTGAATGAATCATGATTACAATCATGCCCTTTTCGAGGCCGAAGACTTCTGCAACTTCTTCATCATAGATTTCATCAACTATTTGAACTTCTAAGAAGTGATTTCCTGAACCAAGTGACCCCAATTGCGGAATTCCTCTTTTTTTAGCCTTATCGGACACTATGCTTGAATCAGCGTCAAGCATTCTGCCGTTTTCTTCCAAAACGTCCAGGTCTTCCTGCCATCCGTATCCGTTTTTGACCGCCCATTCAGCACCATAATCAAGCACATCATTGATTTCATCTTTTTCAAGCCTGATTTTACCTTTGCTTCCGACACCAGACGGAATGTTCTTGAATAGCTTTTCTGTAAGCTCATCCAAGTGCTCTTCGACATCTTCCAAAGTCAAGTTTGATTTGATTAACCTGACTCCACAGTTGATATCGAATCCTACTCCACCCGGAGACACTATACCTGTCCTTAGGCTGAATGCAGCAACTCCTCCTATTGGAAAACCGTATCCGAAGTGGATATCCGGCAAACCAATGGAATACCTTTGAACACCAGGCAAACAGGCCACATTAACAATCTGTTCTATGGCTCCTTCTTCCAAATCATCAAAATATTCATCAGCAATGTAAAATCTTCCGGAAGCCCTCATCTTTTTATTGTAAGAGCCGGGAATTTCATAGACATTGTCCCTAACCTTTTTAATTTCATCTTTAATACTCATAAAAATCACTGAATTATTATGTTTTAATATTTATTTATAATGTTTAAATAAAGTTTTGGTGAATTTAGCGATTATTCATCATGTATAATGTAACACCGGTCAAACATTATTTCATGCTTAAGAACTGTGTTTAATATGAAATATCTACTTCGAATGAAGCGAACAGCCTTAAAATTCTAATATAAACTATAATATTAAATTGATATTTAAAAAAAAAGTTTTGTTATTTTGAAAAACAAAAAAAATAAGAATACATCAGTAATTTATTTCCTAAACAATGCAGATATGCCCGCAACAAGCAGGAATATTGCGCTCAATACGTTGATGTAATCGGACCCCACAATTACAAACATTGTTGCGATGATGAATCCTACACCTGCAAGTTCAGTCTTCTTATTAACATAATAGCTTGATACAATACCCAAAAGGGATGCAATGATTGCTACAACGCCTAAAAATGGAGTGTGTGCTTGTCCGAAGCTTTCGATGAATATCAAGAATGAACCTGAAAATATCCCGATGACTGATCCTATGATACCAAGAATCATCTCGAAATTTCTTGATACAATTCTAGTTCTTTTCATGATAAGATGTATGTTTTCAATATTATATATAATTTATAAATCCACAATTGCCTGAAGCTCAACAGTTTCGCCTTGCTTAACGTCCATCTTATGGAACGTTATTGCCTTTATTTCGGTTTTTCTCTCATGCCTGTCCCAATCGATTCCTTCACCCTTGATTGTTGCTTTCAGGTGAAACTCATCGCCGATTTCAACATGAAACTCGGAAAATAACATGAATTCGACTTCATGGTAAAACAGAAGCTCCTCAAGATAATCATATAAAAGAGATACATTATCTTCTGAGGCCACTTCGAATGAAATCTCTTTTGCAGGAACAATATCATCAGTATCCGATATTATATTAAAAATAGCCAATCCTGCATTTTCAAATGCTTCATTCAAATCTTTTCCATATGCTCTAAATCCAATATCGGCAGTTGCTTCAAAATAATCAAACTTTTTCATGAATTTTCCTCAAAAATATTACTTTTCAAATGCTCTCTTACTCTTTTTTTATATATTGACTTTTGACAATTTAAAATATAGTGATTAACATGTTCGGAAATAATGACACCACAATACAAGTAGATTTAAGAAAAAGAAGTAGTATAAAAGACGAAATCATGTACAGTAACATAGACGTTCAATCTTGCATGGTAATGCTTGCAGTCGTAGCAGTATTACTTTTATCAGTGATTTCTGTTGTAGCAGCTCAAAATCCTTACATTATCTAAAGGATTTTATTTATTTTACAATACCAAACCCTTAGTTGCTCACATTAGATTACAAGCTTACCATGCAGAAATAATCTAATGATAACAGAAACTAATTTCCCGCACAGGAAAAGTTTAGATTTCATAATCTTCGGGGTTAAAACGCAATATAATTTCTCTTGAATTTCCTCTAACCCCTTTTCCTGTATATTTGGTATCGATTAACCTTACAAATTCTAGCTTGTCGAGAGTTCTATTGAATGAAGCATAGCTGGAACCTGTTTTTTCCTTATACATTTCAGCCAATTCACCAGCCTTACAAACGTCATCCCAATCGACAATCATCTTTAAAAGATTTTTTTCAGCGTCGTTTAGAGAATTCAATGTTTCAGAAACATTGATTGACACCAGTGACTCGATAGCCTTGTCAAAGTGTTCCTGTGTGATTTCACGGCTTGCTGATGCTTCGGCAATGTTGCCGCAAGATTTTAAAAGATTGATTCCGACCCTCAAGTCACCGTTTTCTTCAGTGTACATTGCAATCTGTTCGAGAATGTCATCCGGCAAGACTCCTGGGAAAAATCCTGCCTTTACCCTATCCCTTAAGATGTTTTCAATCTCTGAGTAGGTGTAAAGAGGGAAGTTGATTTCTTGAGGAATGAATACAGTATTCACGTTCTTGTCGAAGGCATACTTAAATTCCAAGTCGGAAAGAATAGCGAAAATTGCTGTCCTGACACCAGGATATTCCTCATATGCTCTTAGCATGTCATAAAATACTTTATTTGCATTTTTGGATTGGAATAAATAATTGACATCATCCAATGCTATAACTAGGGATTTGTTATTTTTTTGAAGATCTTGCATGATTTGGTCATAGATTCTGGAAAACGGCACTCCTGTTTCAGGAGGAAGATGTCCGAACATCTTTTTATATATCTGAGAGAATATTCCAAAACGGGTAGTGTGAAGCTGACAGTTGATGTAAACGCAAACTACTTTTTCTGTGTTTTTTTCAACCAGTTCAAATACTTTCCTGATAGCTGTTGTCTTTCCAGTTGCAGGTGAACCTAGTACAATTGCGTTTGACGGTTGGCCACCTCTCATTGCCGGCCTTATTGAAATTGCCATTGCTTCCATTTGTGTGTCCCTAAAGTTATAATTAGGAGGCACATAATCTGGATCAAAAGCATTGATGTCTTGAAAAAGACTTTCATCATACATTAAAATATCTTCGATTCCCATGTTATCATATTATATATTAACTATTATTATAATTATTCGTCTAACAGATTAATCATTTCAACTGACTCGTTTTCCCTAATCCAATTAGTGAATTTTTCAGCATACATCAATTTTTTCCTTTTGAATTCATCCGCTTTTGCAACTTTGACCGGCAGATTTGGTCTTGAATATTGAGTTACAGTATCTCCAAAGTCCATTCCGGCGAGAGTTATTTCGGATGCGCCCAATGCAACCGCAAGGAAAAGTGCCCTGTCACCATCAGTGAAACCGCCAAAGTTGTAAAGGTTTCCGACAGGCTGTGCCTGGGTTGTTCCAAGTACGCTTGTAAAGAATGGTGTTAATGAAGCGATTTTGTCAATATTATCTCCATGAGCATGGATAACTACGTTCGCTCCCCTTAGATTGGCTGCCAATATGTCATCAAGGTTGCCGTCCAGGTCTGTTGCGATAATGTCAGGTGAAATTCTTTCCTCGACCAATGCGGTTGTTGCACCGTCTGCTGCAACCAATACATAATCCCTTAAGTCATATTCCTCTTTTAACATTTCAATATGATCTTTTAGGGACGGTCCTGCGCCGAAGACTATGAATTTATCTGAAAATCCTACAATCTGTGACAAGTCATCCAGTGTAAGGCATCCTTCGGTTGACAGTATCTCATCCAGCAGTTTTGCTGATTCCTCATCACCGCTTCTTGAAAATCCAAAATCATCGAGTATCTCTATGTAATATTTTTCCCAGAGTCCAAATTCCATATTTAAACCTCACTATACTAATCTTAGGATGTGATTAATTAAATAATTTATTATTTAGAGAGTCATTGAAAAATTGATTTAATGCTGTAAAATTGAAAATAACTAATAATAATGCTTTTTTAGCTTTAAAAGCTTAAATATAATTGAATATAATTATTAAATACATCGATGTTGTTTGAAACAGGACGTTTGAAAATGCAATAATTCCCGACAAGGAATTGAAAAGAGATGTTGCAGTAATTCTTGGAGCAATGGTTTTGAAACACGTGAAAAGTAAAACAACACAAAATGAATTTATGGGAGCATAGACATGAAACAATATGTTGATGAAATAGAAGAAATAATGTACAGCAAATATGGAGAAACCCTCGAAAAGAGAGATGAAACAATTGAAGAGTTAACTGAAGAGTTAGCAACCATGAATAGGAAGCTTGACAACAAAAATCAAGAACTAAACACCAAAAACAAAGAACTGAATAAACTTAAAAAGGAAATCAATGAATTGTGCAAATTGGAAGATTTAAACTCTCCAAAAGCACGAAAAATACTAAATTCCATGATTTTAATGAAATAAATGTGATGATTGCATCTATTCATTTACAACATTTACATGTTCGCCTGTGATGCGGGCATACAGATTATTAATTTGCCTTAATGTGAATCCTACCAAAAATGCGGAGATTATTGTACCTATATTTACTGCACCAAATATGTTTGTATACCACAATCCGCACATTACAAGTGATATTATAACCATTAAAGCATCAAAACCTATTTTTATTGTTGAAAATCTCCAGTTTGTAACTATTGCAACTGACTCTACACATCCTTCCCCAGGAAGAGGTGCGATATTTGCAGGCATGTACACAAATATCCCAAAGGCTGTCAAAAGTATACTGATGGCCAGGAATAGAACGCACATCAATATGGATGAGTCAAACGGAATGAATGACACCAGATATAACGCCAGATTTGTGAAATACCCGAACAGTACGCAATTAATCAGCTGAAGCAATCTTCTTTTATGGAACCTTGATCTTAAAATCAAAAACTGTATCAGAATCAGTGCGGCATTGAAAATGAATGTGGTTATTCCAATGTCGATGTTGGTAATCAAAGCCAAAGAATAAGAAATAGAGCTTATGGGAGTTGTTCCGAGAGTTGATACGATTGAAAATGCCACACCCAATGACATTATAAACAAACCCGCAACAAATGAACAAATCCTCTTAATCATACTATTAATATTAACTAGAATATCCTATAAAAAATTTTTTACATCTTCTTCAAATCGACTTCACTGCCTGTGATGTGCCAATGGATTTTGTGAATGTATTTTACGGTTGTTCCTATGAACAACGCTCCAAGGATTGTTCCGATTCCGACACTTCCAAACTGGCCCAAAAATCCATAGCTTAAAAGCAACGCAGTTGCCACAATAGTTATATCAATAAATACCTTGATTCTTGGAAATGGCCTGTCGGTTACGATAGCTATTGCCTGTGTGACGCCTTCAACTGAAAGCGGAATAAGATTGGTTGGAACATAGAAGAAGAGCCCCAATGCAATGAATAATATTGACAATATACTCATCAAAAGAGCGACAGCGAAATTATCTGCCGAAGGGATGAAACTCATCAGGGAAACTGAAAAGCTTGTGAATATTCCGAACAGTACCCCTACAAACACCTGCAGGAAATGCTTTTTCTTGAAATCTTCCCTCAACAATATCCATTCGATGAAAACCAGAAATGCATGAAACAGGAATGTTGCAATCCCTATTTCAATCAGCCAAATCAAATCTAGAGCATATGGAATTGAACTAACCGGTGCAGAGCCCAATCCTGATTTAATCGAAAATGCGACCCCTAATGTTATCAGATATAGTCCGAAAACATAATTGAAAACCCTTCTGAATGTCAGTTCCTCTCCACTAAATTGCATAGTATGATATTTATCACACTTACTATTTAAACAATATGTCAAATAAATTATATGATGTTAAACAATGTACTAAAATGTACTATAAAAAAGTTATGATAATTGAATAAAATTATACATTAAAAATATTTAATAAGTATGAAAATTAAAAAGTATAAATAGCTTGAAAGTAAGCTAATCTTTTATATATTGGAGGAATGTAATGAACGATATTTTATTAATGCTTCCAGGACCAACAACAGTGCACCCAAGAGTGCTCAACGCAATGTCTCAAGCTGTTGTTAACCACAGAGGAGCTAAATATGGAGAAATATTAACTGAAACTACTGAATTAATGAGTAAAGTTTTCCAAACCCAAAATAAATCTTATTTACTAACAGGATCCGGAACTGCAGCTATGGAAGCAGGTATCGCTAACACCGTAGCACCTGGAGAAAAAATGTTAAATGTAGTCGGCGGAAAATTCGGAGAACGTTTCATGAAAATAGCTCAAACCCACGGAATCGACACCCAAGAACTAGCAGTCGAATGGGGAACCGCAGTAACACCTGAAGCTATCAAAGAAGCTCTTGAAGCTGACGAAGACATCAAAGCAGTTAGTGTTATCCACAATGAAACTTCCACAGGTGTAGCAGCACCTATTGAAGAAATCGGTAAAGTAATGAAAAACTATGATGCATTATACATCGTGGACACCGTATCCTCCCTTGCAGGGGATGAAGTGAACGTGGACAAATTCGGAATAGACGTTTGTCTTACAGGATCCCAAAAATGTATTGCAGCACCACCTGGAATGGGCGCTATTACCTTAAGTGACGATGCATGGGCAGCAGTTGATAAAGTAGAAACCAATACATTCTATTTAGATATGAAAGCTGCAAGAAAAAGCGGAGACAAAAATCCTCCTGAAACTCCATACACCCCATCCGTTTCATTAACCTATGCAATGAATGAAGCATTGAAAATGATTATGGAAGAAGGACTTGACAACAGGGTTGCACGTCACCACAAAGCTGCTAAAGCTAGTGTTGCAGCAGTTAAAGCATTAGGATTAGAATTATTTGCTGATGAAGCAGTATCTTCCGCAACAGTAACTGCAGTAAAAATGCCAGAAGGAATTACTGACGCTGACTTTAGAGGAACAACCCGTGACAAATATGGTGTTGAATTAGCTGGTGGACAAGACCACTTGAAAGGAAACATCTTCAGAATCGGACACATGGGTAACATTTCCTACAAAGAATTAGTGCAAACCTTTGCAGCAATCGGAATGACCTTAAAAGGCTTAGGTGCAATTGAAGATGCTGGTGCTGGTGTAGCATCCATCGCAGAATCATACTTATGATTCTGTTCTTTCTCTTTTTTTATTTTAAAATTCAATTATAAGTTATAACCATCCAAAAACTTTTCGAATAATTAATTTTTTTGCATATTTTAAGTTATAAGTTAAAAGTTACACTTGAAATGCACGTCTGCAACTTGTGTATTAGAACTTATAAGTGAAAAGTTACACTTGAAATACATGTCTAAAATATGTGATGTTAAGTTATAACTTAAAAGTTACACTTGAAACTTATGTCTCATTCATGCAAAAAGTATTACTCATTATTTGAAAAAATATTTTAAACATTAGCAACATATATTATATAGATATTAGGATGTGAGAACTATGTCTGAAAATATTAGAACAACTGTTGAAGAATTACGTAAGCTTATTAGTGTAGACAATGTCATTGGTACTCCAATCGAAACCGAAGATAAAATCTTGATTCCAGTAATGAGAATGGGAGTAGGATTTGGAGCCGGCGAAAACATGTTCGGTAAGGAAGGCAGCGATGCCGCTGGAGCAGGTGCCGGAGTAGAACCAATATCAATGGTAATGATTCCTAAAAAAGGAAACGATGCTGAAGGTGTTCGCGTACTTGACTTAAGTAAAGGAACCGAAACCAACAAGGCATTATCTGATTTAGGTTTAATAATAACCGATCTTGTTAAAAATTACCTCGGAGCTCAATCCAGTGAAGAGTACTATGATGAGTCCGAATACATTGAACCTGAATTCACAACCACCGATGACATAGAAGAATAGGACTATCCGCATGCTAAACATCCTATTGATGATTATTTTAATAATCATCTTTTTTATTATTGTTCTGCTTTACATAGGGATTAAAATAGCTTTCATTTATGACAAAAAAGGCAGCAATTTAGAGGGATGTTTAAAAATACTTATTTTAAAAAAAATCAAGGTCTACTCCATTGCCTTTCCGTCAGCAGAAAAGGATGAAAAAGGCGAAAAAGAAGAAGAAAAGAAAGATGAAAAGACCAGCAGAGATATAAGGAAAATATTGGAACTGGCCAGACCATGTCTTGAGGACATCAAACTTTTTTTAAAGTCATTCATGAAATGCATCAATGTCCACACACTCAAGAATCATCTGATTTTTGGTCTCGACTCCTATGCCGACACTGCAAAATACATAGGATACATATGGGGAATGCTCATAGTCGTGAACAATAGCCATAAAAATGCAAGGTTCAGCGCAGAGCCATCATTTAATGGAAGTGTTTTGGATGCGCATGGAATAAACGAAATCGAAATCAATCTTTTGAAAGTGATTCCGCCAGCGTTAAAACTGATATCAAAAAAAGAAGTACGTGATCTAATAAGAGGTGTCAGGAATGGATGAGTTCATAAAGGATTTCATTGAGGAAGCCTTCGACATCGAAACAATAAATAAATATGAATTTCGAACAGTCTGCGGATTTACATTCGTGTTTGAAAGTGAAATCACAACCATGCATAATCATATTCCATCAGCATCAATCAGACCTGTTGCAATAATTTATGAAGAAAATGACCAATATTACCTGGCTCCCCTAGATGAACCTATAAAGATTAATAAAATTGTTAAGGAATTTGTTGAAAATATCCTATAGACACTATTTCGGCAGAGGAATATTTTCACTTTCGACAACAACCTCCACCACCAATGGCCCTTTCAGGTCCTTATCCAAAATCAGCTCAAGGTCTTCAAGGTTATCAGTGCGGATTGCATCGATGCCATAGCTTGCAGCCAATTTTACAAAGTCAGGATTGTCAAGTTTCACCTGATATGATTCCATATCATAGAAATCCTCCTGCCATTGCCTGATGATTCCAAACTCTGAATTATTCAGTATGAATACAATGACGTCAAGATTGTTTGATTTCAATGTGGCAAGTTCCTGAAGGTTCATCTGAAAGTCACCGTCGCCGTTAATGACAACTACCCTTTCATCTGTTGCAACGCTTGCGCCTATTGCAGCTGGAAGTCCATATCCCATTGGAGCCATTGCCCCTGAAAACAATAGCTGTCCAGGCCTTTTGGATTTCTTGAGGAGTGTTGTCCATGTGGTGTGTGATCCCGCATCCGATGCAATTATGTTGTCGGAGAACCTGTTTAGGATTCTCTTGATTGCTGATTGAGGTTTTAAGTCATCGTCCAAACCATCAAGCTCAATGTCATTGCTGATTTCTAAGATTTCATCCAGCCAGTCAACCTTTTTAAAGTTGATTTCAGATAAAAAGTCTTCAACCTTTCCATGAATCGGATAATCCCCAACTAAAACATCCTTGTTGAGGTTTACATGAATCAGATTGTCCGGAATTTCGGGCAAAGTCCTCTCGCTTGCCTTGATTCCCAATGCGATTATGCAGTCCGCATTCTCAATTGCATATTTTGCCCTTGGAGTTGAGCGGATTCCGACAAGACCCAAGTTGATGTCATCGAGTTCTGAAATGATACCCTTGCCGTGAAATGTTGTTGTTATAGGGATTTGATACATTTTGGCAAGCATTTCAATATTTTCCTTCTGTGAGATTGCTCCTGCTCCTAAAACAAGGAGAGGTTTTTTGGCCGAATCGATCAGCTCCTGAGCCCTACCTATGTTTGACATGTCATCCTCGCACAGATAGCAGAGGTCAAAGTCATCGAATTCCTCCTGCAGCAGAACATCCTTTGAGAGGTTGATGTGAATCGGTCCTTTCGGCATTGTCTTGAGCTCGTAGATTGCTGCCCTTAAGACATACATCGCTTCTGTTCCGTTCAGCGGATTGTATGATGCCCTAGTGATATGCTTGAACATGTCCACCTGAGGGGTTGACTGGAAGTGGTCGCTTCCGCGATACTTCAATTCGTTATCCCCTGTCAGGACAAGAATAGGAACGTTGTCCTTGAATGCTGTTGCAAGTGCCATTGTGAAGTTAAGTGCCCCCGGAGAAGCGGTTGCAATGCAGACTCCAATCTTTCCGCTTGACCTGTAGTATCCGTCCGCTGCGTGTGCGGCTGCCTGCTCGTGTCTTGTAAGGACATGATTGATGCCGGAAGTTGACAATGACTTGTAGAGAGGCATTATCTGCTCGCCAGGTATTCCGAATACATTCTCGATTCCCTCTTCCTCAAGGATTTTGACAATCTTGTCAGCCACATTCACTCTTCCACTTCCTGATATGAGCCGTTATACTCTCCGGAGCCCTCAACCGGGAACACGACAGCCTGTGCAATCCTGTCACCGGATTTTATCCTATATTCGAATTCGCCATGATTGTATATCATGAACATCAGTGTTCCATAAAATCCAGGGTCTCCCACCGCTGTCTGTACGGATATGAATGACCTCAATAGGGTTGACCTTGGAAGGTAAAGCATTGTGTATCCTTTAGGTATCTTGATTTTCCTTCTGATGCTTGCAAGGTATGCGGTATGAGGCTTTAATGTGTAGATGTCCCCTTCCATTTCCCTGATTTCCGGCAGGGTCTTTTCATTGTCAATCAGTGAGCCTGCACTTTCCTGAGCGTATATTTTATCAAGTTCCAAATCTATTCCTGATGGTTGCACCAAATCCTTGAAGTCCGGAAATAGCTTTACAAGTTCTTTTTCACCGAGCATAATTATCAAATCCTTTTAATAATCTATTTATATGCAATGGTTAATATATTTTAATTGGTGATAAAATGCCTGTAATTACAATAGCTGGAAATGACGGAATTACAATTGAAAAGAAAAGAGAAATGGTTAAAAAAGTGTCTGAAGTTGTGGCTGAAGCATATGACTTGCCAATCGAAGCCATAACCGTACTGGTCCAACCTTATGCTAAGGAGGACATCGGCGTAGCCGGCGGATTGTTAAGCGATAAAGAATAAGTATTAAATCAATTAGGGGAGACATGAAACTCCCCATTTTAAAGTTCAAACCAAAAAAGAACTTGCATTCAATTTCTTGAATACAGTTAAATATTGTCTTGCATGATATTTATAAATTTGTTTTCGAATATGACTCATCACCTGTTTTTTCAACCAGTTCCATAGCCATCAGCTCATCTATGTTTTTTTGAATCTTATTTTCAAAGTTCTTTGACCTGTATCTGATCAATGCCCTTTTGATTTCATCAAATGCCGTGTCTTTTGAGATTACATCAAAAACGCTTTGCTGGAATGGTGTGAGGTTGAATATTACCTGATTTAAAACCGGCTTGTTTTCGTCTATATCTTCAAATGACCAGTTTTTATCCCTGGCTTCGACCTGAAACATCTCCTCAAGTTCAGGAATTTTATCCTTCAGCAGGTCAAGATGAGGACGGTGTGAAAGGCCATACCTGTGCTTTGAGAGTTCTGCAAGAAATCCTCTGTAAACCTCATTCAGGTCAATCCGGTCTGTGCTGAAAGTACCCAATACATAGACGTTGTCATCGATTACACTGACGACCTTGTATCTGCCGGTTTCATCGTCAAATTCAATATCTCCGAATCTGTTGACATCCCATTCATTGTCCAGGAGGAAATTTCTCACGAATTGGGCATCCTCCAGATTGTCATAATATCCGAATATGTAATCATCACCTGCAATCTGCTTTTTGATTACGAATGTGTCAAACACCCTTGTGATATTGAGGCCATACATGGATCCGTTCGGATTTCTTTTGAAATTCCGGGTGATTTTTTCAATGGTTTCACTGTCCGGTTCATGGGCATATTTTCCAATCATATGAAGCTTTTCTTCAATTACTGCTAAAACCAGATAACAATCTTTGCTTTTAATCAGATTTGGAATTTCATCCAGATTCCATTCATGCTCAATCAGCAGATCCCTTACAAAAATAGCATCATCATAGCCCGTGACCTTTGCATAAATCCTTGATGACTTGACAATATTGAAGGAATTTTTGTTTTCTCGAAGATACTTCCTATCCATAATATAATTATGTTTTAAAACAATAAAAAAATTTGGCGGAAAAAAAGAATGGGGATTGTGAACCAATCCCCCACAAGTTTTTCATATATATGACTAAACCGTGTTTGCCTTTAGTCATTCCTTGCACTATCACTGTTATTTAAGGCCTAACTACAATAGTGTTTGTTATTTCAACAGCACTGAACTTGTAGTTTCCATTGAAACTTGCTGAAATGGAGTATGTGCCCGGAAGCAAGTTGATTGGTAATGTTGCAATACCGTCGTCATTAGTCTGGCGGTTGTAGGTAGCACCATTGATTGTGAATCTGACATAATTGTTTACAATGGCATTTCCGCTAGGGTCTGTCAAGGTTACTGCATAATCTCCACTATCTCCGTAATCCATTTCAACATCTTCGCCAGTCAATACGGCAGCAGGATTTTTTACTGCAATGGTGGAACTGACAAATGAGGAATCATAAGCCTCATTTTCCTTCAAATGTGGCATTGATTTCATAAGTTCCGACAGCTAAGTTGATAGGCAGACTAACCTCACCATTGGTGTTGGTTCTCATTGTATAATATTTGCCTTTGATTCCCACTTTAACGACACTGTTGACAATAGGGCTTCCGCTTGCGTTAGTCAATGTGACAGTCCATGCGGAACCGTCCTTATAGCACATCTCAAGGTCGTTTGCCAGAAGATTGGTGACTGTTGGCTTATTGACATATACATTGGAAGCTATGAAAGCTGAACTGTACCTATTATTACCTTCAAAAGTAGCATTTACTTCATAAACTCCTACAAGAAGGTTAATTGTCAATTTAACAGTACCGTTGGCGTCAGTCTTTATGTTATATGTTTTACCGTTGATGCCTACTTTAACAATTGTATTTACAATAGGATTGCCTGTAGGGTCAGTCAATGTTGCAGCCCATTCTGAGCCGTCCTTATAGCACATGTAAAGATCATCAGCAGAAAGGATTGCTGCAGGATTGAGGACAGTTATGGTAGAGCTGACAAAAGAATCATCATGGCTTTCATCACCCTCGAAACTTGCGTTGACCTCATATGTTCCGGCGGCCAAATTAATAGGCAAGCTGGCAACACCATCGGCATTTGTCCTTAGGTAATAAAACGCGCCCTTAATACCGACTTTTACGATAGCATTACTCATGGCTTCCCCATAATAGTCAGTCAGGGTAACTGTCCAGGTGGAACCGTCCCTGTAGTGCATTTCAAGGTCTTCAGCAAAGAGGGTTGTTTTGGAAACCGGGTCCTCTTCATCGCCGACGAAGGTCATGTTTGAGCTTAAGCTAAGGAAATTGCCGTCTCTACCATTGTAGTAATAGGTTACAGTAACGACATAATCACCTGGAGCCAATTCGTCATCATCAATCCAAACAGCACATGCCATTTCCCCATCATCATCCTCCTCTAATTGGAAATTGTATATTTTTTCATTGCCTTCTTCATCCACGAGACTTACGTCAATTATGACATCATCCTGTGATGGATCCAAAACAGTACCACTCTCATTGAAGAATTGGGCATGTATTACAGCAATCCAGTCTTCCTCATCACAGAAGCGATGTTCATCATAGTCAAACAATTCAATGCTTGCCCCATCGGATTCAACATATTTCCTTTCAACTAATCGTATTTCACCGGTTTTTGAAAATCTTGCGGTAGACTGTTGTGGCATAGTACTATTAGAACCATCATTAATAATTTCCTGGAACTCTGCTGTTAAATTATAAGTGCCCTGCTCAAATGTCCTATTCAATTTAGAGTCAAGTACATAATATCTGTTTAAAATACCCTCTTCACCATAGAACTGATTGTCAATTTGCTCTTTTTCAGTTAAAACATCAAGTTGATCTACATAACCTCTGAATAATTCGTTTCCATTCTCATCACTAATTGTGAGAATACCATTGGTGCCGTCAGGAACCACCAAATAAACTACAGTAGAGCTCATGAAATCATTGGTTCCGATAATGGCCTTATCAGGAATTTCAAGTGGATTTTCAAATGTATAATCGTAATCAAGAATTAAATTATTATCTCCGTCATAAATTTTAAATGTATAATTGCCTACATCAACAAACTCGAAATAGGATAAATCAAATTCTGCATACTTTCCATCTTCAGAAATATAATAATTCATTGTCTTGTCATTAGCTTCAATTTTTATAGTTTGATCCGCAGTGCCTTCAGGACAATAAACCATCAATTTACCATTTTTATCAAGAAGTGATGTGGATTCTACTTTTACTCTGAATTTGGTATTGTCGACAACAATTACATAATCAGAGTCATACAAGTATCTAGTTTTCCAGTAGAAAGCATAATGGCCGTCCTCATCGCCAATATACTTAAGATATAGGACTTTATCATCAACAATACCCATCTGATATGTATCTTCAGGCCATTCATCATCAGGGTTAAAATAAAGGAACTCAAATTCATCATAGGAGACATAGCGTGCATCAAGGCTATAATCACCTTCCTCACTTAAATCTAAATCAGACCTTTTGAATGTGAGTGTTTGGCCTAACATATCTTCTGTGATATTAATTAC
>Ga0256404_1004657_pt1 | contig 25503 bp, 18 predicted proteins | sample RumenRJG_01DNA_FD_185990 | JGI IMG/M metagenome (GOLD analysis project Ga0256404, IMG submission 185990) | Bovine rumen microbial communities from Lethbridge, Alberta, Canada - RJG_01 | ecosystem: Host-associated > Mammals > Digestive system > Stomach > Rumen | place: Canada: Alberta | collected...
CGATGCCAACGGCAAGTGGATCAAGGAGGAGAACTTCACCCTGTACACCAAGTGGAACGCCAAGACCACCGCGATTACCATCGATGCGAACGGAGGCTCCGCGAACAGGAACGCCACCGCCACCTATGACGGAGGCATCACCTCCTTCGACGCAGTGACCAGGATCGGATACATCCTTGACGGATACTTCACCGCATCCGACAGCGGAGACAAGGTAATCAATCCCGACGGTACGATGGTGAACGCGGCAGGATACGTCGTCGACAGCAAGTGGGCCAACGAATCGGCCACACTCACCCTGTACGCCAGATGGACCGCGAAGACCACCGAGATCGCCGTCGACAGGAACGGCGGAGATGCGGACAAGGGCACCAGCGCCACCTACGACGGAGCCATCATTTCATTCGATCCCATCTCAAGGACCGGATACACCCTGACCGGATACTGGTCCGCGGCACAGGGCGGCGTGAAGATCGTCAATGCCGACGGAAGCACGGTGCTGAATGCCGAGGGCTACCTTGTCGGAGGACTGTGGAAGCTCGATCAGCCCGCTGTCACCATCTATGCGCAGTGGACCGCGAACACCACCGATATCACCATCGACAAGAACGGCGGAGATTCGAACAGGAACGCCACCGCCACCTACGATGCCGGCATCACCGACTTCGACGCTGTTACCAGGGCCGGCTACGATCTCGCAGGATACTCCACACAGGCCACCGGAGGAGTGGTAATCATCATCGCCGACGGAACCCTGGTGCAGAACGCCGACGGTTACGTCGTTGACGGCAAGTGGGCCTCCGAGGCCGCCACCCTCACCCTGTATGCGCAGTGGGTAGCCAAGGACTACGACCTCACCCTCCAGAAGAACGGAGGAGCGAGCGACGGAAGCGCTTCCGTAACCTACGCCTCCAACGTCCTCCTCGTAGTCCACGTCTCCAGGACCGGATACGACCTGACCGGATACTACACCGCGGCCAGCGGCGGAGCCAAGATCATCGGAACCGACGGTGCCCTGGTCGCCAGCATCCCCGGCTACACCGATGCTGACGGCAAGTGGGTCAGGGACGGTGCTCCCGACCTCTATGCCCAGTGGCAGATACATGAGTACGCCATCACCTACCACAACACAGAGGGTGCGACCAACAACAACCCCGCCACCTACAATGTCGAAACGGGAGTCAACTTCGCCTATGCATCCAAGGACTACTACACCCCCGCAGGATGGTTCGCGGAAGCCGGACTCGTCACCAAGGTGACAGGAATCGCTCCTGGCGAGACCGGTGACAAGGACGTTTACGCCAAGTGGACCCCGGTCGACTACAGTATCAGCTACGTGCTGAACGGAGGTACCAACGCCGCCAACCCCACGGTCTACAACATCGAGTCCGCCACCATCACCCTGCAGGATGCCGTCCGCGAGGACTACAGGTTCACCGGATGGTTCAGGGATGTAGGCCTGGAGACTCCTGTGACGACCATCGCGACCGGATCCCACGGCAACGTGACGGTCTATGCGGGATGGGAGGCCATCATGTACACAGTGACCGCTGACCCCGTCGGAGGAACCCTCGTGAACCCCGCCGGATGGACTCTGTCCAGCGGCGTCTACACCAAGGAGTTCGCCAGCAGTACCGCGGTGTCCGATATCATCGGAGGCCTCGGCAACGCCCAGAAGGATGCCGTCGGTTCGACGACCTACACCTTCAAGAGCTGGACCGGCTACGAGTCTACCGCCCCCCTCAAGGCGGATCTGACCGTCACGGCTGTGTACGAATCCGTGATCGCCGTTCCCGATCCCGTCAGCGGAACCACCACCGTCGACAGTGCCACCGAGACCGCGGCGACCATAACCACTGCCGACATCGACAAGGTGAAGAACGATGCCCAGGCCGGAACCCTCGAGAAGCTGGACATCAACATGAAGAACGGTTCCATCTCCCTCGACAGCGCTTCCATCCAGTCCCTGAGCACCGCGGACGACCTGGAGGTCAGCATCAAGAAGGACGAGGGAATCCCGAACATCATCGTCGAATCCGCCGCCGGACGTTCCGTCTACGACATCAAGATCGGAGACGTGCACCAGTTCGACGGAAAGCTGACCATCACCCTCGACTACCAGCTCGGACCCAACGAGAATCCCAACAACCTGGTCATCTGGAACATCAAGGAGGACGGAACCCACGAGGCCCTCAAGTGCACCTATGCCGACGGCAAGGTCACCTTCGAGACCACCCACCTGTCCTACTATGCTGTGATGGTCGAGTCCCCCGCCCCCAACGGCGGAGGCAACAACACCATGATCATCGTGGGAGTGGTGATAGCCATTGCCGCGGTGCTCGGAATCTTCGGATACCTCATCATGACCGGAAAGCTGCAGCTCGGAGCCCTCGGCAAGAAGCAGTGAGCCTGTAAACGACTTAACGGCAGCGGTGCCAATCCAGGCACCGCTGCCAACCCATTTTCCGCTGGCTAATATTTTTAAGTAAGTCCACAGTAACCGTCCTTCATGCAATCCGTAAAAGAACGCATTCTTGCTCTGAAGAAGGAGAAGAACGCGGTCATACTGGCCCACAACTACACTTCGCCCGAAGTGCAGGATATCGCGGACTACGTAGGGGATTCCCTCGGACTGTCCCAGAAGGCCGCCGCTACGGATGCCGACATCATAGTTTTCTGCGGAGTATCCTTCATGGGCGAGACCGCCAAGATTCTCTCGCCGACCAAGAAGGTGCTGCTGCCCGAACCCGAGGCCAAGTGCGCCATGGCCGCCATGTGCTCCGCGGACCAGATCCGCCAGGCCAAGGAGAGGTATCCCGATGCCACGGTCGTGGCATATGTCAACACCGCCGCCGAGACCAAGACCGCAGTGGATTACTGCTGCACCTCAGCCAACGCGCTCAACGTGGTGAAGCAGATTCCCAACAACCGGATCCTCTTTGTTCCGGACTCCAACCTCGGGAAATACGTCAGGGAGAAGAGCGGCAAGGACGTCATCCTCTGGAACGGATTCTGTCCCGTCCACCAGTGTGTGACCGTCAGGCAGGTCGAGGAGCTCAGGCAGGCACACCCCGATGCCGAGATCGTCGCTCACCCTGAGTGCAGGCTCGACGTCCTGAACATCGCGGACTTCATAGGCTCCACCGAGGCCATTCTGAAGTACTGTCAGAAATCGGAGTGTAAGGAATTCATCGTGCTCACCGAGTCCGGCATGGGCCACAGGCTCGAAGGAGCATGCCCCGGCAAGAAGTTCTACTTTACCGCCCAGTCGCTCTGCATGACTATGAAGATGATCTCCCTCGAATCCATCCTCGAATGCATGGAGAAGGAGACCGGCGAGATCATCCTCGACAAAGAGGTCATCGAGAAGGCTTACGTTCCTGTCAAGCGCATGACCGACATCCTCGGCTGAAGTCGCAACACTCTTATCCCATTCCGCAGATATGCGGACGAGACTGCCGGATGAGGAGAAAATGGGCTGATCCGTGATGAACCCTATGAGTGCCGACGGCTGTCTCACTTCTGTGTCTGGCACATCTCAGGATTGATCCTCTGAGAAGATTTCATCCATGGTGTCGGGAGCTCCCGCATCATACGGTTCGTAGCTCTCTTCGAAGGTACTCGCCGAGATGAAAGAGAGGAAATCGCTGAGCTTCATGCCCTCGTTCCATCTCATGATGAAGTTGCCGTTCCTGCTGGTGTCCAGTTTAGGAATCCTGTCCTTCAGGACGGCGGCATGGCCCTTCAGCACGCTCTCGGAGGGGATGGTGAAGATCCTCCAGGGATCGCCCTTCACACCCTTCAGCCTGAATGCGTAGATCGGCACCACATGAGATCTGTCGCAGTCGTCGAGCATCTTCTGGGCCTGCTCGATCAGGCGGGCGGTCTTGCTCATGTAGAGTATGTCATTCTCGGAACTCTTGACCTCGATGGGGAATGAGAAGTCCCATCTGAGTGCCACCAAGTCCACTCCCAAAGAGCCTGCCGCACGTATCACGAGGAAGGGATTGTCGATCATCGAACAGTACGCCTGGGTCTCTTCGGTGTTGCAGGTCTTCACCATCTTGGTGACAGCCTTAGTTTCTCCAGAAAGCAGGTATTTCAGTTCGCGTTCGTAGGTATCCCCTGGTGCAGCCATAATGTATTATCCCGAGTAAGGGTATATAAAGAAAATGGGGGGGTCACCGAAAGTGAGAATCCGGGGTTTCCCCCGGAAAAGAAGGTTCAGAAATCGCTCCTTTCGGAGGATGGCAGGGTACCGTTGAGGTACTGCTCGTAACCGTAGAGGTCCAGGAGACCGTGGCCGGAGAGACAGAACACGATGGTCCTCTCCTCGTTCTTGGCCTTGGCGTCGAGTGCCTCGTCGATGGCGCCCTTGAGGGCGTGGCAGGACTCGGGTGCGGGGATGATTCCCTCGGTCCTGGCGAACAGCACTCCGGCCTCGAAGGTCTCGGTCTGGTCGTAGGAGGTGCTCTCGAGGTATCCGTGGTGGTAGGCGGCGGATACGAGAGGGGACATTCCGTGGTACCTGAGTCCTCCGGCGTGGATGGACGAGGGGATGAAGTCGCTTCCCAGGGTGTACATCATGAGGAGCGGGGTGAATCCTGCGGTGTCTCCGAAGTCGTACTTGAACTCTCCCTTGGTCATGGAGGGTGCGGCTTTGGGCTCGACAGCCTTGAACCTGGTGTTCTCGAACATCTTGTTGCCTGCGAGCTTGGCACCGATCATCGGGAGGGTCATTCCTCCGAGGTTGGAACCTCCTCCGGCGCATGCGATGACAACATCGGGAGTGATCTCTCCGATCTCCATCTGCTTGGTTGTCTCCAGACCGATGACGGACTGGTGGAGCATGACGTGGTTGAGGACGGAACCCAGGGAGTAGCAGACGCCGTCGTTCTTGGCGGCCATCTCGCACGCCTCGGAGATTGCGATTCCGAGGGATCCGGGGGTGTCGGGGTGTTCCTTCAGGACTTTCCTTCCGAACTCGGTCTGCTCGGAGGGGGAGGCGTAGATGGTTGCGCCGTAGGTGTTGATGATGGTCTTCCTCAAAGGCTTGGCCATGTAGCTTCCCTTGACCATGAAGACGGTGGTGTCGATGTCGAAGAGGTTGGACACCATGGCGAGGGCGGTTCCCCACTGTCCCGCACCGGTCTCGGTGGTGAGGGTGTGGATACCTGCCTCTGCGTTGTAGTATGCCTGAGCGAGAGCGGTGTTTCCCTTGTGGGATCCGAGGGGGCTCATGTCCTCCCTCTTGAAGTAGATCTTGGCGGGGGTTTTCAGGGCCTTCTCGAGCCTGTATGCCCTCTGGAGGGGTGCGGGCCTGTTGAGGCTGATGAGTGCCTCCCTGACTTCCTCGGGGATGTCGATCCATCTCTCGGTGGAGCCTTCCTGTTTGATGATCTCCTTACAGAAGATAGGCTCGAAGTCGGAGGGCTTTGCGGGTTCCCTGGTGCCGGGATTGAGCGGGGGTGCGAGATCAGGGACGTCGGCCGCGAAGTTGTACCATTTCTTGGGGATGTCTTCGTTCGCAAGGTTGATCCTGATGTCTTTGGGTATTGCCATAGTTGCGAGATAGCATTTGCATATTTATACATTAATGTATAAATTTATACATTATAGAACAAAAAGAAATTCCTGCTGCGAGATTTTCTGAATAATATGATAATTCCAAGGTTAGGGGAAGCGTTCGTTCATCATTGCTGCTGACAATCATCAGGATAAATCGGGGTGTGTCCGAAGAATATGTCCCTTTCCTTTTCGGCCGCTTCCACTAAGGGAATATATATGCTGATTTCCAGACAATCGGATTTCTTGTGGCAGTTATATCCGCAGGATTGTAACGAAAAGGTAGTACGGCCCGGTTTATCGCCGGGCCGCTTATGAGATTGGGTTTTGTTCAAGGAGTGAGCCTTGCAGGGTCCCTGGGGAAGAGGATGGCTTCCCTGATGTTACCGAGGTCGAGCATCTTCACGAGGAGCCTCTCGATACCGATTCCCCATCCGCCGTGCGGGGGCATTCCGTACCTGAATGCTTCAAGGTAGAACTCGAAGTCCGCGGGGTTGAGTCCCTTCTTCTCCATCCTGGCGACGAGCTTGTCGTACCTGTGCTCCCTCTGTCCTCCGGAGGAGATCTCCTGACCTTTGTAGTCGAGATCGAAGGAGAACGAGTAGGGGGTTCCGTCCTTCTCCATGATATAGAAAGGCTTTGCCTCCTCTGGGTATTCGGCGATGAAGTAGAGTTCTACGCCCTTCTCGGCCATCTTGTCGCCGATGATCTTCTCTCCCTCGGTTCCGAGGTCGTCGCCCTCCTTCAGGGGAAGTCCGGCGTCCTGTACCATCTTGAGACATTCGGAATAGGTGAGGATGGGGTAGGGCCTGGCGGGGACCTTGATCTCCTTGCCGAGGATCTCCAGCTGTTTCTTTCCCCTCTCCTTGAGGCCGGTGATCACATGGTCGATAATGGTCTCGATCATGGCCATGACCTCCTCCTCGTTCTCGATCCATGACATCTCTCCGTCGAAGGAGATGAACTCGGTCACATGCCTGTTGGTGTTGGAGAGCTCCGCACGGAAGGCGGGTCCGAGCTCGAACACGCGGTCGAGACCGGTGCTCATGAGGATCTGCTTGTAAAGCTGGGGCGACTGTGCCAGGAAGGCGGGTTTGTCGAAGTACTGGATCTTGAAGAGCTCCGCCCCTCCCTCCGCTCCGGCAGCGTTGATCTTGGGGGTGTAGACCTGGTTGAAACCGTTCGCGCGGACGCACTCCTCGATGAGCTCGACCATCATGGCCTTGAGCTCGAAGATGGCCCTGATCTCAGGCTTCCTGAGGTCCATGAACCTGTGGTTGAGACGGGTATCCATCTCCACGTTGACCTTGTCCACCACTCCCAGGGGGAGAGGGGTGGCTGCTTTGGAATAGACCTCGACCGCGGAGGGGATGATCTCGAGTCCGAGAGCGGTCTGGTTGCTGGCTTTCACCTCGCCGGTGATGGCGACGACGCTCTCCCTGGGGAGTTTGGTGAGCTCCTCGAAGAGGGCAGGGTTGATTTTCTTCTTGGGGAGGGTGATTTGGATGGCGCCGAACCTGTCCCTGAGGGTAACGAAGGCGATGCCTCCGAGGGCCCTGACGTCCTGGACCCAACCCTTAACGGTGGCGGTACCGTCGTCGACGGAAATGTTGCTGGAATCTCTGACTGCGGTCATGTTAACTGCCGATGAATCCCCTTCCCCCTATTATTACTTTTTACGGGTACTCACTTCCTGCGGAACCGTGCGTTTTCGCCGAAAAACCGCCGTTTTCAACCGAATACGGATGTGCCAGACAGTAAAAAACCACTGCAATCCAACGGGTGCAAACAGGCCAAACCCTTATTATATTAATAAGCAATGAAGCCCCCAATTTGGTGTATACCATGGCTGAGAAAGTCACTGTATCGATTATCAAAGCAGACATCGGATCTATCGCGGGTCACATGACCCCCCACCCCTCCATGATGGAGAAGTGCAAGGAGATCCTCACCGACAAACAGAAACAGGGAATTATCGAGGACTTCTACGTCACCCGCTGCGGAGACGACATCAACCTCTACCTCACCCACTACAAGGGCGAGAACAACTCCGAGATTCACGGAGCCGCATGGGAATGCTTCACCGAGGCAACCAAGCTCTCCAAGTCTATGCACCTCTACGCCGCCGGACAGGACCTCCTGACCGACGCCTTCTCCGGAAACGTCAAGGGAGCAGGACCCGGATCCGCCGAGATGACCTTCGAAGAGAGGCCCTCCGAGCCTCTGCTCTTCTTCATGGCAGACAAGACCGAGCCCTCCGCTTACTCCCCCATCCTCTCCAGGATCTTCCTCGATCCCTTCACCACCACCGGCCTCGTCATCGACAAGAGGGCCAAGCAGGGATTCGACGTCGAGATCCAGGACGTCCTTGACAACAAGTTCGTCACCATGTCCGCACCTGAGGAGACCTACAGCATCCTGTCCCTCCTCGGCGACACCTACAGGTACGCAATCAAGAGGGTCTACAGCCGCGCAGGCCTCGGCCCCGCAGCTGTCGTATCCACCGACAAGCTCAACATGACCGCCGGCTCCTACGTCGGAAAGGACGACCCCGTCTGCATCTGCAGGTGCCAGTCCGGATTCCCCTCCGTCGGAGAGTACACTCAGGTCTTCCAGAACGTCTTCCTCGCAGCCGGATGGATGAGGGGAAGCCACATCGGAGCCATGTACCCCTGCAGCCCCGAGGACTCCAACCCCGTCTACTACGACGGACCCCCGAGAATCTGCTGTCTCGGATTCCAGCTCTGCGAGGGCCACCTCCAGGGACTCGAGGCACCCGGAGTCAAGGGCGGAGACCACAAGCCCGTCGACATCTTCGGAAGCAACACCTGGGACCTCGCCCGCCAGAACGCCATCAAGGCTTCTGTCATGATGAGGCGCCAGGGACCCTTCATGCCTTCCATCCTGGGAGCTGAGGAGATGGAGTACACCTCCAGGCCCGCAGTCCTCGAGGAGCTCAAGAAGAGGTTCGTGTCCCCCAAGGATGACGACAGCAAATGCTGCTGCTCCAAGAAGGACAAGACCGATGTCGAGTGATCTCGGTTCCAAGGTCGTAATCGTAAATTTCAAGGCATACGCCGAGGTCGACGGCCCCAAGGCCGCCGACCTGGCAGCCGTCTGCGAGGAGATCGCCAAAGAATCAGGCGCACAGATCATCGTGTGCCCTCCCATGGTGGAGACCGCCTTCGTGGCCTCCGCCGTAGGCATCCCCGTATTCTCGCAGAACGTGGACCCCAAGAAGCCCGGTTCGGCCACCGGATGGGTCACCCCTTCCATGGTCAAGGCATGCGGATGCCGCGGCACCCTCATCAACCACGCCGAGCACAAGGTCGACGCCGAAATCGTAGGTCAGGCAGTTGCCATGGCCCGCGAGCTGGGACTTGTCACCGTGGTCTGCGCCAACACCGTCGAGGACGCCAAGATTCTGGCGAAGTTCGCCCCCGATTACATCGCAATCGAACCTCCGGAACTCATCGGAGGAGACATCTCCGTTACCACCGCCGACCCTTCCATCGTGAAGAACACCGTCGAGCAGGTGAAGGCCGTCAATCCCGCCATCCGTGTACTCTGCGGAGCGGGAGTCAAGAACGGAAAGGATGTCGCAGCAGCCCTCTCGCTCGGAGCCGAGGGAGTTCTTCTCGCATCCGGAGTCGTCAAGGCGGCCGACCCCCGTGCAGTACTCAGGGACCTCGTCAGCGGACTCTGAACACAATCACTTTCCCCGCCTCAAGGCGGGGCTTTTTACACTAACTAATTAACTGTAGCATGCGGGTCTTTTATTCAGCATGCTGAATGAGTCTTATGCGGAAGACGTTTGGTTACCTACTGGTATTAGCCATCATTTCAATTTCATCTCCGCTTTCCGCATCCGTAACGGATGCGTCCCCGTCTTCCGCACCCTTGATCACCGAAGTGGATCCGGGATGTGAGGGATTCACTCTTGGGAATTACGGTTCTTCGGCTATCGACCTGAGAGGATATTCGATTACCGACGGGGAAGGAACACTGACCTTCGTGTCAAGTTTCATCCTCTCTCCGGGAGGAAGTGTCACCGTATCGAAAAGTACGGGAACCTGTTGGTTCGATTCCCGTCCCGGAGTCCTTACCTACCCATCGGACATCATCGCGAAGAACAGGACGTTCATACTGGCGGATGCGGGCGACGAACTCTCCCTGATGAACGGTTCCTCAGTGATTGACTCGGTATGTTACGGGAAGTCCCAGGGAGTGGAAAAATGGTACGGCGACCCTGTCGATACCGCTTCCGGAAGATATCTGCTGCGTGTAGGAGGGGACAGTGACAGTGCATCCGATTGGATATCCACCAAACCGGGATGGACGAACCGCAGTGCCGAAAGCATCCCTTCTTTCCGGGCAGAGGTGGGATTGTTCACCTTCCCTGAAAGCAGGGGAATGCCAATCTTGGAAGCCCTGTCCGAGGCACAAGAATCCATTGAAATATCGATATACCTGATCACCAGCCCCGAGCTCATTTCCCTACTGTGCCAGAAGTCTGAATCCGGAGTACTTGTGAGGGTGTTGGCTGAGGGTCTCCCCCTGGGTACAGACCTCAGTAGAGAGATATCGCTTCTGAGGTCGCTGACCGATTCCGGCGGAGATGTGAGGTTCATAAATGCAACAGGTTCGGATGACCGTTTCGTATACCTTCACAATAAATACGCAGTGATAGACGGTTCCGTTACCGTACTCACTTCGGAGAATTGGACCTCGGGAAACCTGGGGGAATACGGTAACCGCGGGTGGGGAGCAGTAATCCGCAGCGAGGGTTATGCAGCCTACATGAGAGGGGTTTTCGAGAACGATTTCTCCACTCCGTGGGGTGATGTTTCAGGACTGCTGGCACTGTATCCGAATTCCAATCCTTCAAGGGATCTTCCCGCAGCGGAGATAACGCCTTACGAACTGTTCCAATGCTCGGCAACAGTGACTCCTGTTCTCTCCCCGGATAATTCGTTCGCGACCATGAAGAGGTTCATGGACGGTGCCTGCGAGAGATTATATGCAGAGCAGATGGACCTCGGTTCCGATCTGGCCGTCGTATCGGGAGATTCCCCCACGGCGTGGATGGCAAATGCAGCGGAACGTGGTGTCGACACAAAGTTCATCCTCGATGCCTCTCAGGCAAGTGCATCCAAGCATGTGTCCTATGCGGAATTGCTCTCATCCGCCACTTCGGTGCAGGCGATAGCGAAGAACGGTTCGGATAAATTCTCACTCATACACAATAAAGGCGTGATTTCCGACGACAGGGTGTGGCTGGGATCCGTCAACTGGACAACCTCATCCTTCCTCCGCAACCGTGAGACCGCTGTCATCATAGATTCCCCCGAGGCTGCCGATTACTACGCGGGATTCTTCCTGGAGGATTTCGGAGTGAACATATTCACAGCCGAAGAGGAAGGGCTTTCTCTGAAAGCCGAGACCTTCATGACTTCCGCCGGGGAGATGGTATTGTTGTCAGTAAACGGGCCGTCTGGGTATACTTACGAATGGTCCCTCGGCGATGGGACTGTGAGGATCACTGAAGCATGTGCTGCCCTGTTCCTGTCACCCTCTCCGGGAGTGTATACCGCAACCGTACGCATGCTAGGTTCGGACCTCATGAGTACCGCCGATTACCGGGTGGAACCGGGGTCGTCAGAGGGTCACACCTATCTGTACGGTTCAGTCGCAGTCGCGGTTGCAGTCCTGATACTGGGCATCGTATCCCATATGCTCCGCGGCAGGAAGCCGGTTCCCCGCAGGAAGTGCCGTTCGAGATTCGGATGAACCATATACTGTGATAAGGATGCGTGAGTGCAATGGAAATCAGGATCATGCGTTCCGAAGACGAGCCGAAAGCGTATTCGCTCATATCCGAGAGTCTCGACGAGTACTTCGCGCCGCAGGTCATCACTTTCTTCCGTATGCAGTGGTCGGCGGGACAGATCGTGGCATGCGACCTGTTCGGCAACATCCTGTGTTATCTGGCGGGAACTAAGCTCCCCAACGGACGTGTTTCGATCCATCTGTTTGCCACTTCTGCCGGAAACAGAGGGAAAGGGATAGGTACCATGGTCCTGAACAGGTTCAAGCAGGCCGCTTTGATGGAGGGATTCACCTCTATTCAGCTGGAGGTCAAGGAACATAACACCCGTGCCATGGAGTTCTACAAACGCAACGGTTTCGTACCCGTGGAATTCCTGGAATCCTTCTACAACGACGGTTCCTCCGGGGTGAGGATGGTCTGCGATCTGAACGACAGGCGGTCTTTTTCCGCACAGACCTAAATATAGCAAAGTTTTACACTGCTGCATGGTAAGCGAGGCCGATGCAGCCGCACTTTTAGAGGAAGGAATCAGATACTACGAGACCAAGGACGAGGCCCTGCTCCCCAAGGCATTCGATTGCTTCACAGCAGCGGCTGCCCAGGGCAGCACTGATGCAGTGTACTACCTTGGTGTCATGAGCTACAACGGTTTCGCCACCGAGCAATCCTACGAGAATGCCATGAAATGCTTCATGAAAGCTGCTGCTGCTGGTAACCAGAAGGCCACCTATAACGTCGGTGTGATGTACGAAGGCGGCAAGGGTGTCGACCAGGATTACGCCAAGGCCATGGAGTTCTACCTCAAGGCGGCCGAGATGGGCAGTGCCAAGGCCATGTACAACATCGGTACCATGCATCGTGACGGCAACGGAGTTCCACAGGATTATTCCAAGTCTATGGAGTGGTTTAGGAAGTCTGCCGCATTGGGATTCAACAAGGCACAGTTCAGCATCGGCATGGCCTTCCATAAGGGAAAGGGCGTACCTATCAATGAGTTCGAGGCCATGAAGTGGTTCAAACTCGCCGCCGAATCGGGTCACAAAAAGGCACAGCTGATGGTGAATGTCCTGAAGAAACAGATCAATGTGGTAACTATAGATCTGTCTTGATTATCTAAACACTTATGTATCCTAGATGATATGCTTCAATCATGGGTCTCACCAAGAAAGATCTGACGGTCGACGATGAAGGCATCACTATCGATCACAGCCTTGTTTCTCTGACCTTACCTTATTCCGAGATCGAGGACGCGGTCCTCGTTGACGAGGAGTCCTTCAAACTGGGTCATGTGGTATCCGGTGAGAAGACCGACCGCAGGTATATCGGAAAATACGTGAACTCCGCATTCGGAATCTACACCATGTACTCCTACGCGGATGTTCCCAAGTTCATCGTGGTCACCTACGGCGGAGGAAAGACTCTGGTCTTCAACCTGCCCACCGTTTCCGCTACCGAGAAGACGGCGGAGAAGATGGGTGCGGTTTCCGAGTAAATTCGAGAAAATATGCGGGCCCGAAGGCCCGCTTTCAAGTTTCACTGATACATCGAGTCATCGATGTGCTCGTTCTGCAGATAGTATTCGGACTTCTGCTTCTGAGCGTCGGAGATGTCGTGGGTCATACCCTTCTGGTAGGAACCGTAGCGCTGCTTGATCTGCTCCTCCACGGGTTCCGACCTCTTCTTGGCACGCCTGACATGGTCGGCGGTGATGTACTTGGACTTCTCCATGACAGCGATGTCTCCGGCGGCCCTGATGAGTCCGCCGAGCTCCCTGAGCCTGAGGGTCAGAGCGTTCATCTGCCCGTCGAGCTTGGCACGCCTCTTTCCTTCGGAGATGATCTCCTCCACGGCGTCGATGGCCGCATGGGGGACGTGTCCGTCCATGGCGATCTCCTGGGCCACGAACTGTGCGTATTTGGCGCGGTTGTGGCTGTTGTCGGGCATGGCGACGTCCACGAGCACCTCGTAACCGTTACCGATGATCCTGGACCTCAGCGGGGACAGGATGTTCTCCAGGTCCTGCATGTTGCATGCAGCTACCAGGATGAAGTCGCAGGGGACGTTCTCCACCTTGACGCTGGCTCCCGATGACTGGGGGTTCCTGCCGGTGATGGGGAACTTCTTGTCCTGCATGGCGGTGAGGATGTACCTCTGGAGGCTTCCCAGGTGGGAGATCTCGTCCACGAACAGGACACCTTCGTGCGCTTCGTGGATGGCTCCGGGGATGACCCTCTGGTAGGCGGGGACTCCGATCTTGTCGTGTCCGCCGTAGGGGTCGTGCCTGACATCTCCGAGAAGCTCGGTCTCGGAGGCTCCGGTGGCCATGACGAAGGGGTTCCTGTCCAACTTGACCAAAGTCTTGGAGGTGGACTTCTTGTTGAGCTTGTTCCTTTTCTCGAGGGCTTTGGTGTCAAGCATCCTGACCTTCATTCCGGCACGCTCGAAGACGACGGTCTCCTCCACCCCGTTCTGCACGCGGATGGTGTTGACCCTCTCCTTGCCTGCGGTCATCTGCGGGGAGAGACCGGTGGACTGGAGGATACCCATGATGTTGACACCGAACGGGTTGTTGCCTCCGGTGCCCTGTCCCTCGAGCTTGCTCCTGCCGCAGCTGGGGCAGTTGACCTCCTCGGGGGAGGAGATGTGTCCGCAGCCCCTGCAGAGGTATCCGAGCCTTTCGGCGACGCTCTTGGGTATATCCTCGGGGTCAACGAGGGTTCCGACGGAATCCTTCTCGTCGCCTTCCTCGCTCTTGACCTCGGCGGCCTCGATGACGTTGAGGAATGGCCTCTCGGGATTCTCGGGGTTGTGGGATACGCGAATCTCCTGAGTGGCCTTGGGCAGGTTCATGGAGATGGCGCGTGCGATCATCGACTTACCGGTTCCCGGAGGGCCCACCAGCAGCAGGTTCCTGCGCTGGATGGCCGCGATCTTGGCGAGGCTGATGGCCTCCTCCTGTCCGAGGACGCGGTCAAGGGGGTCGGCTGGGATCTCGATCTGCCCGGTGTGCTTGAGCTTCTCGACGTCTTCCCAGTCGTTCACGGTCACTTTCTTTGGCGATGGCATGATAGTTCACTTTCAGAGCAGGTCGGTCCTGGTCCAGATGGTGATCTCGGCGGGGAGTTTGGCGATCTTGCCCTTGTTCTTTCCCACCAGGGTCTTGATTCCCTTTCCGGACGCGATGTCGAGGATGTTCTGCGAGATGACACCGTCGAAGACGATGGTGGTGATGTTCTCGGCAGTGGATTCCTTCAGGTAGTTGGCGAGGTTCTTGACCTCGACCTTGTCGAGCTGGTTGCCCTCGCCGTCGATGAGCACCGAGTTCTTGGTTCCGGAGATCTCGGACAGGATGGCCTTGTAGTTCTCCTGCTCCTCGGTGAGGACCTTGTCCTTCTTGGAGGACTTCCTCTTCACGGGGGCCCTGATGGCCCTCTTGGGCTCTTCCTCGACGGGTTCCTCTTCCTTCACTTCGGCGGGTGCTTCCTCAACGACAGGCTCGGGTTCCTCGGCGGGTTCCTCTTTGACCTCGGGGATCTCCTCTTCAACAGGCTCTTCCGCGGTCTCGGTGACTTCCTCAACGGGTTCCTCGATGACAGATTCCTCTGCGGCAGGCTCTTCGGTCCTCTCCTCGGATACCTCGACCTCGTCGATGATGATTTCGCCCTCCTCGGTCTCGGTCACGACGGATTCGGTCTCGGGCTCTTCCTCGAACTTCCTCCTGTTCCTGACGGGCCTTTCCTCGGCGGGTTCCTCGTCGAACTCGGAATCCCTCCTGGAAAACTCCCTCCTCTTCCTCTCGAACCTCCTTCCGGAGACTCCCATCTCCTCGGCGGTCTCCTCAGCGCTCTTCCTGGTGTGGCGCTCGCGGCGGTTCCTTCCCCTGGAGTCGTCATCGTCGTTGCGCTGACGGCGCTCGCGGCGGTTCCTGCCGAAGCGGGAATCCTCCTCGGAATCGTCTCCGTTGGCCCTGCGGATCTTGAAGCTGGGTTCCTCCTCTGCGGGTTCGTCCTCCTGGACGAACTCCTCGGCGTTCTTGCGGACGTGGCGGTCCCTGAGGTCGTTCTCTGCGTCCTCGGAGAGTTCCTTCTCCTCGAAGGAGAGTCCGTTCATCTCCATGTACTGGTCGCCGGGCACCTTGTTGCGCAGGCATTTGACCAGCTGTTTGGCGGAGAGCTCCTCGACCTCGTGGGCACGGGGTGCGCGGGCAACGTAGTCGATGTCGGAGGTCTGGAAGAGCTCCCTGAGGATGAGCTCTCCTCCCCTGTCGCCGTCCACGAAGGCGGTGGTGACCCTCTCCTTGGAGAGGTCCTGCACGGACTTGGGGATGTTGGTTCCTTCGACGGCGATGGCGTTCTTGATGCCTGCCCTGAGGAGGTTGAGGACATCGGACCTGCCCTCGACGATGATGATCGCTTCGGAATTCTTCACATTGGGTCCGGCGGGGCAGCGCTCCTTTCCGTAGGTGGTAATCTCCTCGACCTGCAGGGATTCTCTGATGTTCTGAGTGAGGTTGGAACCGCTTCCCTTGGCCTGGTCCATGAGGATGCCGAGGAGCTCCTTGGCACGCTCTGCGATCTGCTCCCTCTTGGTGACGCGGACATCCTCGATGCCGATGACTTTGATGGATGCCTTGCAGGGACCGACGCGGTCGATAGTCTCGAGGGTGGCCGCGATGATAGCGGTCTCCACCTGGTCGAGAGAGGAGGACATGTAGAGGATACCCTCGGACTTTCCTCCCTTGGAGACGATCTCCACCTCGACCCTGCCGATCCTTCCGGATTTCTGCAGGTCCCTGAGGTCGAGGTTGTCGCCGAGCAGACCTTCGGTCTGTCCGAAAATGGCACCCACGACATCGGGTTTGTCCACGATTCCGTCTGCGTTTATCTTTGCTTTAACCTGATATTTGATTGAACTGGGGTCTGATACTCCGCTCATGAAACCACTCCGGGTTGTTATTCCGGGAAAAAACCTACGGTTTCCTGTTCCGCAGTACCTTTACTGCATGTACCCATCTTTCAGCCGCATCCCGGCTGTCCGGGTACCTCGTTTCCATCCCAATATTCTGCCGCAGTGTCCTCATCGGATTGTCGGCGTTTTATGCGCAGGAGCCTGGCTCGACCGCGCGTGTGACAGTGATTGTGAACAGGAAAACATCCAGTGTTTTCCCTGCTTTTCGGTATCCCTATTTCGGTAAATAAACTTATCATTGCGGTCCCCTAGAGGAGGGACAGAATAGCCGGGTACATTCGGTGCATCGGCACAGAGTATGACAGATATTTCGTAACTGCCGAACTTGGATTATAAATACCTCTGACCGCAGCACCGATTAGATATATCCTCAGTCATACCTTTTTCCATAGTCTGGCCAGTCTCTTATGATACGAAAAATAAGCTAACTTTTCGTGTTTTACAACGAAAAATAAGCTGATAAATCCTGATGAAACACGAAAAATAAGCTGATAAATCTTTATAACCTTACAGCCATCCAAAGATATCATGCTCAGAAGGAAGATCTCCGATACACTCCGCGGATGGAAGGAAGGGAAGCACAAGTGTTTGCTCGTAAAGGGGCAGAGGCAGGTGGGGAAGACCTATTCGATAAGACAGTTCGCGAAAGAGAACTACGGGAACTTCGTGGAGTACAATCTCAGTACCGACAGCTCCGCGAGAAGGATATTCGACGGGGACCTTGACGTTGATTCCCTGATTTCTGCGATGAGGCTCTTCAGCCCCGAGGTCGATATCGAACCCGGTTCCACCCTGATTTTCCTCGACGAGATCCAGGAGTGCCCCCGCGCCAAGGAGGCACTGAAATCATTTACCTTGGACGGGAGATACGACGTGATCGCTTCCGGATCCATGCTGGGCGTATCAATCCCCCGCGACAGAGCGGAGGGGGACGTACAGGAGGAACCCTTGGAACCGTCGGGATACGTCGACCATCTGATCATGTACGCATTGGATTTCGAGGAGTTCTGCTGGGCCAACCGTGTTGGGGAGGAGCACATCTCCAGGGTGAAGGAGTGCATCCGCAGCAGGATTCCGCTCGGCCCCGCGTATCTGGAGAGGTTCGGCACCCTTTTCAGGGACTTCATGCTGACAGGAGGCATGCCAGAGGCTGTCCAGACTTTCGTCGACACGAAGGACTATGCCGCCGTGGGGAGGGTCCAGAGCGACCTGGTCGAATCCTGCAGGAAGGATATCAACCGTTACAACAGCGGAATCGACCGCGTAAAGACGCTGGAATGTTTCGAGAGCATCCCCGCCCAGCTCTCGCAGTCCAACAAGAAGTTCACATATTCCAGGGTGGACGGGGGGAAGTCGCGCAACTCCGCGGCCAAGTACAAGGGGAATCTCTTTTGGATCGAGGGTGCGGGGTACGGCAACCTGGCAAGGTCGCTCGCTTCCGTATCCGTCCCCCTGAGGGGGAACGAGATACGGGACCAGTTCAAGGTATATCTATCCGACACTGGAATGCTGATGGAGATGTACGGGAAGACTGCGAAACAGCGCCTGTATTCGGAGGATGTCTCATTCAATCAGGGCGCGGTCATGGAGAACGCTGTCGCGGAGGCCCTGATGAAATCAGGGCATATCCCTAGATACTACCGTAAGAACAGCGGACCGATGATGATGGAACTGGATTTCGTCATAGAATTGGGGCAGGAACTTGCAGTATTGGAGGTTAAATCCGGCAAGGACCGCGACGCACCATCCATCACCAAGGCCTCGAGGATCCCCGGCGTGGAACGCAGGATATCCTTCGAGAAGACAGATATCTTCGTCTCGGAGGACGGCATCGAGCACTATCCCCTGTTCGCCGCGGGATTCGTAAAGGACATGGAGAAGGAATGGGAAGGGCCGGAGTTCTGACTGTACGCCGAAGGGGTTTGATACAGTCCCGTTAACCCTCAGATTTCGGTGACTGACGCACCCTCCGCCTCAAGGAAATCGCGGGTCTCGCGGTCGCATGTGAAGTAGATGACCTGTATGTCCCTGGACAGTTCGGCCAGTGCTTTGCAGGCTGCTCTCTTCCTCTCGGTATCCGAGGTCAGGAGGATGTCGTCGAGGATCACCGGGGGCTTCTCCTTCGAGAGGCTGAGGGAGACTGCCATTTTCACCGACAGTTTCACCTGGTCCTCCAATCCGCTAGACCATTCCTTCGCGATCTTCTTCTCGCCGTTGTTGCGGTCGACGATGGCGAGTTCGGTGTCGCGGGGATCGGTGCTCATGCTGTACCTTCCTCCGGTCATGAGCATCAGGAACCCGTCCGCACGCTGCAGCACGTCGGGACGGTGGCTGCCGTAGGCCTCTTCCGAGGCTTTGTCGAGGATGAGCTTCTCCATCATGAGCCTCGCCCACCTGAAGCAGGCGTCGTAGACCTTGTCGGCGGCGTCCGAGCTGGCGGTGAGGGCATCCTCCACGGAGGTGTCGTCCCCGATGTCCTTCAGCGCCTGGTTGATGCCCGAGAGTTCCTCCTTGATGGCGGTGAGATTGGAATGTGCGGTGGAATATTCCGATTCTGCGGTGTCCGCATCGACAGGGGTCTCCGGGACATTGGAGGTGCTTGCCCTGAGTGCCTCAATCTGAGACCTTACCGAGATGAGTTCCTTGGAATCGGCTACCGCTTTGCGGTACCCCTCTTCCCCGTTGTAACCGGAAAGGAACAGTTCTTTGGCCTTTGTCGCCTGATCGAGGGCGTCTTGGGCGGCCTTCAGTTCCTTGGCCGCTTCCTGATAGGCCTCGGAAGCCCGAAGACCGTCCATGAGTGTCCTCACATCGGCATGGTATCCTCTGCGGGGGATATCGAACACGGAGGCGACCTGGTCGAGTGCGACCTCCATCCTCTTTGCGGTCTCGTTCTCCGGTCTGACGGGTGCCGGAGCGGGAGCGCTCTTGCGGGAGCGCAGTCCGAACAGGGCGATGATGGCACCGATGGCGACCACTGCTCCGCCGGCGATGACATTGACAATCGCTGCCACGGCGATTCCCGCCACCGCCACGCCCGCTCCCGCTATGGTGAGCACGGGGAGACCTCCACTGCTGACGGGAACCGCAGCGGGAGTCGTTTCGCTGTTGCGGTAGAACTCGTAGTCCGCGGAGAAGCGGTCTATCTGTTCTATCTTCTTCTTGTATCTGATATAGAGTCCGTAGTCTCTTCCGTCCAAGGCGGTTTTGCACGCATCCTCCTTCCTGGATGAAGCCTCGAAGAGGTCCCTGCGGTTCTTGATCTCGTTCTCCAGGACTTCCAGCCGGGAGGGATCGGTGTTCTCCGCATAGGCAAGGCTCTTCTCCTTCCCGATAAGCTCTTCCAGTTTCTGCAGGTCCTCCGCACGGTGTGCGAAGGCGTTGGAATCGAGACGGATCTTATCTGCGGTGTCGAAGGTCTCCTGTGCGGTCTGGAGCTGTGCGGTGAGTTCCGACTTCCTGCGGATCAGTTCGCTGTATCTGTTGTCGCCGCTTTCGCGGTTCTGGAGCTCCCTCACACGGCGGACGGCCGTGTTCTCGGCATCCACCAGCCTGGTGATCCCGCAGGTGGGGCTGCGGCGTCCGTCCGGGAGCAGGGCCGTACGTTCAGAATTGATGATTTCGTAGGCGCGGGGGAGGTCGCCTCCTCCGGGAATGGTCAGGAAGCGGTTGCGGATGCCTCCGTTCTCCAGCCTGTCGACGTCCCTGAGTTCGTCGGGCTGCATGGAGTAGATAGAGACATACTCCTTGTCATCGATGCCGCATAGGAGGGATCCCACTCCGTTGCTCTTCTTCCCGTCTTTGGTGAATGTGATATTGTCCCCGTTCTCCAGGATGACATCCACCGAGCCGGAATCGCCGGTCTTGGGCGTCGGGTAGTTCACCTTGGATTTCGGGAAGAGGGTGGTGGTGATGAATGACCTGAGCGTACTCTTGCCGGCCTCGTTAGGTCCGTATACTGCATTGAGTCCGGGGGACATCTCCATGCTGCGGTCCCTCAGTTTGCCGAAGGAACCGATCCTGATGCGGATGACCTTCATTCGCTCCCCTCCAGGATCCTGCTGACTGCCGAAAGCTGAGCTTCTCTGACGAGGTCGTGGAGTCTTCCGTGTTTGGCGAAGTATTCGAGATAGATCCTGATATCCTTAGAAGGTGCGGTGCAGCAGATGGCATCGAGGAGCTCCTCCTCGGACATGGCGTAGAACGATTCACCTGCCTTCACGATAGCTGAGGCCAGTGTCTCGCCCTGGGCGATCTTCTCCAGGTCGATATCGTCGGTGCAGGTCACTTTTCTGATGGTGGTGGGGCAACCGGTCTCCTCCTCCACTCTTTCTGCGATATCCGAGGGGTTCTGGCGTATCGCCTTGTTGAGGGTGCCTTTCCCTACGATGTTCAGCCCTATGACGGAATCCGGAGGGATCTCCGCCTTTACGGAATCGATGAGTTCCCCGAGGGTGGACTTGCCGGTAATGTCCGCGGCCACCTCTTTCCATATGATTTCCTGAGTGGGTACGAATTCGGGGGTCACGTTACCGCCGTCCACATGTACGAGCATGCATCCCTTCTCCCCCGATTCTGAGATATCGCGGCCCTGGATGTTGCCGGGGTAGACCACTGTCGGTTCAGCCTCGCGCATGACCATCCTCTTGTGGATGTGTCCGAGGGCCCAGTATTGGATGTCCTTCCCCAGGAAGTCCTCCATGGAGCAGGGTGCATAGCCTCCTGCGGTCCCGACCTCGCAGTGGACCACACCGATGGTGAAAACCCCCGGGGAACCCCTCAGTTTGGAGACGAGGTTCTCGTCGGTGTGGGGGCCGTCGAAGCTCACTCCGGTGATCTCCACGGGGGTGCCTTTGACGCTCACGCGGTATTTCATGGGCGCCGTGCCGAACTGATAGACGTTGCTGGGGTAGGGGATGCTCTCCGACCAGCTGTGGCGCGCATCGTGATTGCCGGTGACGATGAAGCACGGTTTGGCGAATCTCTTCATCTCGGATGCGAAGAACAGACGTGTGCGGGGGGTCTCGTTGAGATCGTCGTAGATGTCTCCGGAGATCACCATGAAATCGGCCCTGCTGATTCCGAGGTCGACTATCCTCCTGAACGAAGCGAAGGTCGCTCCGTAGAACCTCTTGCCGAGAGCGGGGTCGTCGTGTCTGCTGCCCCAGCACCTGCTTCCCAGGTGCAGGTCCGCACAGTGTATGAAAGTGAATTCGCATCCCATACCGAGAGATAGGGAACTTCCTACCTATATAGGCTAGGATGTTATTTTTTGTCTTTAGAGAATTGTAAGGAAAATTCGCGAGTCAGTGATTTGCGATAGATTTTTTCCGGAAAGGATACTGAAAAGAATGGAATATTTAACAGGCCCAGATGTCGATAATAACTGTATGTTGGCGATGTTAACAATAGTGTACCAAATAGTTGGATGGGTGCGACAGCTTATTTAATCGCGTGAATATTCCAATCCATTCAGGTGCCCCCATGAAGACCATAAAGAAGAGAGTGGAAGACGAGCTCGCTGCAGGAAACATTCACAGCAACCGCGAATGTCCCTACCACCCGTCCCATTTCAAGGGACAGAACTGCACCTTCTGCTACTGTCCGTTCTATCCCTGCGAAGATGAACGCAACGGCCACTACATCAGGGGTACCAAGATTGGAGACATATGGTCATGCGAGGACTGTCTCTTCATCCACCGCGACCGCACCGTTGAATACGCATTGCCGAGGATCCTGGAGAAGGGCATCGCTCCAGGGGATCACGAGGGCATGATGGAAGTCTTCAAAAAAAGCATGGACGCCTGCTGGAAACGCGGGAAGGCTATCATGGTGGTCGGTGCCACCTCTGATGCCGGCAAATCCATGACCGTGGCCGCCCTGGGAAGGATACTCCTCCGCAGAGGATACCTCTGCGCACCCTTCAAATCGCAGAACATGAGCCTGAACTCCAGGGTTACCGCGAAAGGCGATGAGATCGCCATGGTACAGATGCTCCAGGCCCAGGCCATGGGTCTGACAATCCCCAATTTCCATATGAACCCCATCCTCCTGAAGCCCAAGGGGAATACAGTCTCACAGGTTGTGGTGGAAGGCAAGCCCTTCGGCGATTACGATGTGCCCTCCTATTACAACGACTTCGTCCCCGGACCCGGAAAGGAGATCGTGAAGAGGAACATCGATTTCCTCAAGGACCATTACGATTTCATCCTCATGGAAGGTGCGGGAAGCCCGGCGGAGATAAACATCTACGATAAGGACATTGCCAACATGAGGGCCGCCGAGATAGCGGATGCCGACTGCATCCTGGTGGTGAACGTGGAGTGGGGAGGTTCCTTCGCCTATGCTATCGGAACCGTGGAGCTCATGCCCCCAGAGGACAGGAAGAGGATTAAGGGAATTATCCTCAACAACGTCAGGGGAGAACCCTCACGCATGAAGGAGGGTGCCGATGAACTCTCGAGGAGATGCGGAATACCTGTCATAGGGATCATCCCCCACGCCGATGTGGAGCTCCCGCAGGAGGATTCGGAAGCATTCCGCGGAGTGAAGGAACGCGGGAACGGTTCGATGCGCATAGCGGTCATCAAACTCCCCCGCATCGCCAACTTCACCGACCTCGACCCGCTTTACACAGAGGATACGACAGTGGTGTTCGCCGACTGTCCCAGCGATGTCCTGACCGCGGATGCGGTCATCATCCCTGGTACCAAGAACACCATCGACGATTACGAATGGCTGATCGCTTCGGGCATCGCCGATGCAATCAAGTGCGTGAGGGGCAAGATCCCCATTCTCGGAATCTGCGGAGGATACCAGATGATGGGCGCTGAGCTCCTCGACCCCAAGGGAATCGAAGGGCGCGAGAAGGGCTGCTACGAGGGTCTGGGTCTGTTCAACGATGTGGCCTACTGGGACAAGTACGAGAAGAGGGTCATCCGCGACCGTGCCGAGATCATCGACGGCGGAGGAGAGGTGGAGGGTTACGAGATCCACATGGGTCTCTCCGTCGTGAAGGAGAAGCCCCTGTTCAGGATCACCTCCCACGGCAGGAAGGACGAGGTCGAGGGATCTGTCCGCGAGGACGAGATGCTCTACGGAACCTATCTGCACGGAGTCCTCGATAAACCCGCCTTCAGGAAGAAGTTCCTGTCGCTCATCAAACCCCGCGGCGAGAAGCCCGCCGTTCAGAAAGAATCCTTGGACTACGATGAGGTCGTGGATCACAACCTCGATCTCCTAGCGGATGCATTCGAGAGTGGACTCGACATGGATGCCTTACTCTCCATCCTGGGGGTGAAGGAATGAAATCGCTGCTCTTCCTGGGGACTTCCTCCGGTGCCGGCAAGACCACCCTCGATGCGGCATTCTGCAGGTATCTTGTCCGTAAGGGTATGAAAGTTGCACCCTACAAGGCCTCCAATCTTTCTCTGAACTCATATGTCACCCTCGGCGGGGAGGAGATCGGTATGGGACAGGCATTCCAGGCATGGGCCTGCGGTATCGAGCCCACCGGCGACATGAATCCCGTTCTCCTCAAACCGGCCGGTTCTGGCAGGATGCAGATCATCCTCCGCGGAAAACCCTATCAGGACATCGTACGCGACCAGCCCTGGGACCGCGACGAGGTCATGGAGAAGGCCTGCGAATCATATGACAGGTTGCTCGAGCAGTACGATGCCGTTATCTGTGAGGGTTCCGGATCGCCCGCCGAACTCAACCTCATGTCCACCGACATGGCCAACGTCGGACTGATGAAGGCCCGCGGAGTGAAAGCCATCCTTGTGGGCGATATCGAGAGGGGCGGGGTATTCGCCGCCATCTACGGAACATGGCTCCTGATTCCGGACGAACTCAAGCCTCTGATGAAGGGATTCATCATCAACCGTTTCCGCGGAGACGCATCCATCCTGGGCCCCGGCATTCAGAAAGTAGAGGAGCTCACGGGCATGAAATGCTTCGGTATCCTGCCCTACGAACCGCTGAAATTCCCGGAGGAGGACAGCTTGTCCCAGACGGGCGGAAACATCGGTTCCGGCGACCTCCATGAGGAATTCATAAAGAACCTAGACAGGCTCATCGACAATGCCGTAGAGTCGGGTGTGGACCTCGAAGGGATCGCAAAGCTTCTGGAAGAATGATCATCCCCCGGAGGCGACCTTGACGGCCTTGACAGTCATACCGTCTTCCATGGGCGTGTCCATGGGGACAGGCCTCCCGTCCACGAGGAAAAGGAATGCATCGGGGAGAGCACCCGCGGAGCGCACGGCCTCCTCTATGGTGAGCCCGGGCTGGACCTGGTGTTCTTTGCCTGAGATGATGAGAGTGGCGCTCATGTCCGAGGAAACAACGTCGTTTTATAAGTGGTTTGGCAATATCCGAGCTATGCGTTCAGCCGTTCCGCTTTCAGCAATCCGGGGGAGGTCCTCACAGTGACCTCGGACTTCCGTACGGGCCTGGAGGCGGCGGTGGAGGACATCCCTGATACGATCCTCGTGCTGGATACCGAGACCACGGGTCTCGACGGTGCCCGTTACGAGGACGATCCTTTCGTCGACCCGTTCTTCAAGAAGAGCGCATTGGATTTCTTCGACGATTCGAGGCTGGACAAGCTCGACTGGAGCAAGTACGGTGATCTGGTGGTCGATGTCGGTATCACCGAGGTATCTCTCAAGAACCATACGGTCAAAGAAGTGTATTCCGCCATCGTAGGTTATGATGTCTCCACCTGGACGGAGGAGATGAAGATCTCATGGATCTTCGAGAACACCGATCTGACCGTGGAGCAGGTGGCTGCCGGCAAACCCTTCTCGCAGGTCAGGCGCGAGGTGCACAACATTGTGAAGGACAGATTCCTGACCACCTACAACGTTCAATACGACCTCGATAAGTTCCTCTACAGGTTCCCCTGGAACTTCAGGAACCTGTTCAAGGAATGCCGCGACATCATGTTCTCCGCCCGCGACATCTGCAAGCTCAAGAGTCCTCTGTACGGTGTCAAGGAATACCGCTATCCCAAGCTCGATTATGCCTACGAACACATTCTGCAGGGCGAAGACCCAGCAGGCATAAACGGGGTGCAGGACCACCGTGCTCTTTCGGATGCGAGAGTGGCCTCCCACGTCATGATAAAACTGTAC
>Ga0256404_1004658_pt1 | contig 25500 bp, 29 predicted proteins | sample RumenRJG_01DNA_FD_185990 | JGI IMG/M metagenome (GOLD analysis project Ga0256404, IMG submission 185990) | Bovine rumen microbial communities from Lethbridge, Alberta, Canada - RJG_01 | ecosystem: Host-associated > Mammals > Digestive system > Stomach > Rumen | place: Canada: Alberta | collected...
AGGGGGCTTACTTTTTCAAAAATAAGTCCGCAATGACTGTTTATAGGCACTGCGGACACATGATTTATGGCTTTTCAACTTTTAGCGGACAGCAATAAATGGAAATAGGCTTCCGCTGGGACTTCCTGCTCTACAGTGCTATGGCCGTTGTCGTGGGCTGGTATTTCGTTTTCAAGCAGAACTTTGAGGATGAGTACTACCACTGGATTTACAATACTTACCTGGCCACAAATGCCATCTGGGTGCTGGTCATCAGAGCCAGCTACTCGAACCGACTGGCGCAGATATCATGGTTTATCATGCCCGTGGTGCTGATATATCCTTTTATTAAAAAACGGTTTTGGGAGAACCAGGAACAGCTATTAGGATATGCGTTGATTGTGTTCTACGCATTTACTTTCTATTATAACATCTTAAAATAATAATATGTATCTATATGGAGCCGGGGGCCATGCCAAGGTGATAAGAGACATCTTGGAGGCATGTGGCCTAACGCTGAGCGGCATCAGTGACGATAATCCTGAGTTGCAGCAGTGGATGGAATACGAAGTGACTCACGAACTAAATACGGATGAGGAGGTCATTGTCTGTGTAGGGAAAGCTGAGCACAGGAAAACGATTGCTGAAAGACTTCAGCAACAAGGGCATCGGTTCGGAACAGCCATCCACCCGACAGCTGTGGTGTCGCCTTATGCCAGCATTGGCGAGGGGACCGTGGTGATGGCGGGAGCTGTCATTAACAGTGGTGCACGAATTGGACGGCATTGTATTATCAACAGCGGAGCGGTGGTGGAACACGAATGTATGGTGGATGACTATGTACATATTTCACCCAATACGACACTTTGTGGAGGACTGACCATTGGCGAAGGCTGTTGGATTGGTGCGGGTGCCGTGGTGGTTCAAGGTGTTGAGATAGGCCCTTGGAGCATCATCGGAGCAGGGGCAGTGGTGCTGAAGGATGTACCTGAAGGCGTGGTGGCTTACGGTAATCCGTGTCGCATCATCAGAAAAATAGCAGACACACAAACAGGAAGATATGAAAAAACTTATTAGGGTAACAACATCTGACATTAGCCTCTTTCTGCTGTTGAAAGAACAACTGAGGTTTCTGAATCAGTATTATGAAGTGGTAGGGCTGTCGGCAGACACGGGCCTGCTGCACCAGGTTGAAAAGGATGAGGGCGTAAGGGTGATAGAACTGGCCATGCGAAGGAACATATCGCCTTACAGAGACCTGGCCTGTCTCTACCATTTTGTGAGAATCTTTAAGAAGGAAAAGCCCTTCATTGTTCATGCCAACACGCCAAAAGGCAGCCTGCTGGCAATGATGGCAGCAAAAGTGGTCGGTGTTCCCCACCGTATATATACCGTTACGGGATTGCGGTATCAGGGGGCACAGGGAATGGGTCGTCAGCTACTGATGACGATGGAAAAGCTGACCTGTTGGTGTGCCAGCAAGGTGATTCCGGAAGGGGAGGGTGTAAAGCGTACCTTGCAGCAGGACCGCATCACCAATAAGCCCCTGACCGTCATACACAATGGCAACATCAACGGTATAGACACTTCGCACTATGATATCTCGGCTTGTAAAGAGACGCGGTCGGAAATCAGGAAACTGTTAGGCATTGCTGACGATGAGTTTGCATTTGTGTTCATTGGCAGAATTGTCAGGGATAAAGGTATGGATGAACTGGCCGAGGCGATGATGAAACTGCAAAGGTCGAAAAGAGTGTGTAAACTGATTCTTGTGGGATGGTTTGAAAAGGAGAAACGCGGCATTACTGAAATACATGAGAACTTTTTCAGGAATAACAATATTGTGACCTATGTGGGCTACAAGAAGGATGTGCGACCTTATCTGTTAGCTGCCGACGCACTGGTTTTCCCCAGCTACAGGGAGGGATTCCCACGTGTGGTGTTGGAGGCCGGTTCAATGGGACTGCCCTCGATTGTAACCGACATCAACGGGTGTAATGAGATTATTGTCAACGGTGAGAACGGGCTGATTATTCCCCCAAAGGATGTTGATGCACTTTACGAAGCGATGTGCCGTTTCTTGGACGACCGACATGTCACGGCGGTAATGGCCAGCAAGGCACGGGGCAGAATACAAGAGCGATATGAAAGGCGTGACGTTCATGAGGCTCTCTTGAAAATGTATCAAGAACTGGAATAAGACTTATGGAGAAAATATATCTTTGCCTGGCACACATGAGTGGGCTGGAGTCGGTCTATATACAAGAGGCGATAGACCGCAACTGGGTGACGCCGCTGGGCTTCAATGTGGATGCCTTTGAGGAAGACATCAAACGGTTTGTTGACGTTAAGAAAGAAGTCGCTGTGGTTTCATCGGGTACGGCGGCGATTCATTTGGCCCTTACCTGTCTGGGAGTCGGCAGGGGCGATGAGGTGATTTGTCAGTCGTTCACCTTTATTGCTTCGGCTAATCCTGCTGTCTATCTGGGGGCTACTCCTGTTTTCGTTGACAGTGAACCCGAAACGTGGAACATGTCACTCTCATTGCTTGAAACGGCCATTCAAGACCGTATTCGTCAGACGGGCAGAAAGCCAAAGGCAATCATCATGGTACACTTATTTGGTATGCCTGCTAAGATAGATGAGATCATGGAGGTCGCCAGAAGATATGATATTCCTGTCGTAGAGGATGCTGCTGAGGCCATGGGGTCAATGTACAAAAACCGGCATTGCGGAACGTTCGGACACTATGGTATTTTCAGTTTTAATGGTAATAAAATGATTACTACCAGTGGCGGTGGTGCCTTGATTTGTCCGGACATGGCTGCTAAGGAGAAGGCGCTCTTCTATGCCACACAGGCCCGGGAACCAAAGCCCTACTATCAGCATGAGGTGTCAGGCTATAACTACCGGATGAGTAATATCTGTGCCGGCATAGGCCGTGGTCAGATGATGGTTTTGGAAGACCATGTGGAGCATCATCGCAAAGTGTGCCGGTGGTATGCAGAACTCCTGGGTGACATAAAGGGCGTCAGTGTACATGTAAATCCAACAGCGGACAGTGACTCCAACTTCTGGCTGTCGTCCATTTTAATTGATGAGGATGTGTTCGGGGCCGATATTGAAAAAGTAAGACTGCATCTGGAAAGTCAGGATATAGAAAGCCGCAGGCTGTGGAAACCCCTGCATCTGCAGCCTGTGTTTAAGGATGCGCCACGCTATGTCAACGGCATTTCTGGAATGCTCTTCAGCAAAGGGCTTTGTCTGCCCTCTGGACCATACGTGGGCAGGGAACAGGTGGAGCGCATCGTCAAGGAAATCCTTTCATGTTCAGAAAACTGATGAACAGGTTTTACGCTAACTATGTCAAACGGCCTGCTGACCTGCTTGTGTCGGCAGGTTTGTTAATTTTGTTGTCGCCAGTATTGCTGGTGGCCATCATTGCGTTGGTGATTACCCAGCATGGGCAGGTGTTCTTCTTTCAGGAGCGTCCGGGTAGGCATGGCAAGCTTTTCCGCATCGTCAAGCTGCAGACAATGAATAATGACACCGACGAGAACGGAGCGCTGAAGACCGACGAAGAGCGACTCACACGAATTGGACGATTCCTTCGCTCATCGTCGGTTGACGAACTGCCGCAACTGTGGAATGTGCTGCGGGGCGACATGTCGCTGATAGGACCGCGTCCATTACTGACAGAATACCTTCCTTTGTATAGCCAGGAGCAAGCCCGACGGCATGACGTCCGGCCGGGGATAACGGGCTGGGCACAAGTGCATGGGCGAAATGCCATCAGCTGGAAACACAAGTTCGAGCTCGATGTGTGGTATGTAGATCATCTGACCCTGTTGACTGACCTTAAAGTCCTGGCTTTGACCATTCATCATGTCGTTATGCGTACCGACATATCCGAAGGAGAGGCATCTGTGGTTCATTTTAACGGTTCCAACTAAACAAAGATAAGAGGTAACAAACAAAACGGAGTTGCGAGAAAATGCAGCTCCGTTTTTTTTGTGCGACTGTATGCAGCCAGCAGCGGCAGCAACCATCTGAAGACAGAGACTACTGCCGACGCTATTGCTAAGGCAGAAACCTCTCTAACCCGAGGTTTAAGAACGTCAATAACAGCCGTACGGTTATCTTTGCTTCTTGAATATCAGCTTCATGGTTTCCGGGTCGAGCGGCTGCATTGTGGGCAGTTTCAGGTCTTTCACCATGTGCAGCGTACCCTGCTTGTATTTCAGGAAGTGGTCAGTCTTGATGTGACTCTGGTAGGCTTCCTCTGAAGCATAGATTTCGAGAATGCGGATGTGTGTGGAGTCTTCAGCACTCTGCATGGGGAAGAGGCACACCACTCCAGGTTCGCGCTCTACACTCAGGCGGTCCACTTCGTTGGCAAAGGCCAGATACTCCGTCAGATATTGCGGATAGACTTCGATTTCGGCCAGTCGGACAATCATTGTGTTGTAAGTTATAGGTGTGCCTGTGTTAAACTCGGCAGGGGCTTTGAACTGTGTGGGGAAGATGGTCTGTGCAGGAGCAGCCATAGTCAGAAGTGCTGCCAACAGAAAAAAGGATAATTTTTTCATAAGTATTTGTTATTTAAATATTTGTTCACAAGCAATCTGTGTGCAAATTTACAAATTATTTGGGAAAAACAAATAAATTTGGATGGAATGTTATAAAGTTTTAGTAATCTCTTCACGTCCAGAACTCTTGTTCACCAGTGTCTTCCATCTCTCCCTGACACTTAGGGCAGGTGTGTTTGTTCCATATTCGTATCTGGTCGCTGCCACATTGTAAGCACAAACGACCAACCTCGCTCCTGTACGACGGAGCAACGTCGGCTATGATTCCACCCACCACAATGTTCTGGATGGTTTTACAGTCAGGGCAGGACATGGCCGTTATTTGCTGACGAAACAAACCGCGTCCTTCATACACCTCGGTTTCATATCCGCACGTCTTGCAGCAATATTTCCGTTTCCAGGCCATCAGTTAGCGTTAAGGTTAGCGTTAGCGTTAAGGTTAGCGTTAACGTTAGCGTTAAGGTTAGTGTTATAATAAACCAGTCCGTACTTCTCATGCAAACGGCGAAGGCTGCCGTCAGACTTCATTTTCTGAATGGTGCTGTTCACCACTTGCAACAAGTCTTCCTGCCCCTTCTGCATCAGCACACCAATCTCACCGTGGGTGAAAGGCTCGTTCAGTAGTGGTGCTGCCAGCCGGGGGTCAGCCTTCACGTAGTAGGGGGCCTCAGTAATCTCCGTTATCATCACGTCAGCGGCTCCTTCAGCTATGAGTGTGGGTATTTCCTCGTTCTTCTGGTGTACGACAATCGTAGCATGGGTCAGGTTCTCATTGGCAAACTTCTCATTCAGGCCGCCGGGATTCACCATCACCTTCACCTCTGGCTTGTCCAAATCGGCCAACGACTTGTATTGATCGCTCTCCTGCGCTCTGCAGAGAATGGTTTTCCCGTTGGCCAGATAGCCTTCGCTCATGAGCATCGTCTCACGTCTTGCATCGGTGATGGTAATACCGCCAATGGCAAAGTCGAAGAGCTGGGGCTCTGCCAGCACATCGGCTGTCAGCGTAGGCCATGAGGTCTTGACGAATGCTATTTCCACACCCATGTTCTTGGCAATCTCCTGGGCCATCTCTATGCCAAAGCCCCAGTAGGTGCCGTCGGGTTCGCAGAAGGACAGCGGGCGGTAGTCACCGGTTGTTCCAACGAGCAATGTTCCGCGTTCAACAATCTCAGCAACCTTCCCCTTGATGTGCTGCTCTGTAGTAGAGTCATCGTCACCACATGATGCTAAAACCGTAGAACTGCATAGTGTCAGTATCACGGTCAGCATCCAGAACAATCGTTTTATTTGGTCAGTCATACACTTGTAACGTTAAAAATGCAGGTGCAAAGATAACATAAAAAAGCGAAACAGCAGGCATCGTTGAAAATATTTCGTATCTTTGCCACAAAAATATGAGGCATGAAGTATTCTGTTGCGCCTATTGACGAAGTAAAGGAACTGACCCTTAACTTGAGAAAAATGTTGATTTATTTATAAAAATGGCAGATTTTAGATGATTTTTAGTAATTTTGTAGCGGATTAAAACGACTACCAGCATATATCAAGGCGATAATGGCTGAAAATAAGAGTTGTAGTTGAATAGTGTATGTAAAAATTCTCTTTAAAAAACTTATGGACATGAAACAAGTCATCAACACCAAGGCAGCACCTGCCGCCATCGGCCCGTATAGTCAGGCCGTTCAAGTGGGCAATCTCGTTTATACATCAGGTCAGATTCCCATTGACCCTGCAACCGGTTCTTTCGTTGAGGGGGGCATCAAAGAACAAACCCATCAGTCACTGAGCAATATCCAGGCCATTCTCAAAGAGGCCGGTCTCAGCATGAGCAATGTCATCAAAACCACCGTGTTCATGGCTGACATGGCCGATTTCGCAGCCATGAATGAAGTATATGCTCAGTTCTTCACAGAGCCATATCCGGCACGTTCGGCCGTAGCCGTCAAAACGTTACCAAAGGGTGCATTGGTGGAGATAGAAGTCATTGCCGCCAAAGACTGAACGGCAAGCAGTTCCAATAAGGATATGGCCGAAGCACTTGGTATGTTGCTTTCTTTTCGAAGCGTTAAAATACAAATATTATTCGTGTAACTGTAGGACTTCGTAACTCCTAACCCTGATGTGTGAGAATCCTTTGTTTAAAGGGCTTTCAAGCGGTTAGGAGTTGGCAGGACTACTAACCAAGTCCTCACCAACTCCTCACCCGGCAATCATCCGGCAACCTCTTGAGCCCTCCATGGCTTGCCCTTCCGGATAACCCTATAGTGGGCTACATTGTGAGGATGAGTCTGCTCGAAGCCTAACTTCTTCATCGCCAACCCCAACTTGATGCCCAGCCCTGCCATCATCTTCAGCGAGGGGAACGCTTTGGTCAGGATGCCAAGAACCTCCGTGTTGCTCATCATCCGGCCCGTCTCACCCTCTTCTGGCCTTTGGAAACAGGCTTCTATCATTTCCGTCATGTCCTTCTTCGCCATATAGACGAGATTCAACTCCTGAATGCGAGCCACCTCGTCGTTGTTGAACCAATAGGGAACCTTCAGTTCACGCAGTTCATAGAGCACCTGCGCATACAACTGCAGGTAGTCAATGTTGCCCGTGTTGTCAATCAACTGCCCTTCGGGAATGGTGAGGCAGATGTATCGACGCGAACCCGTGGCATCCGTCAGCGGATGCAGATTGTTAGTCGTGGCAACAAACGAGGCGTAACGGGGACGGTCAGCCTGGGCTCGTCCGAAAATGGGACGCCCGTTCACCTTGCTTTTCGAGAGTGTCTGCTTCAGCGCAGAATGCTGAGAGGGACGGATGGCATCCAGTTCATCGAGGTTCACCAGTAAGTTGTTCGTCAGCGCCATCTCCTTGTCGAACTTGTTCGAGAGATTCAGGTGGTCCAGATAGTACTGGCGCAGTTGCTGAGGCAGCAGACGGCGCACGAAGGTAGTTTTGCCACAACCTTGAGCACCGATGAGCGTCGGTACACATTCATTGCCGTGCATCACATCCATCTGCAGCCAGTGAGCCACAGCTGAACGCAGCCAGACAGCCAGGAAATGGTGCTGTTCCGTTGAGAGACCTGGCAATCGGGAGAAGAGACGAGCCACATGGTTCTGTCCGTCCCATTGAGGCAGATCTTCGAGGAACTCGCAGATGGGATTATACGCACGCACCTCTTCAGAACGCAGCAGGTCCTGAATGTCCGACTTCGGATTACACTTCTCGTCAGCCAGCTCCTTTCGGGCCCGGATGATGATGCTCATCTCGGCCTCAGGAGTCAGCTCACGATACTCCGATTCGTCCTGAGCGGGTAGGGTAGCATACTCAATCTTTCCGTTCAGCACATTGCGGCGGAAGAGATAGTGATTCTGAAGGAACTGCTCAACTGCGAGCAATCCTACTGTTGAGGCCTGAACAGCCTCCAGCTGATTAGTCATTTGTTTTTCCATAAATACGTTTTTCTTGGTGATTAGTCTTTATTGGCAAAGGTAATGAATATTTTGGCTCCTTCCAAATTTTACCTTCCAAATTCATTCGATTTTCCACAAATGTTAATCGAATTGCCTTAGGAGATTATGACCAGGGTTAGAAGATAGGTTAGGAGAAGGTTAGAGGTCAAAACCACTCCTAACCCTTCGTAAGCACTATTCTACAAAGGGCTTTCAGCTTAATTGGGTTAGGAGTCAACTAAGACCGGATTTTTTCTGGCAGGCCTAAGAGAAATTTCCAGTAGGCCTAAGAGAATATGCTGCAAGCCTAAGGAGAAACGTCGCTCGAGCTCTGCTCGCTTGCTACTGAAAGGCTACGGGTAGGCGCGACAGCGGGAATGAGGACGCAAGAATCTCTCTGCCCACGAGGTTACGGCTCGTTAGTCACGACATTACGGCTCACTACTGACGAGCCGTAACCTCATTGTTAGTTCCCACGCTGGGAACAAATATTCGGCAGGGGCATCTCAAGATATCCTTTCTATTCACTTCGAGATTTATCTCAAAGATAGGCATAATTCTCCGATATTCCTGATATTCCAAACTTTTTCTCATTTTTTTCTTTTTGGGACGCTGAAATACAAATAAAATTTGTAATTTTGCAAACGGTTCGGAGAGAAATCCTGAATCGATGATGCATTGCAGCGATAACTGAACTCCGACGGGAGGGAGGGCTGCGGTGCAGGATTTTTGCTGGATAATGAAGATTGTCGTGTCTTACGACTGAGATTTTGTGCTGACAAAAACTGGCCAAGTATTTCAATGCTAAATCTCAGGAAGAGGATGCGCCGTTATGGCGTATTCATTCCTGAACGTTTCGCATTGAAGGGTTTAACCGGCCAGTTTCTCCCTCAGCACAGGAACCGTAAGGAGTGGGTACGCTTCTTTGTGCTCTGGCAGACACATTTAAACAGCATTCATTTAGAACTAAAAACTGGCCGGTTATGAAGTATCTAAAACAAGAATCTGTCCTTCTGAGTCGTACCCTTAAACGAGTGCGGCTATGAGTAGGCATATAGACAAAGCTGAACTTATCAGCAAGTTGCAGACCTTAGAGGGTCTGACCAACGACGAGCGTAGCAGCCTCATCGGGCTGTTGCGTGAGCATAAGAAGTATGGACTGGTGTGGGAAGATAAGCCAGAAGACGTAGAGGAACGGCTGCGTGACTCGCTGCCCGTTCTGCGTGAAGTAAAAGACAAGGCAATATTGAGCGATGAATCTGATGCTCCTAACCATATTCTGATTGAGGGTGACAACCTCGAAGCACTCACTGCCCTCAGCTATTCCCATGAGGGAAAGATTGATGTCATCTACATCGATCCACCGTACAATACGGGACATAAAGACTTTACATATAATGACAATTATGTTGATGGTGATGATGGATATCGACATAGTAAATGGCTCTCCTTTATGTCTAAAAGATTGAAAATTGCAAAGTCATTACTAACAGAGAAAGGGATGATATTCATCTCAATTGATGATAATGAGGATGCTCAGTTGAAATTGCTGTGTGACGAAGTATTCTTGAATAGGAATAAAGTTTCTGATATAATATGGCAATCACGTAAGTCAGTCTCTAATGACACTTTTGTTTCAATGAACCACAATTATACACTTGTGTATGCAAAAGATTTATCTTTATGGGACAAATCGGAATTTAGGTTACCAACAAAAACTGAATCATTTGAGAATAGAGACAATGATCCGCGTGGGCCATGGGTTGCAGATCCGTTTGATGCCCCCAATATAAGACCCAATCTAACATATGGGATAGTAAACCCAAATACAGGAGAAGAATTTTGGCCTCCTAAGGGGCGATGTTGGAGGACAACCGAAGAGCAATACAAAGAATTTTTAGCTGATAATAGAATCGTATTTGGCAAGAAAGGAACTTCAAAGCCCCAACTAAAACGATTCCAAGATTTTGCAATGGCAAAAGGAGATACTCCAACAAGTATTTGGAATGATATAGAGACAACGACAAATGGTACTCAGTTGTTACAAAACATATTTGGAGGTGAAAAAGTCTTCTCTAACCCCAAGCCAGTGGAACTTGTTAAAAGGATAATGATTCTAATCGGGAATAAAAATCTGACTATCCTTGACTTTTTCGCTGGCTCCGGAACCACCCTTCATGCCACGATGCAACTGAATGCAGAGGACGGAGGACACAGGCGATGCATCCTTGTGACGAACAACGAGAACAACATCTGCGAGGAAGTAACCTATGAACGGAACAAGCGAGTGATACGGGGCTATACTACTCCCAAAGGAGTCAAGGTGGAGGGCCTGAATCAGAACACCCTGCGCTACTACAAGACGGACTATATCTCTCGCGACCGAACACAGAAGAATTTGCGCGACCTGGTGGCTGCTGCCACAGACCTGCTGTGCATCAAGGAAGACCTGTATGAGGAGCAGAAAACGTTCGGACGCTTTAAGCTGAAGCCTCAACTGGCCCGATACTTCGACAATGGGAAGCGTCACATGCTGATTATCTATCGTGAAGAGTTGATAGACGAGATAGCAGAGGAAATAAAGGGCCTCCCCCTAACCCCCTCCGAAGGAAGGGGAAGACTGAAAGTGTATGTATTCTCACCTGGCCGCTATCCGTTTACCGATAACTTCCGCGAGGTGGAGGACAAGGTGGAGCTGGTGGCACTGCCAGCCGCCATCTACGATGCCTACCAAAAGGTGTTGCCTAAGCGCAAAGAGAAACTATTTGAGACATCAGAACAGCAAGAAACAAAAATCCCCACCGACTTGTTCTCCGCAGAGCGGAGCGACCTTGAGGTCAAGCGTGAGGGGATAAATGCATAGAATGATGAAACGATCAGAGACTCTTTATAATTTGGTCAATGTATTTATCCGATACGTTCGATATTTCTTTCTTATCATAAATGGTAAGGAGGTTTACACAGGTGTCAGAGAACTCGATGACAACATTCATCGTGATAACCCTAAGCCCACCTCTCTTGCCCCCTCCTTTGCTTTTGGCACCGAGACGAATCTTACGCTTACCGCCACCAAGCGAGACACCTATTTCTGGATTCTCAATCAGCTCGTGCTGAAGACTATTAATGTCGTCAGGAAGAGAACGATAGCGTTTAGCCAAGCGTTTTGCTTGACGAAGAAACTCTTCAGTATAGTTAAATGTCACCATACTGCTTTATGCCTCAGCTCTAAGTTCCTCTACCAAAGCGTCAAGATTGGAAAGGTTCCTCCCAGCAAAACGTCCTACCTTAGCTTCTTGAAATCCTTTGGTAATAGTTTCTTTAATAAAAGCTTTTTCCGCTTCTACATCAGTATGGGTAGTCACCAACTTATCAATAGTAACCCCCTTTATTGCACCCAGAATTTGCTTCAAACTGGGAACGAGACTTGCATCTTCAATGTTCAATATAATCTGCGTCATACTTCACCATATTATGATTCTGGCTGCAAAGTTAACAATTTATTCTGAATAAACAAAGAAAACGATGAAAGATTCGATTAAGAGAGAGCAAAACGAGTTTACTAGTTATGCCGAACGCGAGAATCTTCGCACGAAGTGCAAAGAAATAAAGTATCAACAGAAATATGTTCGCAAGCTGGTGGATGAGACCATCGACCTGCTGCGGCTGACGGGCCACAGGAAAACCTTGATATTCAAGGCTCCTACGGGCAGCGGAAAGACGGTGATGGCTTCGCAGCTGTTGGCCGACCTGACGGAGGAGCTGCAAAGTCGCGGTGACAGCCCTTACAGCCAAGTGGCTTTCATCTGGATAGCACCTAACAAACTGCACCAGCAGAGCTACTTCAAGATGAAGAACTACTTCACGGAGACGCGACTGCTCCGGCCTGTGATGTACGACGAGATAGACCAAAGTGATGGGGTCATTAAGGCGGGCGAGATACTGTTTGTAAACTGGGAGAGCATCAACAAGGAGAAAAACGTGATGGTGCGCGACTCGGAGCAAAATGCCTCACTATATGAGATAACCCGAAGGACGCAGGAAGAAGCAGGACTGCCTATTGTGGTAGTCATCGACGAGGAACACTTGTTTTGGTCGAAGTCGGCAGACAAGAGCGCTAAGGTGTTGCAGAAGATCAATCCCAAAGTGGAGATTCGTATCTCGGCTACACCTAAGACGAATTCAGACCATAAGGTGACGATAGACCGGCAGGAGGTTGTCAATGAAGAGATGATCAAGAAGCAGGTGGTGCTGAACCCTGACATCACTAAAGGCTATAACGACGAGAACGAGCTGAACATCCATCTTATACAATGTGCCCTACAGAAGCGGAATTTGTTAGCTGAAGCCTATAAGAAGGAAGGGACTAATATCAATCCGCTGTTGCTGATTCAATTGCCTAACGACACCAGTGAGAGTATGTCCTCAGAGGATCTTGCTATTGCCGACCAGGTGAAGACCTATCTGCGAGAGATAAAAGACATCACGACGGAAAATAAGAAATTGGCCGTATGGTTATCTAATGAAAAAGAAAACTTAGAAGGATTGGAAGAACCAGACAATATGACAGAGGTGCTGCTGTTTAAGCAGGCTATTGCCTTAGGTTGGGATTGCCCACGAGCTGCCGTATTGCTGATATTCCGTAAGTTGCAGAGCAACCAGTTTACGATACAGACGGTAGGTCGTATTCTCAGAATGCCTGAACAGAAGTTTTATAAGAACGACCTGCTGAACGTGGGATATGTTTATACGGACATCAGCAAAGACCAGATACAGATAGTGGCTGAAGATATGGACTATCTGAACAAGGATGCCTTGCAGGCCGTTCGTCGTGAGAATCTGAATAACGTAGCCTTGCAGTCGTACTATAGTGTCTATAAGAGCTCAGACCGTAATCGTCTGGGACCGGACTTCAAGAAAGAACTGATAGACTGCTTCAGCCGCAACTGGCTGGTAAAGTGGCAGCAGTTCAGTTTCAGTTTTGACGATGATGAGGCGCAAGAAGCAGAGCCTGCACAGAACGTTGCAGAACTAAACAGACGGCAGATAGAGCAGAATCAGCATATCAAGTTTGATGTTTTACGACTGGGTGTAGAGGTGCCTGAGAATATCGTGTTCCAAAATGAGGTAGGCATCATTGACGTAGAAAAGAATAAGCATGAGTTTGCCAGAAGTGCCGGAGAGGTGCGCCGCATCTACATTGACTTCTGCCGTTCGCTGTTAGGCAGCTTTGAGAAAGCGCATAGTACGGATGTGCTGGCAGGCTATCTGTTGCAGGCAATGGAGGAACTCTTTGAACTGTTTGAGACAGACGCTATGAAGGTGATACTCTATTATGCCAACAAGCCCAAGTTTACTGACATTATCCTGAAGGCATTGGCCAACTATGAGCGTAAGTTGCAGGAACGGCAGCGGAAGGCGAAAGAACGAGCCTTTGAGAAATATACTTGGGAGGTGCCTGCTGAACGGCTTTATAAGGAAAGTACGCACCACGTAATGTCAAAAGTAGAGGAGCATGCACTGTTACCGTTTATTGAACTGAATACAGTATCAAACCCAGAACGTCGTTTCTCGGAATTCTTAGAGGCAAACAAAGAGTATATTGACTGGTGGTATAAGAATGGTGATGAGGGCAAGCAGCACTATAGCATACCCTACGAGAACTCGCAAAAGGAGAAAGCCCTGTTCTATGTAGACTTCGTCATCAGGATGAAGAGCGGACAAGTATTCCTCTTTGACACCAAGACAGAGAACAGCGACTCTGAGGCTCCCAACAAGCACAATGCGCTGATAGACTATATGGCAGACAAGGGCTTAAAGGGAGGTGTAATAGTGGAGAAGGATGATGTGTGGTATTATTCGCCATTGCATATAGACACCACTTCAGATGTCAGAGGATGGGACGCTTTCATTCCTGACCAATATGTTTAACGAAAAAAACAAGAAGCAATGAAAAAAGGACTCGACAGGGCATTCCTGGAATACGGCATCCGCCAGCCGGACCTGCAGGTGATAGCAGAACTTTGCGAGAAACACGAGTTGGATACAGAGTGGCTGAAGGAGCAGGTACTGAAACGCTATCATGAAGCAAAGGTGGACAGGATAGAGATGGACGATACTGCCACGGAAAAGGTAATAGACAAGGCACTGAAAGAATTAAGAGCTTAGAGAGTTATGCAGATACAGAGAATCAAGGCAACGAACTTCAAGACCTATCTGAGTCTGGACTTGGACCTACAGGTGGAGGACGAATGCCCTATCATATTGATAGGTGGTAACAACGGCGGTGGTAAGACGACGCTCTTCGAAGCCATCTATGGGGCACTCTATGGACTGAACATCAAGAACCGGAGGCAGTTTGAGGAATTGCTGAATAATGGGGCATACGGCAAGACGGAACCCAAGATAGAACTGGAGCTGGTATTTACAGGACAAGTGTTGCACCAGACGCAGAAGTACATATTGCGTCGCAGTTATATTCTGAATCCGGCAGGGAAGCCTGTGGAGTCGGTCTATCTGAACATGAATGGCAGCGTTTTTTCGTACGGTACAGCGACAACAGCAGCACAACGTGCTCAGAGCGAGCAGCAGGTGAACAAAATCATCAAGGCAAACCTGCCTCAAGAGTTGAGCCAGTACTTCCTGTTCGATGCAATGCAGTCGAGTAAGTTGCTGGAGGATAACGTGTTCGCTCAGATTATCCGTGACAACTTCCAAAACGTGCTGGGATTCAACAAATATGTACAACTGAAGAAGTCGTCAGAGAAACTGTTGCAGGAACGGTCGATGCAACGCCTAAAGGCAGAAAAGGAAGTACAGGAATATAATAAACTCTGCGAAAACAAGCAGAAGTTGGAAGAGGAACTGAAGACGAATGAAGGTAATCAAGACGTTATCTTCAGGTATCTTACCTCTATGAAGCAGACTTATGATAAAGCAAAACAAGGTGCAGAAGACCAGGAGCATATTCGTCTGCAGGTTCAGCAATTGAACAATACCATCAAAGAAACAGAGAAAAAGGCGGCTGACTATGTGGAGCAGATGAAAGACTTTATCGACACCATTGAGATGAACGTCTTTCTGCCAAGACTCTCTGCCAGTCTTTCACCAGAGATAGACGCTATTCGCAAGAAGAAGGAGGAACTGCGCAAGGCTCTGGAGCAACGCTATAAGCCAGAGGAGGTGGAGGACATTACAAACAAGGTGATAACCTATTTGAAAGAGTTTTCCCTGATACCGCATGATGTTGAACCAAAGAATGTAGCGAACCATATTTTGGCTACTCAGAAAGATTTTGTGGCCAACGATGACTATGCCTTCCTGAACGATGCGGATCTGGAGGCGCTGAACGGTCTGAAGAAACTGAATGCCGTGAACAACTTCGTGCAGTTGGACAATCAGCGAAAAAGTCTGGATGAACAAATCAAGGAACTGCCCAACTTGAGAATACAGCGCGACACGCTGCAAAGCACGCTGACACAAGGTAGTACCAACATCATCAAGGAGTACGAAGAGAAAAAGCGGGAATTGGAAACGCTGAAAAAGGAGGTGGAGCGAATCAATGGTGATATCGCCAAGATAGACGCAGAGATAAAGAGCTACGATGTGCAGATACAGCAGGAGCCAGACGTGAAATATGACACGCTGATGAAACTGGTGCCTTTCTTTGAAGAGGTTGCCAACAATCTGCTGACCGCGAAGAAAGCGTTGATAGAGGATCAGATGAAAGAGCAGCTAAACAAACTGCTGCTATCCTACCATGGGCATATCGACAGAGTGGAACTGTCGGACAAATTGGACAACTTCTCCATCAAGATGTATCACACGGCAGGCAACGAGATTGCATTGAACCAGTTGAACGCCGCTTCGAAGCAGATATTCATTCAGGTGCTGCTGAAGGTGCTGCGTAATTTGGGTGACTATAATCCGCCAGTGATGATAGACACCGTGATGGGAGTCTTGGATGAAAGTAGTCGAGACGTGCTGATGGAAGAGTACTTCCCGGAACTGGCAGAGCAGACCATCCTGCTTTGCACAACCTCTGAGATACGGAAAGACTCTGACTACAAGAAGTTGGAGCCGTTTATCTCGAAAACCTACACGTTGCATAGGAATGTGGAGCAGCAGAACACGAGTGTAGAAGAAGGATATTTTGGTATTGCACTAAATCGATAAGATAGAGGCTATGGATATTTCATTTGACAACCTGAGACAAGCAGAAGGCATCCTTGACAATCTGAATGACATCAAGGAAAAGATGGAACAACGCATCAACCTGCAATATAAGGCTGCAGACGAACGCAAGGTCATTCTAACGGGTAATAAGATTATGCGTATCTGTCTGATAGTGGGACTTTATCTGTCAGAGAAACGTAATCTGGATTGCTTGACAGAGATACAACTCTCGAAGTCGAGCATCCGTATTCCTTCGAGTTTCTTCACCTATTTGGAACTGAAGGATTTGTTTGGTGCCTTGCTGAAGTTGCGCTATCAGGAGTTTGAGATTGACTGGACGGATAGTCCAACGGTATCAAGGATTATTGCCTCTGAGATGTATCGCGGTAGGGATTATCTGCTACAAGGAGAGAATCTTGATACGTTTATGATGGCGCAGACTGTAAGAGGAAAAAATCGTACAGGTGGCATCCCTGCACTCCAATTGATTATTGGCCAGTATGATGAGGATATGGAGGCATTGCTCGACATCAATAGTCGTAGCATCTCTAATACGCAGATACTGGTGGCAGGTACTACAGGGTCGGGAAAGACAAACCTGTTGGCTGTGCTGATTAATCAGTTGAGAACATTATCCATCGAATCGCCGTATCCCGTCAACTTCCTGCTTTTCGACTATAAGGGCGAGTTTTCTGACCCAATGAACAATCATTGGCTCAAACTGTTTGAGGTGGACAGGAGTTGCATACTCGACCCCATCATATCACCCTTGCCCTTTACACCATTCAAGGACTTTAGGGATAAAGCCATTCAGGAAATCAATCTCTATGCAACAGAAATGGCCAGTGCCTTGTGCGCACTCGACAGGGCTACCATCAGTTCGAAGATGAGTAATCGCTTGAGTATTGCCATCAGTGAAGCCTATAAGAAGACGAAGGGCGCACCCATCACTTTCAAACTGATGCTGGACAAGTATCGGGAAGGGATGTCTAATCCTGACAATGATGACAGCGTAACTTCTGTTTTGGAGCAGCTTGTCAGGGCAAATTTGTTTGCAGAGGAAGATAGGGTAAACATTGTTAAGGATTCATTTGTCGTCAAAATGGACTCTTATCCTAAGGACGGACCAATAGCCAAGGCGATTGTCTATTTCGTCATATCAAAGTTGAACAACCTCTATGAGATACTGGAAAAACAAGCCGTCAGCGAAGACTATGTGGAAATTCGTCACTTTACCATCATTGATGAGGCTCACTACATGCTGAGCTTTGATAATCGACCGTTGAGGAATCTAATAGCAGTTGGGCGTAACAAGGGATTGAGCATCATTCTAGCCACGCAAAACATGGATGATTTTAAGAGCAAATCATTCGATTTCTATGCCAATGCCCAGTATCCGCTGATTATGAAACAGCAGAGTATTTCAGATGGTGTGCTGAAAGATATCTTTGGTGTCTCTGGCAAGGAGTTCTTGGATTTAAAGGCAACGATAGCCGGATTACAAAAGGGAGAATTGGTTATCAAGGACAGCAACGCTGATATTCTTGGTATCGGCAAGAAGTGGAAGAAAATCAAAGTGAACCATCTGATATAGTCTGCTTATGGAGGAATGCGAGATAACAACAGGAAATGGCGAGTTGCTAAAAGAATTAGGCTTGCTACCAGACGGAGAACAGGTAAAGAAAAGGAGATTGCCTGATTACAAGACAATACAGTTCTTTGACTACGAACAATGCTTTGCTTTCTATGCCAAGCGGATAATGAATATCCGTCAGGCGAAGATTAGAGGAGAAGTTATTGTTGCAAAGCCAGTCCTTCTACTTACGCTTATTGATGGAATAAGTAATAATGTATTTGTTGACAATGAGTTTGGACTGACAGAGTGGGTGGAGGAGCATTACCTGATGCTCATGAAAAAGTATACAAGTTCATCTCAATTCTCAAATGTAACAGGAATTGAGAATCCTTTCTGGCATTTGGCTACCGATGGTTTCTGGACACTACAATATAGAATTGACCCTCCAAATGGCACCTCGCCTTCTAAACGATGGCTGAAAGAGAATGTTCAATATGCCTATTTCGATGAGTCTCTATGGATATTGCTCCAGAACAAGGTGTGGAGGACGAAACTGCGTGACTACATCATTGAGCATAAACTGACGGATGACTTTTGGAGTGGAAAGATTGCGGCAGAAGGACTGGGAGCCTTTGTTGCATTGATAATGGTAGCATAAAAAACCTCCGCAATGCCAAGAAACAAATGCGTGACATCTGCCTTTGATTCGGAACAGGGAGCATCGTCGCTGTGTGGGAATCGCATGGTGAGGCTGGGAAGATAAATGTATGGGAACACCTGTGTATAAGACAGGAAAGGCATTTTTAATATAGCAGGCCAAAGAGCCAGAGCGGAATCTTCTTGCCATGACCAATGTCGATGCCATCGCTGACGACGAAACTGTCTTCAACACCACTTATCTGCTTGAACTGCTTATTCTTTCCTCCTACCTCAAACAGCCACCGACCGTCAACAACCAAATCGCCCTGACTGGGCATTGAAAGCCGATGACCAACAGCCAGTTGCGATGCAAAGTAGGTCTCACGCATTGTTCCGTTACAATCTATCCATCTTTCTCTCATTTGCAATTCCGCAGCAAAGATACGCGTTTTACTTTGAAAAACAAATATTTACCATGTTTTTTACTTTTGAAAATAAAAAACGAACCGTTCCTGGCGCTCGGCTGCTTCGAGGCTTACATATGAGTAAGCCTACATCAAATTTCGCCCACCACCATTCATAAACTTTCCTAATAAACAGTGCAAAATTAGCCGTAATTCAGCAATTATCATTAATTTTGCACATACATTTAAGCTCTTTTAGAGGATTACTAAACAAATACGATTATGAACATTCTGATTTTACAGGCTTCTCCGAGAGCCAATGGAAACACCGCTTGGATGGCGGAAGAGTACAAGAACGCTGCCGAGGCAGCAGGTCACAAGGTGACACTGGTCAATGTGTCGCGCAAGAAGATTGCAGGCTGTCTGGCTTGCGAGTATTGCCATAACCAGGGCAACGGTGCCTGCATCCAGAAGGATGACATGCAGGAACTCTACCCGCTGATGGCTGAGGCCGAAGTGCTGGTACTGGCTGCACCTATCTACTATTTCACGCTCTGCGCTCAGATTCAGGCTCCCATCCAGCGCATGTACTGCGTCAACGCTCCTGCCAAGGTGAAGAAGATGGCACTTCTGATGTCGTCCTATTCACCAGGCGTTTACTCTGGCGCAATTGCCGAGTACCACGACATCTGCAATTACTGGCACGCTGAGGACTCTGGCATCGTCACGGCAAAGATTGACGAGCAGAAGACCGACGAGACCAAGGCCAAGATTCAGGCTATAGTCAACAATCTGTAGATGAAGGTACGCATCACCGCCATACGCCAGACGGTATATCCTGACCTGATGGCGAGATATGAAAATCCTATCGAGCATACTTGCGACGTTACGGAGGGCCAGCAATGGCTCTCCGTTGACGGCAAGCAACCCGAAGGGATGTGTCCTTCAGCATGGTCATCAATGCGTGAGTTCGTGGAGTCGCTGGCCAAAGGGGAAGGAAACTTCTTTGACGGCTGGATGAAGAACCCGAAGAGCGCAATGATTAGTTGCAACGACGGTTTCCGTCCGTTCAGTTTCTATATTGAGGCAATCGATGATTAGCATCTATCGTCGATGAAGGAGATGATGGAACGTGCCCAGGCTATGGGAGCCAATGCCATCGTGGGCATCGACATCGACTACGAGACCATAGGCGAGACCAACTCCATGCTAATGGTAGCCACCAGCGGAACAGCGGTTGTCTTATAAGACAGAATAATTTCCAGCAAATAAATAATGATTGATAAAAATCATTAAAAGAAATGACGATAGCAGAATTGACAAAACGGATAGGTTACTACTTTAACCTGATGCCTGACAAGGAAGACGAGCGCGAGATTGTCGAGCAGATAAGCAACGGAGTAAGTTTTCGCGGTGCCCAGCTTTGGGTGCTCATCTTCGCTATATTCATCGCCTCATTGGGTCTTAACGTCAATTCCACGGCAGTCATCATCGGTGCCATGCTTATCTCACCGCTGATGGGACCCATCATCGGCATGGGACTGGCTGTGGGTACCAACGACCTCGACCTGCTCAGACGGGCGGCAAAGAATTTCGGTGTTGCTACACTGATCAGCGTACTGACAGCCACGGTCTATTTCCTGATTACCCCGCTTGGCGAGGCACAGTCGGAACTGCTGGCCCGCACGTCGCCCACCCTCTACGACGTGCTCATCGCCTTCTGTGGCGGTGCGGCGGGCATCATCGCCCTCTGCACACGAGGCAAGGGCAATGTCATCCCCGGCGTAGCCATTGCCACCGCCCTGATGCCTCCGCTCTGCACGGCAGGGTTCGGACTGGCTACAGGGCACCTGATGTATTTCCTCGGAGCCTTCTACCTATTCTTCATCAACACCGTATTCATTGCCTTGGCGACATATTGTGGCGTGCGGCTGATGCACTTTCACCGCCATGATTTCCAGTCGCCGGAAAAGGCACAGAAGGCTCACCGCTACCTGATGATCATCATCGTGCTGACCATGCTGCCTGCTGCCTATATGACCGTGCGCATCGTGCAGCAGCATGTCTTCGACAGCAACGTGCGCCACTTCATCAAGACGGAGCTGAGCCAGCGCGGCACACAGATTATCTCTGACAACATCGACAATGACAGTCTGAAACTGCGCATTGTGGCTGTGGGGCGTGAGATTACCGAAGCGAAGCGCTTGGAGGCAGAACGCCACATGGCCGGGTACGGCTTGGAGGGCTACCAGCTGCGTATCATTCAGGGAACGCAGAGCGACAGCCTGCTGACGCTCAACGAACAGCTAAGCCATCTCAACACCAGCTACGAACAGGAACACCGACAGCTGGCAGGCCTCTCTGCCCAAAACGCACTGCTCAGCGAGCAACTTTCCCGATATACGAGGATAGACCAGCTCGCCGCCGACCTCCGTCCAGAGATGGCTACGCTCTTCCCTCAGGTCAGTCATTTCAGCCTCTCGCACGTGAAAGAGTTCAGCCGTGACTCTGCCGCCACCTGCTCCTACGTGGCAGCCATCATCCGGTGTTCAGAAGGCAGCAAACTCTCAAAAGTTGATGCACAGAAGCTGAACGACTGGCTACAGAAGCGCATCAAAGCCGACAGCCTGGTTATTGTCAACAAGGATTAAGAGTATGGATTGATAGATTCCATATAATTGTAACCGTCGTGGATGGACAGATCAAGGTCAATTCCAAAATAGCGATAGCCATCCTTTGAAGCCGGGTACTCCATCATCAGCTTCTCTACCAAAGGCACATACCACGTCTTTACCTCTTCAGCCGTCGGAGTATGGGCACCAGGGAAATGAAACGAACGGTTGTAGTGTTCCAGAAACAACGGTTCAAACCTCGCCAATGTGTCCTGTTCACCGGAGGGGAAGAGGAATATCGTTATGCCATTATAGACGATGCACCATTCACCAGTTTCTTTACTGAGCATCAGCAGAAGCATCTGTTCAAAGTAGATGAAAGGACAGGGCTTGATGAAGAAACGTCGCAAAGGATAATTGTCAATTTGAACGGTCACGACCAAGAATGAGTCCAATAGAACGAATCCACTCCTGAAAGCAATCTTATCAGAAGTGGATTCATTGCTTAATCTCCCTAATACAACTCAATCTTCCTCAAAGAACGAGCCTACGGGCATGTCGGCATTCTCGGCCACGCAGCAGTTGTAGCGTTCGCGGCTGCGGCGTTCACGGGCAAACATGGCGCGGGTGCCCTCGATGTCCTGATGGAACTCCAGGTGCTCATCGATGGCGAAGGAGTGGGCCATCGTCTCTACGTCGAGGTTGTCAGTGCCGATGAGAGTGAATGTCCAGCCCTGCTTCTTCAGCTTCTCGATCATCGTGCGAACCATCTTCAGCGTCCATTCCTCGCTGCTGTTCTCCTCGCCGTCGGTGATGATGGTCACGAGCACGTGGTCACCTTCCTCAATCTTGGCATTGACCTTCGAGATACCCTTGCCGATGGCATCGTAGAGGGGCGTGCCACCGCCGGGATTGTAAGCCTTCCAACTGAGGTCGCGGGTTTTCAGGGCTGGCGTGTCATCATAGTGCCAGGTGGTGTGGCCGCTGTCGAAGGTGAGCAAGGTGACAAACTGTACCTGGTCAGGGAACTTCTTCTGCATCTGGCACACGGTCTGCAGGGTTTCGTTCATGCCCGTGAAGGCCTGCTTGCGGATGATGGACATCGAGCCGCTCTCGTCAACGATAATCAGGTTGTGGACGCGCTTCGTCGGTAATGGGTCTTGCATAATCTTTTTGCCCTCTGGGCGAAAATTCTCACGCTCGGAAGAATGAGTAAACTCCTTCTTCTCTCTCTTAATCGAATCTTTCATAATCGTAAAAAATTTAAATGATGAATACTCTGTTTAGACATGTCTTTATCTCTTTGAAGAGGTTTTTCGGAAAAAATTAAGCAGGAATGAGATTTTTTTCGTATCTTCGCCGAAAATATCTATGGTATGTATCATCAGAAACTGTCAGACAAGGCTATTATCAACGGATTCCGAAGGGGAGATGCTGGCATCATCCGAGAATATTTCTACGGGTATTGCCAAGCGGGCTACTACATCTTCGACCAGCGGTATCAACTGAGCGAAAAGGAGAATCTGGACTTCATGTCGCTGGCCCATCAGTATGCCATCTACCTGATGGAGCATGACTGGAAGCCGCTGGAGGATCACTCGCCCGAGGTGAGTCTGAAGACGTGGCTCATCAACGGATTCCGATACGTGGTGCTCGATGCGCTGAAGTGGTATCACCGCGAATACGGCAGCATCACGTTCGAGGACTATTTGCGGTCGTTTGATGTGACCAGCGACCTGCGGTTGCAGTTCAACCGGATGGTGGAGGACGTGTGCGACCATGCACCACTCAGCCGTCAGGAGCGGATGATTATCAATATGCTGCTATTGCGCGGCTTCAAGGGAAAGGAGATTGCGGCAGAGCTAGGCATGACTCCCTCGGCTATCTCGCAGAAGTACAAGCGGCTGAAGGAGGACATCATCGTGCCGTACTTCAAGAAGAACTTCGATATGGACTTGGACATGCCGGAGGTGATGGACGAGAGGGCAATACTCAGTCGCGAGGCTACGATGGCAGAACCGAAGATGGCTTCCATGCCAGCACCGATGTCTGGAGCAATGCCCGACATGTTCGAGCCGATGGCATACGAGGATATGGACTTTATCAAAGAAGAGGTTATGGAAATGAATGAGCAGCGAGAGCAGAACAATGCTCGCATTGATTCTGCCGAGTCGCGAATGAAGAAGGCCTATGGCCAACAGAGAAGAACAACACCAGAGTTTATCACATCGTTGGAGCCGAACGAGATTTTTGTATTTGGCAGCAACCTGAAGGGAATGCACGGCGGCGGTGCGGCTTACATCGCCTACCGCAAGTTTGGAGCCATCATGGGTCAGGGCGTTGGCCTGCAAGGTCAGAGCTATGCCATCCCCACGATGCAGGGCGGCGTGGACACCATCCGTCCGTATGTGGACGAGTTCATCTGGTTTGCCAAGCAGCATCCCGAATTGACATTTCTCGTGACTCGCATTGGCTGTGGCATCGCAGGATTTACGGATGAAGAAATCTCCCCGTTGTTCGAGGCAGCGCATGGAGTTGAAAATATCGTGCTGCCTCCGAATTGGTAAGTGCATAAATGGATAGAACGGTTATCGTCAGAGGTCGTATAAAAAACAAGGAAGGACATGAACATAGAAGATGTACGTGAATATGCGCTGACGCTGGCGGGAGCCAATGAGGATATGCCTTACGGCCCTGACTGGCTGATTTTTCGTATTGAGGGGAAGATATTCCTGCATATCTGGCTGGAGTCGCCAGAACCCACTTGTGCGGTTAAGCTGGAGCCTGAGTTCGGACAGTCGCTGCGTGAACACTATGAGGGCGTGCGTCCTGCTTATCATCTGAACAAGACGCATTGGAACGACATTTATCTGGACAGGATAGATGACGAACTGACTAAACAATGGATTCGCCAGTCGTATGAACTGGTGCTGAGCAAACTGCCGAAGAAACTGAGGGAGAAATATATATGAAGCAAGGGAAGAGGGCTATAGTGGTCGGTGCCTCGTCGGGTATCGGACTGGAGGTGGCGAAACTGCTGATGCGGCAAGGCTGGACGGTGGGCGTTGCTGCCCGTCGGGTGGAACTGCTACAGGACTTAGGTGCAGCAGCCGTTGAGTGCATCGACGTGACGAAAGACGATGCCACAGAGGGCTTGCAGCGGCTCATCAGGAAGTTGGGCGGCATGGATCTCTACTTCCATGCTTCCGGCATTGGCAAGCAGAACAGGGAACTGACGGCGGATATAGAACTGGCGACAGTCGGGACGAACGGCATGGGCTTTACGAGGATGATTGGCGAGGCATACCGATACTTTGCCAAGCAGGGTAGCGGACATATAGCCGTCATCACTTCGATAGCAGGAACGAAGGGACTTGGCCCTGCGCCATCTTATTCGGCCACGAAAGCCATGCAGAACGTGTATCTGCAGGCTCTGGAACAACAGGCTCATAGCCGTGGGCTGGACATCCGCTTTACCGACATTCGCCCAGGATTCGTAGATACAGCCCTGCTGAGTGGGGACTTCCACTATCCGCTGATGTTGCGTCCTGAGAAAGTGGCACGTGAGATAGTCAGTGCCATCAACCACCGCCGGCATATTCGCATCATCGACTGGAAATACCGCATTCTGACTGCCCTTTGGCGAAGAATCCCACGGTGGGTTTGGAGGAGAATCAGGTTGTGAAGATGACTTTTGAAGTATAATCACTTATTTCAGAAAGTCCTCGTGCATAGGGCTGAAGGTGTCGATACAATCACATGATAAGCCGAAATCGTTCATGATGTCAAATTTTCAGAACCGGAACCAAGGACTGCGTGTACACCTGGTGTACACAGGCTTTAATCTTGGGCATGAAAAAAGGAGTTGCGATTTCTCGTAACTCCTTGATTTCTCAGGCGCTTCAGGATGGGCTTGGATTCAAGAAGATGAAATCGTTAGAAACCTTTGGAAATTGTAAGAAACTAAAATACAGATAGTTACTGAATTGAGACAAAAAGTTCTCAAAAGTTAAAATTTCGCTAACTTTCAAAAAATGGCTACAAATTGGCTACAACTTTCATGGAAAATATGTATCTTTGCAC
>Ga0256404_1004659_pt1 | contig 25495 bp, 32 predicted proteins | sample RumenRJG_01DNA_FD_185990 | JGI IMG/M metagenome (GOLD analysis project Ga0256404, IMG submission 185990) | Bovine rumen microbial communities from Lethbridge, Alberta, Canada - RJG_01 | ecosystem: Host-associated > Mammals > Digestive system > Stomach > Rumen | place: Canada: Alberta | collected...
GACTCACAAAGAAAAGACTTCCGATCCAGTCAGTTGTTGATATCGCGGTTCCGCAGATGCCGCTCAACAGGTCAAGGAAGGGCGTCGAAAAGGACATCAGGGACTACATGTACAAGCGCATGGAGCATGAGATTCAGCGTTTGATCGCAGGAAAGTAACGCATGGAGCTTACAAAGAAAGAACTGGCCAATATTGCCGGATATACTTACAGACGGCTGTATGACATAGACAGGGATCTTCCGGACAACAGAAAACTTTTTGTACAGGGCAAGGATTCATCGAAGTATGACCTTGCTCTTTTTGTACAAAGGTGGGTCGAATACAATGTAGCCCTGCATCAGACAGAGACAAGCTACGATCTCGATGAAGTAAAAGCACGCCATGAGGTTATCAAAGCGGAAAAGACACAGCTTGAAGTAGACCGCATGAGAGGCCAGCTGATCGACGTGGCCGACGTCAAGAAACTATGGGCAGACATTGCAAACACTGTCATGCAGAACATGATCCATCTGCCTGACAAACTTGCTCCGCAGCTGATTATGCGGGACAACACGGAAGAAATTGCGGATATCATAAGCGAAGAGATAAGAACGACCCTGGATGGAATAGCAGATACTCCACTTCCTGACTATGTAGAGGATGATGAAGATACAGACGAAACGGAGGACGAAGAAGAGGAGGTGTAATATATGGGCGCCTTGAAAGATCTTGCCCTTTACACTTTTTCGATGTTCCGTCCGCCAAGAAAACAGACAGTATCAGAATGGGCGGACCAGAACAGAGTCCTTGTATCGGAGTCATCAGCTGAACCGGGACAATGGAAGACAGACAGAGCGCCGTATCAGCGCGAGATCATGGATTGCTTTACGCAGCCGGGAATATGGCAGATCGTAATCATGGCGTCGGCACAGGTAGGAAAATCCGAGATTGAGCTTAACATGATGGGCGAGGCAATAGACAACGATCCAGGACCAATGCTCTACATCCAGCCTACCGACAGCGTAGCCCAGGACTATTCAAAAAGACGTATAGCACCAATGATAAGTGCATGCCCGACACTGAGAAAGAAAGTGTTCAAGGCACGAAGCAGAGACGCAGCAAATACGATCAACATGAAAACATTCCCTGGCGGGTCCCTTGCGATCATCGGGGCAAATGCTCCCGCGGATCTTGCATCGAAGCCGGTTCGGTACATTTTCATGGATGAGATAGACCGCTTCCCAAGATCAGCCGGAACAGAAGGAGACCCGATAGAGCTTGCGGAACGACGTACCGAAACATTCCGCCACAATCGGAAGATCGTCAAGACATCGACCCCAACTGTAAAAGGGAGGAGCCAGATTGAGAGAAGCTATATGAGCGGCACACAGGAAGAATGGCACACGGAATGTCCGTACTGCCATACATATAGCTATATAAAGTTTGCAGATATCAAGTTTGAAAAAGAGGAATTCCACAATGAAGACGGAGATGTAGATTGGCATATCAAGAAAGTGTCATGGTGCTGCCCAGTATGCAAGAGGGAGATTCCGGAGCATAAGACAAAAAGGTGTCCTGCAAAGTGGGTAAGCAAAAATCCGAAGGCACTTCAGAACGGAGTACGGTCATTCCGACTCAATGCTTTTATGTCTCCGTGGTCTGATTGGCGCGATATATGTCATAAGTTCCTGAAGTCAAAAGACGATCCGGACCTGCTCAGAGTTTTTTACAATACGATCCTGGGCGAAGTTTGGGAAGTGCATGTGAAAAGCGGACTTTCGGAATCTCTTTATGACAGGCGCGAGCATTATGACGCGGAAGTCCCGGACGGAGTATTGGTCCTAACGATGGGAGTCGATACGCAGGACAACCGCCTTGAGTATGAAGTTGTCGGATGGGACAGAAACGGACAGAGCTGGGGCATTGAACGCGGTGTTATTCCTGGTCGCGCTGATGCACCGGGAGTATGGGAAGAAATAGACGGACTTCTGGACAAAGAATGGTCATTGAAAAACGGAATGAAGATGAAGATCCTTGCAACGTTCATTGACTCTGGCGGCCATTATACGCAGGAAGTTTACAGAGAGTGCGCAAAACGGCAGACAAAGAGAATATGGCCGATCAAGGGTGAAGGCGGAGAAGGAAAGCAGTATTGCAGACCGATGAAGCGGAACCCCGGAAAAGCAGAAGGCATGAAGTTCATCATCGCCGTTGATGAAGGAAAATCAGGAATCATGTATGAGGCTGGTGTAGAAGAGCCGGGTCCGAGTTACATGCATTTCCCCATCGACTACAGAAAAGGCTACGATTCGGAATATTTCAAGGGTCTGATTTCAGAGACCATGGTAGTTCATCGCAGGAATGGAAAGAGCGTGATCGCATGGGAAAAGGTTCACGAGAGAAACGAGCCTCTTGACTGCCGGAACTATGCCAGAGCTGCTTACAAGTATTTCAACTGGCGGTTCGACGACATAGAGCGAGTGATAAGCGGGATCCCGGAAGAACCGAAGATCGTAACAACGGATGAAAAGAGAAGAAAGCGAAGCAATCACGTAGTCAACCGCGGGATAAGGATTTAAGGAGACAGTAAATGGCAGCGATACATGCATATACGCTTCAGGAAGCAACAGAGATGCTGACCCTTTGCAAGACTGCTTACAGAGAGATCGTAAGCGGACAGGCAAAGAGCTACCGGGTAGGTACCAGAGAATACACATCACTCAACACGGAAGACCTGATGAAGCAGATTGTCTATTTCTCCAACCTGGTAGAAGCACTGTCCGGCAGCGCAAGATCCAAACGCGTAGCACGCGTGATACCGCGAGACTTATAAGGAGCGTGAGACATGAGCAGAAATCCAAACATAAGAGAACGGATGATCTACCTTTTCTCACCGAAGAGGGGAAACGAAGCATATTCACGGCGAATGGAAAGGGAGAAGCAGGCTTCCGGGACACCGGCTAATGGGAAAAACGGTCCTATCATGGACAGCTATGGGAGCCATGGAGCATCCTCAACACTCAATGCTCTTGTTGGATGGATCACGGATCCAGGAAACGCGGAAGACAGCATAGATCTTTACTCGTCTACACTGCGAAAGCGGGCAAGAGACCTGTATGAAGGCGGAGGACTTGCCAGAAGCGGGCCGCAAACCCTCAAAACATCCGTTGTGGCATGGGGGATCATTCCAAAACCGAAGATCGACGGCGAAGTGCTGAAGATGACGGAGCAGAAAAAGGAGGAAGCCGAAAGACAGATCGCCAGGGAATTCAAGCTTTGGGCAAACAATTCTATGTGCGACGCGGAGCGGCAGCAGAACTTTTACGGACTACAGCAGCTCGCATTTCTGTCCATGCTTATGTCGGGCGATGTGTTTGCTCTGTTCGGAATGAAGCCGAATAAGCGGACACCTTATCAGACGACTGTGAGACTTCTTGAGTCAGACCGGATCTGCACTCCGGATTCATCAGGAGACAGCATAAGCCAGGACCTCGACAACGGGGGACGGATCATTGACGGCGTTGAAATCAATAAAGAAGGCGAAGTAGTCAGGTATCATGTATCGTCAAGAAGCCCGCTTGCAAGTACGGATGGAAGCGAGCTGACATGGACGGCCATAGATGCATTTGGATCAAATACGGGACTTCCGAACATGCTCCACATCATGACGTATGAGAGACCAGAGCAGAGAAGAGGAGTGCCGTTTGTATCAGCTGAGATAGAATCGCTTAAGCAGTTTTCAAGGTATATGAATTCTGAGCTTGCTGCCAACGTTGTATCAGCCATGTTGACATGCTTTATCACGTCTCAGGAAGATGACGGACACTTCGGGATGGAAGACGCCGTAAACGAGGAAGATAAGGTTTCGGACGATGATCTGAATCTCGAACTTGCACCGGGCGCAATCTACTCCCTTCCTCCGGGAAAGGATATAAAGGAAGTAAATCCGCTCAGGTCAAACGCACAGTTTGAGAGCTTCGTAAATACAACGATCACGATGATAGCTGCTTCCATGGGGATTCCGAAAGAAGTGATCCTCAAGAAGTACGAGAGCAACTACACCGCAGCAAGGGCGGCCCTGCTGGACTTCTGGCGCTCTGTACGAGTTTACAGAACGTCATTTGTAAACCAGTTCTGCCAGCCGATATATGAACAGTGGCTTTCCGAAGCAGTAGCAGCCGGACGCATTGACGCGCCTGGCTTTTTTGATGATCCAATCATCCGCCAGGCATGGTGTGAGTGCATCTGGATGGGGGCTTCCATGGGACATGTGGACCCGCTCAAGGAAGTCAATGCCGCGGAAGCCAGGATTCGGAACAACATTTCCACTCAGGAACAGGAAGCGTCCGAGTACAACGGCAATGACTGGGCCGCGAACTTTCTTCAGAGAAAGAAAGAGGTGGCAGCACAGACAGAATTGATAAATATAGCGCAGGCAGGTCAGACACAGAATCAAGGAGGAAAAACATGAGCCACAAGGCAAACATTGTCATGATGAGCACAAGGCCGGATCTCTTCAAGATCGGATTTTCGTGCAGCATGTCGGCCGAGGACAAAGACACAGGAGAGATCAAGCTTTACGGCCAGATCATCTCAAACATGCCGGACACATGGAAATACGATGACCAGGACAAAAGCGCCGAGGACTTTGACAAGGCAGTCAAGAAACTGAAAGAAGACGGCGCGAAGAAACTACTTCTCCGCATCAATTCACCGGGAGGGATTGTAAACGAGGCAGTTGCAATGCGGTCCATCCTTGCAAATGCAGGATTTGAGTCAATCAACATTCGTATCGAAGGATGGTGCGCTAGCGCTGCAACGATCATAGCTACTCTTCCAGGATGCCATGTGGCAATCACGGAAGGGAGCGAATTCATGATCCACAATCCTTCCACAGTTGCCTGGGGCAATGCGGATGATATTGAGAAGACCGTTGTACATCTTCGCAACATCGAGAGCAATATCCGCACGATGTACACGAAGAGAACCGGGAAACCGGATGAAGAAATCAAGAAGATGATGGACGCGGAGACATGGTTATCCGCTGAAAATGCCGTGAAGGAAGGGTTTGCCGATGAAGTAATAGACGAATCCAAGGAAGAGCCGGCAGCCGCAAGCGTATCGTCACAGTTTATGACGGCAATGAAAGGCATGTATCACGCGATACCAGAAGGAATACGGATCAGCGATGAAGCAGTGCCGGAAGACGGGAAGAATGAAAATTCCGTCAATGATGATGCTAGTAATGGCACCTCGAAGGGCGGGTGCCTCACTAGAATAGATAATTCCAAAAAGGAGGAAAACAACATGGAACTGAAAGACATTACTATGGAGCAGCTTGCATCCGAAAGACCGGATCTGCTTGATAGCGTCCGTCAGGAAGCTGTAAAAGCAGAGCGCACCCGCCTTGAGGACATCGACGCGCTGACCATCCCAGGCTATGAGGACATGGCCGAGAAAGCAAAGGCAGATGGAACAAGTGCGGTTGACTTCCAGAAGCAGGTAGTTTCCGCGATGAAACAGAAGGGAAAGAACTTTCTGGATCAGAGGACCGAGGAGACAAAACCTGCACAGGATGTGAGAGGCGGAGAGCCGGCAAGCAACGCCGCATCCGAGGATGAGGAGATCAATGAGTACGCCGGATCTATGGCTGAGTACGCGAAAGAGTACGCAGGCAGCACAGACGGCGCAATGTTTTAATCTGCAAAGGAGGACAGCGAAATGAGTGAACTTTACGGAACCGTTGGGACCAGGACTTACAAGCAGCTTCTTTCCGATCCAGAAAGAGCGGATGTAATCAGTGTCCCCGTAGCTCCCGGAAACGGGACGATTGCAATCGGAACTCTTCTTGCACGCAGCGAAGCAGGGCTTTACGCGCCGGCAAAGGCAGCAGATGTGACAGAAACGGCATATCTGGTCGTTGCAGGAGAGAATGTTGAGTCTGGCGAGGCAGCCGGATCAGGAGAGACCGCAACAGCAGCAGACGCAAAAGCATACCGGTCCGGATGCTTTGTAGATGGAGCAGTTGTTCTGGCAGATGGAACAACCCCGACCGCAGCGGCAAAAGTGATCCTGAGAAAGCAGGGAATCGTATTTGACCAGCAGGTATCAACAGAGACTTTTGACAACACCGTCAAGGGCGCATAAGAGAGCAACGAAAGGAGACTGAAAATGGATATTTATTCTACCCGTGCGCAGCTGGCAGCAATCGAGCAGATGCCGCGTGAATATTCTGCACTGTTTGATCTGTTCGTAAAGGACAGAGGTCCTATCGAGGATGATAAGGCAATTTACGATTACAAGAAGGGAAGCAGGAAGATGGCACCGACCGTGCGCCAGGGTGCAGGCGGAGTCCTTATGGACCGTGATGGATTCGAGACCCGCGAAATCGGATTCTGCACGGTAGCCCCGGAAAGAATCGTCGAGTCTCAGAACCTTAAGGACAGGATCTTTGGAGAAAAGGTCCTTGGAGCAATGACTCCGGCAGAGAGAGCGAAGAAGATCCAGGCTCGTGACCTCGTTGACATGCGCAGAGCAAGCCAGAGACGTTACGAATGGATGGCAATGCAGGTCCTTACCACCGGAAAGCTTCAGGTATTCAACTATACCAACGAGGGAAGAGGAATCAACCCGGTCATGATTGCAGACTATGGCTTCACCAACTTCTACACTCCCGATACAAAGTGGAGCGATGCTGGCGCAGACATTGAGGGCGATATGGAGAGGATCTTCGATCTGGTTTACGACGGCTCAGGCTATGTAGACAGGATCGTGTTTGCCCCGGACGTTGCTGCGGCCCTTCTCGGGAATGAGAAGTTCATGAAACATCTCGACAGAAAGAACGAAAACGCCGGAAAGATCAATGCACAGTACAAGGGGCAGGGGCTTCGCTATCTCGGAATCAATGCAGATGGATCAGAGCTCTACAGCCTTTCCGGGACCTACGTTGACGATGACGGAGTAGTCAAGCCGCTTATCCCTGCCGGACAGCTCATCGCAGGATCCGCGGACGTCCTGAACGCATACTTCGGACCGGTCACTCAGGTAGAAGGAAGCGGCAATGAGGCACAGTACAAGACCTATATCAAGAAGCAGGTTCCGCTGCGCTATGGCTCCACTGAGACCAACGCAGTAAAGAACCGCCTGACTTCCAGGCCGACTATCGTACCGTTCAACGTCGATGCATGGGCAGTCGGAAAGGTGATGTAATCACAAAGGAGGCAGACATGCTCGTAGCAAACTACTACGTCAAAGTCAATGGCGAGGTATATATGCGCGGCGAACAGATTCCGGATGACATTCCGGACATCAAGAAAGACTGGCTAATCAGCTCGGGCGCAGTATCAGAGACCGCTGAAGGACCTGAAAAGGCCGAGGAAGAGCCTTCAAGCGATGATGGACCAGATATAGGCATGCCGAAGCCGGAACCGGAGGACGAAGCGGATGAAGCCGGAGAAGCACCGGAAATCGATGCAATGGCAGGAATCGTCGCTCCAAAGAAAACTCGCGCTAGGAGGAAAAGACAGTGAAGGTAAAGATCTTAAAAACCGGAAAAGTCGAAGATATCAACAGCAGCTATGCTTCTCGCCTGATCGAGCAGGGAAAGGCGATTCTTCAGGAAGAAGCAAAGAAGGAAGCTGAAAAGCCCGCAGCAAAGAAAGGCTGATTGAATGTCACTGAGAGAACGCATAAAGGATGACATCGGCCGGTGCTTCATGCGGCTTGACCATTTCGGGGAGACCCATTACTGGAATGGACATGAAATCGTATGCGTGCCGGACGACGAAGAAGCGATCAAGAGAAAGAACAACAACGTCAATGATATCTCCTGGGATAACAATACGCGGAATGTTCTTCTCCATACACCGCTTGAAGGGTTTCCGGGAGGCCGGGAGCCTGAGCCCAACACGCAGATCATGTATGACAAGCATCCATGCAAGATTCTCAGCGTGACAAACAATATGGGCATGCTCGATATTGAACTCATTGCACTCGATCCAAGGGAGATGATGTAATGCGGACGACCGAAAGACTGACCGCCCTGAAAAACTGGTGCTATAAAAATCTCTGCGAAGGCAGAATGATGAAAGCGCCGGGAGAGAACATGGACGTTACTAAGATCGTCCGCACAGAGCCCAAAGTATTTCTTGCCTGGGCGCCGAACCGGATGGACAAGACAGGGAACCTCAAGGAAGATACGTTAAGTACATGTCCAGGAATCATCATCATGCCATCACAGTCAAACGCCAAGTACGTAGAGGAAAAGCGATTTGACCGGTACAACAACGTTCATCGTCCGCAGGAACTCGGACAGCATCTTGCAGTATCAATTCTGTTTACTGTTTACGAGCCTGGAATAAGACTTCCAGGCTTTGTAGATTCTGCGGATGAAAACGGAAAAGGACTTGACATGACCCTTATCAAAGAGGGCACAGAAGAAGGACTATTCACTCTGATGGACTGGATGGATGACTGCCTTGAGGCAATGATCCGGGACCAGTTCATTCCAGACTCGGATCTCTTCTTGGAGGACGAGACGATGCAGTACAGTCTGTACACCGACCAGAGCTATGTCGTTGACAGACGGCCGATCTACTACGGTTTTATCAACGCTTCATTCCAGTGCTATGCAAACCACGGAGTGAATGAGGAAATGAACAATCTTTTATAACGAGGAGGAAATAACATCATGGCGGAATATCTGCATGGCGCGTATGGCCAGATCAGCGCTGTTGGCGACAAGGTGACGACCGCCGGAACTGGTGCCATTGTCTACATTGGTACCGCACCGGTCCACACCGCAGCCGAGGGCGCAGACAGCATCAACAAGCCGATTGTTGTAAACAACATCGCAGAAGCAAGAAAGTATTTTGGATATTCGGATGATTTTGCAAGCTATACTCTTTGCGAGGCAATGCATGTGCATTTTGACGCAAAGGGAGTCGGCCCGCTTGTCTTCATCAATGTCCTGGATCCGGCGAAACATAAGGGATCCGAGAAGGGGAACCTTTCGAAGACTCCGGAGAACGGAAGAATCACGATTCCGTCCGCCGGCAATGTGATTCTTGATTCTATTGTAATCAAGTCCGGCACTGCCGCAAAGACAAAGGGAACGGATTACACAGTCTCCTACAGCTCCGACAAGGAAACCATTACCATCGCCGAGGCAAAGAGCGGATCTCTTGGGACGGAAGCACTGACGATCACTTACGATACCGTTGACCCATCCAAGGTAACAGAAGAGGACATCATCGGCGCATCTGACGACAATGGCCTGTACACCGGAATCTATGCCGTAAGGAACGTATATCCGCTTACCGGATATATCCCGGCTTATCTTGCAGCACCGGGATTCTCTTCCAGCAAGGAAGTTCATGACGCACTTTACGAAAATTCCGTAAAGGTCAACGGACACTGGGACGCCTGGATCTTCTCTGACCTCCCGATCACGACCGACAGCAAGCCGGTAGAACTTTCCGATGCCAAGTCCGCAAAGCAGAAGATCGGATGCACGAAACAGAACGAGACTACTTCCTTCCCGATCGTTTCCGGAACTGACGGAAAGAAGTATCATCTGTCTGTCCTGAGAGCAGCGAATTTCCAGGAACTTCTGAACAACAATGACGGGATTCCGTATATGAGTGCATCCAATACGGAGGCAAGCCTGATTGAGAACCTGTATCTCGGAGAAGCATATAAGAACCGCGTCTATGATGACAAACTCATCAATGAAAAGCTTTGCAAGAACGGCATTGCATCCGCGGCATATGTTTCCGGAAGATGGGTAATCTGGGGAGCTCATGCTGCTGATTACGATCAGAGCAATGCTACTCAGATCAATGTTGCTGAGACCACTCGCATGATGCTGTTCTACATCTCGAATGATTTCCAGGCAAGAAGGTCCGCCGACGTAGATAAGCCGCTGAGCCCGAACGACATCAAGGCGATTGTCGCAGAAGAGCAGGCAAGACTTGACGCACTTGTTTCTATGGGTGCCCTGACTTATGGAAAGGCTGAGCTCAAGGCTGATGCAGATGCCAAGAGCGACCTCATCAACGGGGATTACGCGTTCACGTTCAATGTGACCACGACTCCGCTTGCAAAGAGCCTCACCGCTTACGTCAACTGGACGGACGATGGCTTCGTAACTTACTTTGACTGATAAGAGATAAGGAGGAAAAGACATGCCGTCTAAGGTTTATAACAACGTTGAAGACCATCGGCTTCTCGACGGAGGAGTAACCGTCGAAGATGTCACCAAAGTTGGCCTTCCGACTATCAAGCATACGACCACCACGATCAAGGCTGCCGGAATGGCAGTTGACGTGGACATGCCAGATACTAGCCACATGGAAGCAATGGACTACTCCATTACCCACAACAATGGTGCAAACTGCAACCTGCTTGCTACTCCGGGGAAGCACACACACGAATTCCGTACTGTCCGCCAGAGATACAACGTGGCGAAGGGCGAAATTGAACATGAGTCTGTCAAGTACAGACTGACCGGAGTGCATGTATCGACCGAGAAGGGAGATATTGAGACCGGAAACCCGTATGGATCCACAGACAAGTATTCTCTCCTGAGATATGAAGAGATCGTCAACGGTGTAGAGACGACCGTGATTGACGCTATGTCCGGCGTCATCAAGTACAACGGGAAGTCCTTTACGGATTCCGTACAGAACATGCTTAAGTAAGAGCACCAAAGCAAAAGAACAGAGTGCCGGGGATCATTCCCTGGCACTTATTTTATGAGGACCATTCATGGAAGAGAATAAAAACAATATCAAGCCGGAAGGCACAGAAGGCGAAAAGCCGGAAAATTCAAAGAAACTGGACCAGAAAGAAGCAATCGAAGCCCTTCAGAAAGAACTGAATGAGCGGAGAGAAAAAAGCAGGATTGCGAACGAAGCAATTTCCCAGGGAAAAGGAATTCTCAACCTTGAAACTCCAATCAAGGAAGGAAAGGAAGAGATCAGCCAGCTCCCGTTTGACTTTACGAAAATGACGGGCCTGGAATATATCGCGGCTATGGACTCTGATACGACCAACATTCAGATCTATCGCATTACATACAGACAGGCGCTTTCTTTGTTTGCAACAGCAGCGGCAAAGGAAGTCGCATCACTGGATAATAAAGACATCATTGAACGCATCGGAGTAACGGACGCGATTGAAGCAGTCCAGCTAGCAACGATTTTTTTCACCGCCTCGACAAGGGCGGGGCGGCTGCGTATCTCGAAAAAGTAATTGAGACCGGTATGGTAACTCGATCATCTGTGACGGATCTTCTGAAACTCACGACAGGACAGTTCGCCATGGTATATTCTGCGACCATCCGTGTTCTCAACAAAAGCAGAGAGGACTAGGATGAACATTTACTACCAGGGCACCGATATTACAGACATGGTTCAGGCAAAAGAATGTATCGTGCGTGACACATGCGGAGACCGGTGCGATAGCATAGAGATCGTTTTCGAAAATGCTGCCGGGTGGTATCGATGGGGGCCGAAGAAGGACGACATAATCAAAGTTACTTCCGGGGCATATGACAGCGGAGCGATGTTTGTAAACACGATCCTTCCGGAAAACGGGAGGTTCCGCATTATGGCTACATCGCTTCCAGTTGGAGCAAGACAGAAAGAATTCAAGAGCTTTGGCAACAAGACAATCGAAGAGATCCTGAGACAGTGCAGCGCAAAGACCGGAATGGGATATCAGGTTTTTGGAATTGAGAAAACGACCAATATACCATACATCGAAAGGGACATGGAAGGTTGCGCGGCATTTCTGAGCAGGGTCCTCACACTCGAAGGAGCAAAGCTCAAATGCATAAACGGGATGTTCACTGCCATCGGAATTTTGTATGCGCAGAATCTCGATCCTGTAAGAACCATGACCGTATCTGCAAATCAGGAAGGTGTGACTTATACACGAGGAGGCATGAGGCAGAAAGCTATCACGGTTTACTCGCCTTACGGGAAAGCCAGAGCGGAGGACAAATCCGTATTATCTGGTGATGAAAACACGGTCCCGCTTCCAGTTCTGAATGATATTCAGGCTGGAAGGTGGGCCAGGGGAAAACTGATCGACGAAAACCGAAAATGCGAGTGCGTCAACGCTTCGATGTCGTTTGATCCATACTTCACTGCGATGTCTAGAGTAGATATCCAGGGTGGAACGGATGCGGACGGTGAATGGATCATTGATGATGTACAGCACGATCTAGTTAATAGCAGAACCAAAGCAACACTCAGAAGATGCATTGTTACAGTTCAGTGAGGGACCATGTACGTGTACGAAAATTACGGAAGGATCGAACGGGGGCAAGTTATATCGAAGTATGACGATATAGCAAAAGGAGCCATTCTGTATAGAGTGCAGTCCCTCGACAGAAACGGGATCATAATACCGGAAATGCGGTCTGTAGACGACAGGACATATGAACTGGAAGAGAAAGTTTATTATTTCAGCTTCCCTGACGGAACCGGAAGAATTTTGTGCAGCATGTAACAGACGGAAGGATGGTTAAGAAATGGCCCAGACGCTTGAAACCGTAATCGCCATAAATGCGAAGACCGGTAATGGATTCAGCCAGGTAGGAGCTACACTTGCTGAACTTGGCAGCATGGTAGATGGATGGAGCCAGAAACTTATTGATTTCGGCAAAGATTCCGTCGAAGTATATCGGAATTACGAGAAGTCAATGAGCAGCGCGGAAGTCGCACTCTCAACGACTTACGGCAAAAACTCAGCAGATCTTCAGGGGGTTATGAACCAGCTCGGAGACGCTGCTACAGAGTGGGCCGCAACAACAATCTTTCATACCAACGATGTCGCAGATGCAATTTCGGAGGCGGCACATGCCGGTTGGGACGCTCAGCAGATCATGGCAGGTATTCCAGCGGCTATGCAGCTCGCAGAAGCCGGAGGACTTGACCTGTCGGATTCTGTCAATTACATCGTAAAGGCGACTACGGCGGCAGGAGTCAGCTTCGAGGATCTGGGAGATTTTGTAGACGAATGGGCCTTTGCGTCAAACTCATCTGCATCAAACATTCAGGAATTTGGTGACGCCATGCTTCGCATGGGCGGAACCATGAAGTTTGCTGGCGATACAAAAGAGCTCATGACCATGCTGGCCACGACAGCTGATGCAGGAAGTGTTGGCCAGGAAGCCGGAACAATGATCCGTAACTCCATGCTCAGACTCATCGCGCCTACAAAGAAGGCAAAAAAGGCCATGGCAGAACTCGGAGCAACGAGCGATGAAGCTGCCGGCCTTATGGATGACGAAGCTCTTGCGGCCGCAAATGCGAGACTTGAAGCTGCCGGATTCTCTGCATACGACGAGCAGGGAAATCTGAAGCCAATCCTGGACGATTACAGGGACCTTTATGTTGCTCTTGGAAATATTGCCGGCGGATATGACAATATCGCAAAGAACAAAGATGCACTTGAGATCCTTTATCAGATCTTCCCGACGAGAACAATAACAGAAGCGCTGGCCATGCTGCAAGGCGTAGAGGACAACTATGGCGGACTCTACGAGAAGATGGCAAACGGTGAGGCAAAAGGATACGGAGAATACGCATCCGAAACCATGATGGACACGCTGAACGGCCGTATCGAGATCTTCAAGTCAAAGGTCGAACGCTTGAAGCAGGTAGTAGGAAAGTCGATTGATCCTCAGCTTTCGACTCTGATGGAAGTCGGCGGAGACTTTATCGACAAAATTGCGGGTCTGGACGAAGGAAACATGAACGCACTTGTTTCCGGCCTTGAAACGATTGCTCTTACTGGACCTGCACTTGGGATTGCTTCAACTGCCATGCGAATGATTGGGCATGTTGTGGCGAATCCGGCAGTTGGACTCGGCATGCTGACTGTAGCAGCAGTGTCAGCATATAACGCACTGCAAGCTCTCAACGAAGCAGAATACGAATCTGCCTTCGGAACAAATCAGATCGACCAGCAGGAAATAGCAAACTATACCGGCCGGATAGCAGACGGATATGACCAGGCTTGGCAGAAGATCGATCAGTTCCGGCAGGGAGTGGAAGATGCTCAGAGCGCATACGAAACCGCATCATCAAAGTTCAATTCGGAGCTCCTTACAAACCTGATTACAGGGGCAACACTCAGCCCGGAAGATCAGGAAAATCTTATGAATCTCGGAAATGAGATGGGGAAAGCTGTCAAAAGCGGAATTGAGCAGGACACAGCTGGATCCATGGACTACTTCGAGCTCCTTTTCGGAGGGGAAGGAGCCGCAGAACTTAGCCCTGATTACAACACGATCACGGAGCTGAAAAACAGTTCTTATGAGCAGGCTATTAGCAACTGTGAGCAGATTGGGAAGGACCTTCGGAACGCTTTAGCGGATGCCTTCAAAGATGGTACGATCAGCGACGAAGAATATGCGAATATTCAGAATTATATCAGAGCATATAATGACGCAATCTCGCAGGCTTCCCAGGAAGAACAGGATAGGCAGCTAAGGGTTGAAACCAACAAAGCTCTTCTGAAGGCTCAGAACGCAAGCCTTGATTCAGTAGAAGAAACAGCGGACCAGATCATTGGTACGCGCGATGAACAGATCACGAAACAGGAAGATGCATATTATTCAGAGTATGCAAAACTTCAGGACGACATCCAGCAGGCTCAGAAGAATGGAACGGTACTGGAATCACTTGGACGCGTACCGACAGATGCAGATGCAAAACAGCTTCTTCAGGATGTAACGGACCGATACAATACACAACAGTCACAGACAAGATCTACTTTTGATCGCGCCCTTTCTACCATGTGGGACCAGGCACTTCTTGGAAGCGACTACGGGGACACATATAAAGGGCTCGGAACTCTGGCAGATCAGGTCATGAGTGGAAAACTTGGTTTTGACGAGGCATACAGCCGGCTGCAAAGCCAGTATGGGTCAAACTATCACTCAAAAGTTGACGAAGAGCAGAATCCAAACTCTGACAGATCAAGAATATCCGACACTTTATCTCAGGCAATCAGCGATATGGGAGGAGCTGCGGCAGTTGCGGCAGACATCCAAACACTGAACAAAAGCGGAGACACAGAGACAGCATCTCAGCTTACTCGTATGCTGATGATGGATGCCCTGAATAACCATCTTGCTGTAATAGAAACACCAGAAACGAAGGACCTGAAGGGGATAAAAGACCTCCCGGCATGGATAGATTCAGCATTTGGAGGCGATGCAACCGGTCTATATAATGGACTGAATAATGCTTACCTTGGCGCGTGGGGGAAGCTCTTCCCGAATGCAAATATAACGTCACAGGCACAGAGCATGGCCGGGGTAACTCAGCAGCAGGCGCCGGCGCCAGCTGGAAACACAACAACTCCGGAAGTAAAAGCGCCACAGCAACCAGCAACGAATACTACTCAGACAGAAACAGCAGAATCGGAAATATCAGGAAATGTAACTCTTCAGAAATCTGATGTTTCTTACGAGGGAGACCCAATCGAGATCCCTGCACTCGCTCAGCTCGAAGCTGCGGCTCAGCCTGTTTCTTTTATCCAGGCACCAGTGGAAGGATTCGACAAAGTAACTCAGCTTCAGAACCAGGGCGTAAAGGTAGACGTCGATGGAGATACGCAGCAGATCGAAGCAAAGATAGACGGTCAGAACGGACAGCAGCTTTTGGAATATGTCGACGGCGATGCAACAAATCTATCAATGTCGATATCAGACCAGGACGGAAAAACTCTCAGAGAGAATGTGACAGGTGATGCATCATCACTCGCACGCATTATCAATTCTTATAACGGGAAAGTCATCACTGTAAACATCCTCGGAAGAAAACTTTTTGCGTCCGGCGGCCGTGCAACAGAAGCGTCTGTATTTGGTGAGGCTGGACCTGAGTGGGCGATTCCAGAAAAGCATGACAAGAATACCGCAGCACTTCTTGACGCAGCAAGGGCGGCATCCGGCTTCTCCTGGGGTGAGATCATCAGCAGGTTTGGAGGACTAAACGCAGACCCATCCGGGGCATCAAATGGAACTCTGATCTATAGCCCGACGATTCATGCAGAGAACGCGGACGGAGTAGACAGGGTGTTGAAAGATGACAAAGACAGGCTCGATGAGTGGTACCGAAACAAACAGATGCATGACTCCATGGAGGTGTACGCATGATCCTGAGCAATGAAGTGTATCAGTGTACAGCAGGAGAAACCTTCGACAGCATAGCCCTTGAGCTGTATGGAGATGAGAAGTACGCCTGCGAACTTCTCAACGCGAACCCTGATCTTTGCACAATTCCAATCTTCAAAGGCGGGGAATACCTGGATGTTCCGGTCGTTGAAATATCAGAACAGGAAGACGAAGAGGACGAAGCTGACGAGACAAGCGCAATGCCCGCAGCTGCTCCATGGAAGGAGTGATGCAGCATGGCAAAGAAAAAGAAAAAGAAAGTCGTAAAGAAGGTCAAAAGTGTATTGAAAAAGAGCAGCAATGCTCCTGCAAAATCCAGCTCAAAGAAAACGAGCGGGGAAATTGGCCGCTGGAACGGACATCGTTTTATCGTTTCGAGCAAGCTGATACGAGGCATGGAAGATCTCTCCATCAAAGGAGGAATCGACACGGATGCAAAGACGAAAAAGAAACAGAACTACGTCGCACGGAAAAATGGGCAGCCGCTTGAAATTTCACTGACCGTAACACTCATGGAAGCGACCGGATGCAAAGTGCGGGATGAGGCGCTGCTATTCGTTTCTGAATCGCAGTCAGGCGCCAAAGACTATTTTTACATAGCGCGTAAGAAACTTGTGAAATGCAAGCTGATCCTGACTGCGGCAACCGTAAAAAATGTGACATTCCTTCCGGGAGGAGGAATGAAATCGGCAAATGTTCAGCTTACATTGAAACAGAATGGAAAAGGTGGAAAATCTGTTTCCGGGTCATCGAGAAGCTCTGGGGGGAGCAACAAGAAATCGGCCAGGGGCGGAGGAGGATCATCCTCATCCAGCGGAGGAAGCGGATCTTACGGCACTGCAAAAAACACAAAAGTTAAAATAAAGGGGAAAGTCGGAGCTGCTAACTCTGAAATCAGACGGAATGTCCGGAACGCTAAGAGAGGAACGGAAACACTTAAGAGACCGAATATGAAGAGAGAAATGGGGTGGCAGTGATGGCAGAATATCAGATCGACAACGTTGCTTCTCCAATCGATTTTCAGGAATCGGATATCCTGGCAAGGACCCTTCAAAACGCGAAAAATCTTCTCATGTGCTATATGGGGGAAGTTCCATACGACCGGTACAGAGGATTTGACCGGACACTATATGATCTTCCGATAATGGACATGAATGATGAGCTCCTTCCAGAACTCGACCGGATTATGGAGTGGGAACCAGACATCGAGGTGGTGGACGCAGAAGCAACACTTCTCGAAGACGGAAGCACATATATCAAAGCAATCGTAGATGTTCAATTCGAGAACTCAGATTAAGGAGGGGACATGGATAATACTGAAACACACTATCTCACGTATGACCCGGACGCGATCTGGGATGAGATGATAACGAATTATGTAATGGCGGGCGGGGATATCCTCTATCCGGGGGACGAGAAAGAAATGCTTCTTAGGTCCGTCCAGGCGGATATTGTGCAGATCTACGCAGCAGTAGATAACGCTCTTCGGATGCAGACAAGACGGTATGCGGTAGGAGATTATCTGGACCTTTACGGGGAAGCCCGTTCCTGCGAGAGAATCAAGGCACAGAACGCAACGGCAAAAGTTACGATCAAGACCAATGCAACCGGTAAAGCCGGTACACTTCCAGCAGGAACATCCATGACGGCAGATGGAGAGCTTTTCTATCTGCTCATTGAGGACTTTGAATATTCCGGATATGCAGAGACACAGACTGCCGAAGTTGTAGCTGACCGGGAAGGGGCAGAAGGAAACGGACTTGTAAAAGGCCAGGAACTTACTCTTGCGGCAACAAACTCAGCAATAAACTCCATCGTATGCGCGGAGAGCGCAAGCGGAGGAAGGGACGAAGAAGAGGACGAAGCTTACCGGGAGAGGATCGGACAGGCTGGTCTGTCGGCTATTACGACCGGGCCAGAAAAGCAGTACGAAGAAAAGGCCCTTGAAGTATCAAGCGAGATCAAGGATGCAAAAGCACTGAATGGCGGAGGAGGAATCGTCAATATCTATCTGACATTCCTGAATGACACAGGAAAAGCCGCGATCATACAGTCTGTAAGCGATGCGCTCAGCCCGGGAGACGTCCGGCCACTGAATGACCATGTGATGGTTTACGAGTCAGAAAAGATTCCATACACCATCGACCTGAATTATGTATCAGATGGCCGTTCAGAGACAGAAGCAGCAATAAAATCCGCTGTATCAGAGTACCAGACATGGCAGGATAAAGAGATCGGGAGAGCTTTCAACCCGGACAAGCTGCTTGCACTGATCTATCAGGCAGGAGCGACAAGAGCGTTTTTTGGATCTTCCAGCTCCTTCAATGGTACCGGTAAACCGGAATATACCGAGATAGCAGAGAATAAAAACTGCCAGGGGACGATTACTCTCAGCAGGATCACAGGATAGGCGGTGAGACATGTTTCGAGTAGACATAGAAAGATGGGTCCCGAAATTCATACTGAACGATAAAAACGGGTACGCGCTCGCAAAAGCAATCGAAGCGGCCCTCAACTCCATGAACGCCAACATAAGAAAGGCTGTAGGAGTCCTTCTTTACGTCGATGAAATGCCGGAATGGAGACTCGATGAGCTGGCGGAAGAACTCGATTGCCTGTATGACTATGACACGGATATTGAGTCCAAACGGATATGGATCAAAAACGCGATCCCATATTACAGAATCTACGGGACACCGAACGCGATCAAGCAGTTTCTAAATGGCTATTTTGATTCGGTTGAAGTTGAGGAAAACTGGAACTATGGAGGAGAACCATTCCATTTTCGCGTGACCGTGGAAGGAGAATGGAACCCGTCAAATGAAGAGTGGGCAAGAAAGGCAATCGAGCGGGCAAAGAATGTTCGAAGCGTACTTGATTCCCTGCGGGCCGGGTGCCATTGCTCTATAGCGATCATGGCAGAACCGGGAACCTGGACAAAGTTCTCTTATCCGATGACCGGGGACAGTCAGAAGACCGGAACATGGCCAAATGCTGCACACATCGGAGTAATCGACAAGCCCGGACTTGCAGCAGACGCATCAGGAGAAGGAACAAACTTCCCATACACCGAGACTGGCACGATTCCCGGACTGGCTCATATCGGTTCAATTGATAGCGCATCTGCGGCAGCAGAAGCCTCTATCGTGGAGCAGAAATATCCTTACCAGATGACGTCTGCCGACTTAAATGCCGGAACTGTGCCGGATGGAAATACGATCTTCGGAGGATCCGACAAGAGCATCCAAGCCGCAAAAGCGGATGATACATATGCAGCCATTGTTTACAAGATCTGCGGTCAGGATGAAATCTGAAGAAAAGGAGGAGCACATCAATGGCGGAAGTTTTTAGACTCGACAGCGCCTATCTCGCGGCAAAGCGGGATGAGATCAAAAATGACATCACGAGCGCGCGCTATAAGGTAGGCAATACCTGGTATAACGCGAAGATTGAGGACGTCAAGACACTGAGCGACGGGCGGATCGAGGCGTCTTTTGTCATAGACCATACCGTAAGCGGAAACATTACCGTGACGGCCATTGAACTCTATGACAGAAACGGAAAGAGAATCGGAAGCAGAAATGTTTCCATTACGCGTGCAGATACCGTAGAAGGAATCTTCTATACCTGCCGCTTTTCTCTCTTCCAGGTAGCAGAAAATACCGGAAAGACCGGAAACTATGATGCAGTGTAAGGAGGTATTAAGGTGGCATACACGAGAACCAACTGGAAAGACCACGTTGTTCAGAGGCCGAAAACCTTCACCAAGGTGGAAAATTCCGATGGAAGCGTGACGCTGAAAGATGCGCCTGGTGAAGTATTGCAGCAGGGCACACCGCAGTCAGCAACAAACTTCAACCATGCGGAGGAAGGCTTGGAGGCGAGCGCGATTGCATTTGACATGCAGTCAACGATTGACCAGGCACTTCTTAGAGACGCACTCAACCGCGTGGAGAAGCTTGAAGCAAAAGTAAATGCTCTGTCTTGATGAGGAGGATGAGCAATGGCGGAAGAAATGAACACTACCATGCCGGAAGGACCGCAGATGACGGACGAGGATATTGCAAAGCTTGACGCAGAGAGAAAAGCGGTAGCAGAAGCGGAACTTGCACCGTTTAAGGCAGCGGCAGCAGAAAGAAAGCAGAACACGGCAGTCATCGCAGAACACGATGACTGCCTTGCAGAACTGATGTATGAGATTTCTCTTAAGGACGTGGAAGGGGATAAATAACTATGGCATATAAGCTGATGAAGAGGATCATTGAACGCGGAGACTATGACAAGGAAGCTGTTATGGACAAGCTCGACGCGTTTCTTGCAACTGACCGCCTTACGACGGATCAGTACAAGGAACTTGCAGGGCTCGTGAAATGAATATCCTGGACAAGATCGCCAGCCGAGTAATTGACCGGAGATATAACAAAATTCTCAGAGAAATGGAGGAGACCGAAAGCATGACTTACAAACTTTTGAAGAGGATCATTTCAAGAGGAAACTATGATAAGGAATCCATGATGCAGAAACTCGATGTTTTTCTACTTGCGGATCGCATTACGACCGAAGAATATCAGGAACTTGTTGAGATGATGAACACATCCGGGGACGGATCCAGCACAGAGGATGGAGGTAAGGCATGACGAATTCACCGCTTGAATTCCTTGCTAAGAAGTACGGAAATGTCGTGAAATACGACAAAGAAGGAAACGTAGCTGGAATTTTCGTCCGCTTTGACAAGCGGAAATCATCTGACCTTGTTGCTGGACTGCCGGAGCATACGCATCCAGCTTTTATCATCAACGGGGTAGAGCAGGACTATATTCTGCTCGGAAAGTATAAGGCAGGAACGGCAGGAGCATCAGACGGAAGACTTCTCAGCCTCCCTAACATCCCACCTGTTGCAAGCATGGGAGCAGATCAGCTCATGGCCGGAATGAAAAAGGCTGGCCCTGGCATTACCGGAATGACTGTTGCCGATGCAGGCTTTATCAAACTGCTTGCTCAGAAAGAAGGATGGACCCCGCACGGGAATAATGACTGGGGCAGTGACTACAGAGACGGATCTTCCTGGACAAATGGACAGTCCGTTTCAAAGGACACGATAAGGACCTTCGAAGGATTCCTTTACACATGTCTGATTGCGCATACATGCGCGGCAGAGCTGCGGCCGGACATTGCACCGAACTACTGGAAGAAGGGAAAACAGGTAGGCGGAACATCTTACGAGCCGTCAGGAGCAAAAGATGGGGGCAAGCAGACCGGGTATAAGACCCTGAACGGGTCCGGACCTCTTGACTGGTATCTCGGCAGCGATCCCGGAAACATGTCCGACCTGATCGGATCTTCTCTCGAACTGAACGCCGGATATCGTATCGTTGACGGAGAAATCCAGATTCTTGAGAATAACAATGCAGCAGATCCGGATGCGGACCTCTCCGCTTCCTCGGCTGCATGGAAGGCAATTCTTCCGAACAAAGCAAACGATGGTTATTCTCTTGTGACGCCAGGAACATCAGGAACTCTCCATTGGAATTTCTTGAATGACAAGATTACACTCGATACTCAGTGCGACAATTTCACGAAAGGAGGAGTGTGGCAGAGCTTCGCAGGACTCGTAGCCAATACTTCGCACCTTCCATATGTCCCGTCTATCATGAAGGAACTTGGACTTTTCCCGACTGGATCCGATGATAAGACTCAGGGAGGCTACGGGATTAACTTCACAAAGGGTGAGTTCTTCCCGCGACGTGGCGGCTTTTGCAGCCACACCAGCAACGCTGGCCTTGGCTGTGTGAATGCGTACGACCCGCGCGGCTGCGCGAGCACGTACTTTGGCTCGCGCCCTCGCTCCCTTGCCTGAATCCCTGATCCCTGAAACCTGAAACCCTGTAGCAGCACGCGGTAGCGTGCTGCATATCTCAGAAAGACATGATTGTATGGGAGAGCATTTTGATACATCACACACCGCCGGACCGTGCTGCCAGCGCATAGAAGACATGCTGAAATATGCGCAGCCCATTCTAGGCAAATGGCCTCCGTTTTATAGATATACACTTGGAGAACAGATGCAGAATGAGATGCTGACAATGCTTCGACTTGCAACGAAAGCACGTCTCCGGTATTACAACAAAACGACTCTTGCAGACCTCGATACAAGCAAAGCTGTACTTGAATGTTTTCTGAGACAGGCAAATGAAATTGAATTTACAGACCGGTCCGGAAACAGAAGAAGACTCATCACCGATAAGAACTTTGAATCCTGGTCACTCAGGATCACGGAGATCGGAAAAATCATCGGAGGATGGATCCAATCTGTTCAGGGCCGCAAGTAAATACGGGGGCATGCCGAAATTCTGTGCCATTCTTAGTTCTTCCCGCGACGTGGCGGCAATTACAACAACACCAGCAACACTGGCCTTGGCTATGTGAATGCGAACAACCCGCGCGGCAACGCGAACATGAACTATGGCTCGCGCCCTCGCTCCCACATATATCAAAAGAATCATGAGTTTATGCAACCATGGACAATAAACTGATGGGAGGGGCATGCATCCGGGGCGATTACTCTATCGCTGAACGATAAATCATCAGGAGAATGATGAAAACATCTGCTTTTCTCTGGATGGTATTGATATGGAGATCCCGGAAGGGAGTATGGCGGAGACTGCCAGCAGCGGAACCATTACAGTCAAAGTCAGGCAGGAGTGCCACACATATCGCAACAAACAGAGCGGAGGAACAGTTTTGGAAAGGCTGCATGATCTGAAAAGCCGCATCTGTGATTTTGGGAACCTCATGTGCGCATACCGTGAAGCTTCGAAAGGCAAGCGGTACCGCAATGAGGTTCTTTCATTCCGCATGAATCTTTGCGAGAACATCCTTCAGATCCAGAAGGAACTTCTCACAATGACCTACAAGGTAGGACCATATCGGGAATTTTATATCCAATATCCGAAGCCTCGTCTTGTAATGGCTCTTGGCTTTCGTGACAGGATCGTACAATGGGCAATTTACAGACAGCTGAATCCATACCTGGATAAGCGATACATTGCTCACAGCTACGGATGCAGAGAAAATAAAGGAACACTCAAGGCGGCGGAACAACTCTTACACTACGTACAGGAAGTAAGCAGGAAACCGGATGCCGAAGAATGGCTCATCGTCTATGGCGATGTATCAAAATTCTTTTATCGGGTCGATCATGTTACAACTCTGCAAATGTACCACGATATTTCGGACGATTTATGGTTCGATTGGCTGATGGGCAGCATTATAAATAATCCGGATATGCCGTTCGGACTTCCTCTTGGGATCAGACCAGAGAACTGCCCGAAGGAATCCAGACTTTTTGATGTCGGCATGCCAATAGGAAACCTTACAAGCCAGTCAACAGCAAATTTCTACTTGAATCGCCTTGACCAGTTTGTAAAACATTCTCTACATGTACATATGTATGTGCGGTATATGGATGATTATGCCCTTCTCGTCCATGGAAAAGAAGCCGCACGAAAAGTATTTGCAGAGATCACAGACTTTCTTATGGACAAGCTGAAATTGGCAACAAGCCCGAAAAGCCAGATACAGAAGGCTACAGATCCGATAGAATTCTGCGGATATGTGGTCACACCTTACGGTCTGAGAGTGCGGAAGAAAACCACACGTCATGTCAAGCGCAGTACAAAGCACCTGACAAAGCAGGCCGCGGCCGGAGAGATGGAAAAGAGCAAGGCAAAAGAGAGCACTCAAAGCTATTGTGGACTTTTTCTTCATGTAAACGGCCACGACATGCTGAGATGGATCAAAGACCATACACGGGAGCTGGAGAAAATCACGGATAAAGGAACAATTAAATTTTATACAATTAAAAGAAGGAAAGGCGGACTTGCCGATGTATTCCTCTTTCCTGACGGATTCCCGGCAAACGTGGCTCATCCATCCGACACAAATATCAGGATCTTAGCCGTCTATGGCCTGGAATATAGCGACGGCCTTGCCATAGATATACGCATGCGATATGACGCATGGTGCGATATGGCGGAAGACATCACAGTAAACGACAACATGCTTGATAATGGGGAAGGAGAATCACCTTGGAACCATCAGTAATTATTTCTCTGCTATCTCTTGCCGGCATGATTGTTTTCGGCGTTCTCACCGCTGCCCATAACAACGGTGGAGACGTGAGACAGCAAATCGAAGAGGCAAAGAAAGAGGCAGCCGCGAACGCAAAGATCGAATTATCTCTCGACAGCATCAAGGCAGACACGGGAGAGATCCGATCAGAGCAGCGGACCATGCGAATGGACATTAACGATTACGGAAAACGTCTTGTAATCGTGGAGCAGTCCGCAAAATCAGCTCATCATAGAATTGATCGCCTGGACAATCAGCTTGGAATTGCACATCAGGCGTCTGATTCGGACACATACGGTGCAAAGGAGGAGGAAAAGAAGAATGAAAATTGATCTTACTGCATTACTTCAGGCCGTAATCATGGTCCTGAGCGCAATCATCACGTCAAAGGTTGTTCCGTGGATCAAATCGAAGACCAGCACAGAGCAGTTTTCTCAGCTTGAGACAGCTGCGAAAGTCGCCGTGTATGCGGCAGAGCAGGTCTATAAGTCCGGACACGGAAATGAAAAACTGCATTACGCATTAGGGAAGCTGATGCAGGCTGGTTACTCGGTTGACGAAGATACGCTCAAGACGGTTATTGAGAAATCTGTCTATGAGATGAATAAATCGCCAAACATGAAGGAACTAATGAATATCACAGCATCTTCTATAAAGCCTGAAAAGGCGGAAACGGATGCAAAAGCAGAAAATGAATGAATAATGACATAGGCCCGGACATAGCTGTGTCCGGGCCGCTTTTCTGAAACATTGAGATAGACATATTGAGGGAGGTTGAAAATCAATGAAAGTTGTGCAGCCGATCCGGGACCTCGATCAGCTTCAGAAATGCTATCAGATCGCGCGCGAACATGACGCATCACGTCATGGAAATGAAGTCTCATGGGAACTCATTCTGCTCGTTGGATTCAATACAAGCCTGCGGGTATCGGATTTCCGGAGATTCAAGGTGAAGGACCTGCGGGGAAAGGACTATGCTCAGATCCAGGCGAAGAAGACTGGGAAAGAGGCAAGGATCTTAATCAATCCGTCTGCACGGAAGAAGATAAACCGGCTGCTTTCCGGACGGCCGGCAGACGAGTATATCTTTCAAAGCAGGGAAAAAGACACGATCACACACAAGCCAAGACCCATATCAAGGCAGCGCTGCTATCAGATCATCAACAGTATTGCTCGCCAGGCCAAAATAGAAGA
>Ga0256404_1004660_pt1 | contig 25489 bp, 26 predicted proteins | sample RumenRJG_01DNA_FD_185990 | JGI IMG/M metagenome (GOLD analysis project Ga0256404, IMG submission 185990) | Bovine rumen microbial communities from Lethbridge, Alberta, Canada - RJG_01 | ecosystem: Host-associated > Mammals > Digestive system > Stomach > Rumen | place: Canada: Alberta | collected...
GTTCTCGATCTTTTTCATTGTTTTGAATTTTTAGAAGTGAAACATTTATTTTTTACGTTGCTATCAGAGTTGGCAAGGGAAGTATGGGAATGCAAGGAATTACCGAATTATTTCACCCTTGGGCCAGAAAAGTTTTTATTGGCTGGCACAGACGGCAAAAAGTTTTTGAAAAAATTCGAGGAATAAGGCACCTGGTACTTGCAGAATACGGCTTGCACTAACTTTGCGACGGAAAAAGTAAGTGTGACTCGCTTCGCCCGGAAAAGTCATCAATGAGGAAGTCGGAATAAGAACAATTCAGTGACAGATACGACAAGGAGGATGCCCGGCAGTCCACTGCTTTGGTAAAACACGTCTCGGCCATCGGACGGAGAAGGACATAGCGAGGTGACTGCGTATCATTCCGCTTCAAGGAAGCATGTAGAACGAAGAATGCCTGTTGACAGCCAAAGAGCACTCTGCGGTGGTTGGGTCTTCTGAAGAATGGGTTAATGCAGACAGGGAAGTTCCATAGTGGGCCACCTGGAAGATAGCCAACTGTATGAGATGCCGACAAATGAAAAATGAGGAAAAGATTGAAGGATGCCAAGTGAACCTTTTATAAAGTGGCAAACGGCCAATCAGAAATAAAAAACATTAAAAACAATAGTGTTTTCGCTAAAAACATTTTAAAATGTGGTGCAAATTGAAAATAATTCACTATATTTGCAAAAACAAAACATTTATAAATATGGAAGATATTAATCGTATCAAATTGGTTTTAGTAGAGAAAAAAAGAACTAGTAAATGGTTGTCAGAACAATTGGGGGTTGCTCCCTCAACAGTATCTAAATGGTGTACAAACTCCTCACAGCCAGATGTTGCAAGTCTGCTAAAAATAGCAGACTTGTTGGAAGTTGACATCAAGGAACTGATAGTTCGTGAATACAAGTCGTACCTGTTGTCCCAGAAATATCAAGAACAGGTCGCACGATAAAGAAACAGAAAGTGATAACCAAATATTGTTATCCTTTGATTTTTTTTCGCATAAAGGGTATAAACTGATAAAATATGGCTTAGGAATGGTATAATGACTATCACAACGAAATTTACGAACAAAGAGTTCGCAACATTAGCCTACTTTTGCGTCGAAAATCAAAATAGAAGGAATTATGGCAAAGAAGGTATACATTCACCCTTATAAAGGTTATTTGAACACGGAGTTTCAAATATACTCACATGAACAAACTCCTGTGGAGTATGTTGTTTACTCCAAGGATGACGGTACTGAAGCACTCAAAGAAAAAAAGAAAGATGTGGTTGAACCAAATAAGCCTCATTCTTTTAGGTTGTCCTCACCAGGCTCTTTCGTTGTACAATTCAGTAACGGAACTATAAGTGAGATAACTGTTGAGGATGCGTATAAGTTCGGAGGGAACAAACATAAGAAGTCATTCATCTTCGACAAATGTCCCTGGGCTTTTATCGTGATGCACGACAGGACTTACTTTTACAACCGCGAGTCCAAGGAATCTTTTGTAGAAGCAATTTCACCAGACGACATTTTGGAAATCTCCAAGGATTATGTTCTGTTTAAAAATGAAGGCCAAAACGATATTACCTTATTCTCATTGCAGGAACAGGCACCCGTGCTATGTGTAGATAACGTGATTTTCTCAAATGACAATCTCTTTGTCTGGAAAGAAGGGGAAGACGATGATAAGCTTTCGATAATGAAGGTATATTCTCTTAGCGAAAATAAAATGTTCATGGAAGAGCCTTTTACTCGATATTCATTGGATGTCAACAAAGGATGTATTTACTTGGCCAATAATAATAATATCAGAAAACTTCTGCTTGCAGAAATGCCCTCGCTTTCTGAAGCCACTTCTTTTAAGGGCCAATTTGTGACGTTTGCTCAATCCCATTATGCTATTTGCCGCGAGTATACGAAGATAAAAGTTTGGGACATTGAAACGAAAGAAGAGCAAGCCGAAATAATACCATCGGGCAATTTGGCTCGTATTAATGACGTCACGTTTATAGATATTGTCAGTAGGCGGAGAGCTATATCCAAATTTGACATTAGTGGCTCTGAGTTTCCTGAAGCGGTAATTAATGCCCAATATAGCGAGTATGATATCTACCCATGTCCATGGAGAGTATTTTATTTCCAAAAGGAGATCTTGTTGTCGAGCGAACAGAAGAATAATGTAACTACTCGATTCATTTGTGATAATAAGAAAAACATACATCGGGAGGTTCAAAATGACAACGGCAATGTAATATTTGCAGGGGGTGCGTTCTGTTGGTATAAAAACGACGAGTCATACGTCGCTTGCCGTGTATATGACCATACAAGTTATTACACAGACTCAAAAGTCTATACTTTTAGAAATAAAGTCTATTTGTGCGATGCAAAGAATATACGAACTCTTAGTAATAATGGTTTCTGGGATGGCTGCTGGAAGACAGAAGGCGAATTCGTTTATGATGATTTTGAATCCTATGGAATAATATTTGATAAGGTCTCCAAGGCCTATTATAACCACTACGGGAAGGAACTGAATGGCCAAAAACGTTGGAGGCAAGATTGCTTAGAAATAGGTGAATATCTTTATAATAAGTGTGGGAGTAGTGTTCATAAGAAAGATTGCCCTCAGACGATTTCTTCAGGGCTGAATTATGGTTTAACTGTAGATAGTGATGGAGTTAAGTTCTTCGAGTATCGAAATAACGCTTTTGAATACGAGACTATTCTGGATGGGACTTATGACACTTCTGCTTACTCAAATGTACTATTGAGTGACAATGGACATCAAATTATGTATAGAGAGAAGAACGTTTCTACCATTCTTGATATAGAGTCTGGACAGAGGACAGAGTTTGAAAATCTTTCATACATAAACCATATCAATGGCATCCGCCCATTATTCATAACAGAAAGCGAATGTACCCAAGCACGTTTGATTAACCCTTTGGATGGCCAGCCCATAAATGTTGACTTGTTGACCGAATATCAGTTTGTGAGTCCTGATGGTTCGCTGTACGCTGACAAAGAACTTCGCAAGTACATTGAATATCGCAACAAAATAACCGGCAAAACCATATCGAAAGAAGATTATCTGGACTTAGTCAACAAGTTTGATGTGCCTAACGACAAATGGGGTAAGTGGATTCTTTCCTCTAAAAAAGAAGAAGTGAAGGAAGAAATCGAAGAGATATTCAAATTGCGAGATAAATTTGTCGAAGAGCATATTGGATACTTTAATGAGTTGGCTAAAGACGCAAGAAGTACTAAAGTGTATCTTCATAACATAGCCCGTCATCAGAAATTTACTGATTTGTTTATAAAGATTCTTGGTATAGCCATCATCAGGAGGTTGGCCACGGATGAAATTGTTGCTAAGATTGAGCTTGGGAATCCTTTGTGGTTTTTGAATTATGTGGCTTTCTCCCAAGATTCAAAATATGTGGCAATTGCAGGTCGATACCCAGATGGTTCAGGGTTGGGCGGACTCTTTTTGATATACAATTTAGAGAGTCAATCAGTGGTCCTTAATGAGACTTCATTGTATGCAGTTTGGATGGCTGCTTTTTCCAAAAATGGAGCAGTAGCAGCATATACCAGCAATCCTATTACTTTTTTAGTGGACTCGCAAGCTGATTACCCAAATGCATCTTCTACAGATCATAAGATTGCCAATCATAATTTCCTCACTTTTTCTCCTGACGGGGAGTATTTCGCTTGTTCTCAACAAGGCTATGTTCCCTACAGAAATCGTGAGGGAGATATTAATCCAAATTGGGGGCATCAATATTCGTCATTAGTTGAGATTAGGAGCATTGAGAAACCTCACGAAGAACTGATGCATTTCTCAGATTTGGCTGGGGCATCTGATTCATCCAGACAAAGAGTCTTAGGCATCGCAGATACCTTCAGGAGCCAATCCGTTTCCTCAGTGTCTTTCTCCAATGACAACAAGAAACTATTGATGGTAGGAAAAGACGGAGTCGTAATTGTTAGAAATCTATATTTAGAAGACTATGCCTGCAAATAAAAATGCAATGACCCGATATAAAATACTGGACGATTTATTAAGTAACCGGTATCAGAACTACTCTATAGATGACCTGACAGAGGAGGTGAACCTGCGTCTGTCTGAAATGTACCCTGATACCAATGTCGTTGTTAGAAGAACCATAGAGAAGGAATTAAACTATCTTAAACTTGAAAGTTCTTTCTTGGCAAACATTGAACGTTACACGGTTAGCGCATACAATCCTGAGAAGCAGAAGTCGTATGCGAAGCAATGCCTGAGATATGCCCACCCTTCGTATTTCATCTTCAAGAAAAAGATGTCTGAGGATGGTATTATGTCTGGAATAATTAAAAATATGTGCGAACATTGAGTTCGCAAGTGTATATTACCTTTGCAGCAAAAAAGAAAAGATATGGCAACGAATAAGAACGCGCTTATAAGATTCAAGCATCTAGATATGCTCTTGTCTGATCGTCATCATTATTATGATATCAATGATTTGACATCAAAGGTTAACAATATGCTTTATGACGAAGGATTCCCAGAAGTAACACGTCGCTGCATAGAGAAAGATATCGTGTATTTGCAGGAAGCCCCATTCAATGCACCTATCAGACGTTTCAAGTGGAACGGCAAGAACTGTGTTGCTTACAAGAACCTGTCTTTCTCCATATTTAAACAAGAAATGAGCCGAGAGGAACGCAATTTGTTACGTGAGGTACTTAATACTATTGGTCAATTCGACGGACTGGACAACTTTGAATGGTTGGACAAGTTAAAGTTAAGCTTGAGTTATAATCGGCGTAGACAGATCATCAGCTTCAGCAATAATCCTTATTTGGTGAATTCTAATCTTCTTGGTACCCTATTCGACATGATTTCAAACAAGGTAGTCATCCGTCTATCGTACCACACTTTTTCTGACTCCACTGTCCGGAGCATTGAGTTCTATCCCTATCTACTGAAGCAATATAACGACCGATGGTTCCTTCTCGGATCTACAGATGGAAGCAAGAAGATTCTAAATTTTGCTTTAGATAGAATCGACGAGGTAGAACCATTACCTGAGAGGAAATATTTAGAATGTCCCGTTGATCTCTCTGAGATTTTTGAGGATATTGTGGGTGTGACCCTTTATGAGGACAAGCCTGTAGAGCATATTCTATGTTGGGTTAGTGATGTTTCAAAGGGTTATGTCATAACGAAACCTATACATGGCAGTTTTACTCCGATAAAAGGAGAAGGAGAACAACAGTTACATATAGAATACCCCCAGTTACAAGATGGCATGTTTTTCACGCTAGATTGTATTAACAACTTCGAGCTCATTCGCGAACTCTGCTCGTTTGGTAAGGAACTTATTGTTCTTCACTCCGACGGAACCGTTGCAGATGATGTATTTATTCGAATTAATGAGATGAACAAAAAATATTCCCAACTGCGAACATCGAGTTCGCAATAGGAGTTTAACTTTGCAGCGGAAAATAAAAGTAGAACCAAAAAAAGAACGAACATGCGTACACAGCAGTACAGTCAGGTAGAGGCCATCGTGGCCAAGTACAAAACACTTGCGTCGAATACCGATCGCGTAAAGGCAATCGAGAAGGAATGCAAAGAAAACTCCGGCTTTTGCATTCCAGACGACATTGATCGTTTACAATTTGGAGAGCAGCTTATCGCCCGCATCTACGAGCTTCGCGCTGGGAAGGACGTGAACCCAGATGCGAAAAAGAAATATACAAGAGCATCCTCATTCTACATCAATGGTTTGTTGAATGAGGAAGACGAGCAATATCTTGTTGACCATTTCGATGAGTTTGTGGACTATGCATTTGAGCATTTTAATACTTCTCTTACATTGTCATGGACATACGATATACCCTCAGAGTGGAGTTGTCTTGTTCCATATTTGCTCGAAAACAAATCAGGTAAGATATTCATTCCCCATTCCGATAAGGGAAGAGAATTCGTTGGGTTGAATAATTGCGACCTAACCGTTGGTTATGGGTTTGCTGATGCTGCAATCAGGGCATTGGCCTGTGGATTGAGTGTTCAGTGCCATAAGTTCAGAGATTCCGAAGAATCTTCTCTGGCTGATTTTGAGGATGAGCAGTTCAATGCTGTTATTGCTGACTTTAGTAACTCCAAAAGCAATATTCAAACACATTTTAGTGATTTCCTTCGGATTGTCAAAGACGGTGGAGACCTACTTCTTTGTGTTTCGAAAGAAGCTGCCTTAAGCAAGGAAACATCTTCTTTGCGAAGTCAGATTGTGGCAAGCAAAACATTGCAGGAAGTCATTCAGTTACCTTCTGGCAATATCCTTCTTCACTGTGTCAAGAAGGATCACGATTCTGTGGTCATGTGCGATGCTTCTGGTCTCTCAAAAAGAAGTAATGAGAGAGTCGTTGATGTTGATGCCTTCCAGAAAGAGGTTAAGATGGCAGATTTGCCAGAACGTGAGGATTGTCCTATCATCCGTCGCTATTCATACGACAAGGTCAACGAAAACATGTTTTTGCCAGTGTACTATCTACGGCCTAATACTGGGACGCCTTTGAGTCTGATCGTAAAAGTGGCCGAAGACTATATCCTTTCCGACGAATGCAATCCTTCAGAAAAAGTGGTTACAGTCAACCATCTTTCAAACGTCTTCACAAAAGGAGCCTTCAAGGTTGAGAATCTAGCCTGTGTTAATCTTGATCGCATGAGACGATACTATAGGGTGGAAGGCCCAGCAGTAATAGTGGCGGTTTCAGAACAAAACATCGCCGTTGGATATACTGCAGACCGTTCGTCTTTCCTGGTTCCCCGCAATCTCTATGCTTTAAAGCCTTTAGAGGGAATCGATGTTAAGTATCTTGCAAGTATGCTTATCAGCAACTCTGTCAGAGAGCAGTTGATCAGGCTGGTATTTGGAAAAGGTATATCTGCAAAACTTGCATCCCATTGGAGTGAATACACAATGATGGAGTTACATACAGAACATGAGCAACAAGAGATTGTTCAGAACGCCATTTTAAAGGACTATGCAGCACAAGAGCACTTTATGGCTCTTCAGGAGAAGGGCTTTAAGCATGCCATTCGACTGCGTAAGCATGCTTTGTCCCAGAACATCTCGGCTTTTGACAGTTTGTTCCGCACACTAGAACATTGCATGAGCGAACATAAGGGAGTACTAAAAGCGGGCGAACAATTGTCACCAGTTAGTCCGATGACTGTTGCAGATGCTATGGGTATTCTCCATTCGAATCTTGAAGTTATCAGTGAACGGGTAAATCATCTGACGGATGACCAGGATTGGGGAGCTTGCGAAGCTATAGAACCCCAGCAGTTCATTGAGGACTACGAAAAGCACCATACTGGAACAGAATTCCGTTTCGACCATTTGTGGGACTTTTTCGAAACCAATTATTTCGAGAAGGATGTCTTTGACAAAGAGTCTGGAAAACTAGTCTTTCGCGAAGGCGAGTCGATGAATACTGCTTGGTTCCCAAGGAGAGCACTACAACAGGTATTCGACAATATCGTATCCAATGCGCGAGAGCATGGCTTTATCGATAAAAGCCGAAAGGATTATGTGATTCAGACAAGTTGGACAACTGATGGGCTTAATATGCTCATTAAGATTGCCAATAACGGAGCTGCTCTTCCATTGGACTTAGATACCGATTTAGTGTTGGAATACGGCTATACTACGGCCTTGAACCAGCAAGGTCATGCCGGAATCGGTGGTGGTGAGATGGCAGAGATCATGCATAAGTTTGGCGGAGATATCCGTGTTATTTCAACGCCGGACAAAAAGTTCACCGTAACTTATGTGTTAACGATGCCTTTGGCTAGTATTTACTAAAGTTTCATCTGAGGCAGATTCGTCTGCCTCACAATAACAAAGAACAAATGAACGAGAATTTAATTCAGGTATTGTGGGTAGAAGATGACCCCCAGATTACACTTACTTATCCACTTGAAGCTGCTCAATATGGTATTCAATTGGTACCCTATAGTTGTTGGGAAGAAGCTGAAAAGGCGCTTTTGTCTGATTTCAAGCGTTGGTCAGCAATCGTGTTGGATGCAAAATGTAAATACAAGCATGACAGTCATGACAATGCTGCCGTATTCCTTACTCAGGCAATACATGCTATAGATACAATCTGTGCACATAAACACAGAATACTTCCTTGGTTTGTTCTTTCAGGAGGTAGTGAAGATGAATTAAACGATCTTATCATAGATAGCCGTGAAGAGTGGGACGGAGACTGGAAACAGAAGAAGTATTATAGCAAAACCACAGACCGAGACATTCTATTCCATAGGATACCATATAAGGCCAGAGTCTCTCCTGAGATGCAAATACGTCTTGTCTACTATCCAGACGTTTTTAACGCGATTAGAAAGACCAAGTTGGGTGATGATGTTGAAGTATACATGGAAGAACTGTTGTTGCCAATTCATTTAAACAATTATGATGGGAAAGATTACAATGACAAGATGACATCGGTACGGAAATGTATTGAACTAATTTTCCAGTCGATGGCACAACACGGTCTCCTTCCATATAAGAAACAAGGAGAGAACTTAATCATGCATGACATTCTCGTTGACAAGAGAGGAGGAATCAACAATACGTGGTGCAGTATGATTATTGCCGGTCTGGATGTGAAAAAAGGAGAAAACATAGTTGTCAAGAGCTCCAAAAACATTTTGCCAAATGTTCTCAAAGATAGTTTCCAAAGGCTGATAGAAATTTCAGCAGCCAACGAACATGCAGAAAACAAGGGAGCAAACGAAGACCAACTGAAAAACTCTCGACAAACATCTGCTTTCCTGGCTAAGATTGGCAATGCACCATACTTACTTCGCGGAATGGTAATGGAACTGTGTAATATCATTTTATGGTATGCTGCATATCTTGACGAACATGATGATGAAGAAATAAATGCCCTGAATTGGGATGTGTTAAAAGCCTAATAGATAAAAAGTTGATACACTGTGCAGAAATAAACAGTAAATAAGATATCTGAAAAAAGGATGCTCATACTTATTGACCTCGATGGGACACTTATCAATACGGTTCATCCAACATGGAAACCGTACAAGGATGGACAAGAGAATTGTATCATAGACAATTATCTTGCCCAGCTTCCTGTTTTTCCTGGTGCCAGGGAATTTCTAAATTCCAGGAAAGCAAAAGGAGATAATGTCGTAGTGGTATCAGACTCACATTTCCGCTATGTCAATCCTATTTGCAACATGTTAGGTGTCGAATGTGTTTCATTAGCAGATAAGCCCAATACGTCCAAACTGAATCAATTTTTAGAAACTCATCCAAATTATAAACAAGAACTTGACAATGGAGATTGTTTCGTCATAGGTGACACTAGGTTGGACATAGAAATGGGAAGGCAAATTGGTGCAATGACAATCTGGTTTTTACCCTACCAAATCACAGAGGAAATAAAGGACGATCGTGATGGAATTGGAGATGAGATGCTGAGCAAGAAATATGGCCCAACGTTTGCGGCCAAGACATTTGACGAGATGGAGAGAATAATAGATGCTCCCTTGTCAAATTTGTATTCTATCGAGGCTATGTTTGCAAATTCCATTTCATACAGAGCTGTAAGATTAAACGACAACCGATATGGAGATGGTTCATATGCATGTATACGGTGTTTAGCTCGCCAAGAGCAGGGCGCTTGTGACAAATACGCAAGAGCAGACAAATATTATATAATGTCTAACCCACAACGAACGCAAGAATTTATAAGAACTCTTGCTGAGGGCATTTCTAACTACATAAATCAGCCAGCATTGATTTCTCAGGGTTGGGATTATTTCACTTACCTAACGGATAAAAGTTCTACCACCCCACCTAATAAAATGAAGGAGATCTTTGATTCGGTAGAGACATCAGTCCCAAAAGTTCAATTACTGAAGTGGGCTGATAATGTTCATGGCTCATTACGTGAACAAAACCTGTATAGTGATAGACAGGCGTTCTTACAGAATTATCTATCTGTAGAATGTCCAACTGTAACTTCTATTGATATGTTTGGACAAGAACAACAGACGGCTTTATCCCTTTCTGGAAAGAATATCATCGTCCTTGACGATCAATTGACAACAGCAGCAACTGCGTGGCATGTGATTAGGAAATTAAAAGAAAAGGGCGCAAGAAACGTCTTGTTCATCGCAATGTTCCAAATGACATTATCAGTAAACAATGGTGTGATTTGTCCAAGATGCGGTAAACCCATGTTGATAAAAATCCGCAGAACTGACGGACACAGATTCTACTCATGCACTCCTCCGGAGTATCGTGGGGATGGATGTGGTTATATTCAAGATATACCAGAACAATAAAAAAAACGAAGAAATATGGACATAAAGAATTTGTTAATACTTTCGATGGTTAAGAATATAGGCCCCGCTTATATTAAGAAAAATCTCGGACGAATATCACAGGAAGACTCTTGTGAAACAATTGTGCGTGAATTCAAACCTGAAGAGATGGATAATCTTGATGATTATTCAAAGGTTGCAGATCAAATAATCGACGACTGCCAAACTCATGACATAAAAATGATAAGTATAACAGATAATGCGTATCCAACTCAGCTTGCAGAAATTGGTGATCCTCCATGTGTGTTATTTATGAAAGGTGATGAATCGCTGTTGAAAAACGTAATTGCTATAATAGGAACCAGACATAGTTCAGAATTGGGAAATAGAATCGCTGAAAGAGTAGGAGCATATTTTTCGGATAGGTATTCTATCTGTAATGGACTTGTTGAAGGTGTTGATGAACATTCTATCTATAACAATGGACGCATTATTAAGAATGTTGTTGGTATTATATCTGGAGGACTTATATATCAGGAAACATGCTCTCAAAATCATATAAGGGTGATAAATGATGTTCTCACTGCAGGAGGACTAATTATTTCAGAATTTTATCCACGCCAAAAAGAAGATAAATTTTCTGGAAGCAAAGCAAGTCGAATTCAAGCTGGCCTATCTCATGGATTAATTCTTGTGCAAAGTAAAATTGATGGTGGGTCTAAATATACTTTGGCTAAGTTCGCTAAACTTGGGAGGCCGATAGGAGTTATACATTTTCCTTCATCAGACGAGTATAAAACGGAATTATTTGGTGCAAATCGTTTAATTATTGAGAGAAAAGTTAATGGGATTGCTGATTTTATAGGTGTGAAGAAGGCATCGTCTCTGAATGTTGGGCAAATTCTCGCTCTTTCTTGCAAAGAAGATTATGAGAAGCTCATTAACGAAATAAGCCCTCAAAAACTATTATTCCAATAGAAGCGTTGATAGGTTCTTCTTTTATGGCAAAGGAAGGGTGGACTCTCGATTTTAGTTAAATGATTATTTATAAGCTTAAGGCTGCATAACAAAACAAATATTAGCCCATTATGTCAAACATAAGATTACATCCAGAAGGTGCTGTTTTCATACCTGGTAAGGGAAAAGAAAAGGAATTGGCTGAGGTCATAAAGGAGTATGCTGTTGTTTTGAAAGCAAAAGGTATAGTGGCTCCTTTTGATTTTGGTGTCTTCACGAAATTTAATTTGGGTTTCGAGAAGGCTATGGATGATTCGTACGACTTTATCAGCAAGGCTGCCAATGATGGTGACATAGAGGCTGAGAAGGCTCTGATGAAAATTAATAAGTTGTTGGACTATGATTTTCCTAATTACTTTGTTGTTCAGACAAATGCGAGAGCCAACAAGTGGTATGCAGAGCATGGAGATATCTATGCCCAAGGAATGCTTGGCGATAAATACTATTATGGGAGATACGTCAAGCAGAATTATAAAACGGCGACTTATTGGTATAGAAAAGCTGCCGAGCAGGGCGTTGTAGCTGCACAATATAACTTGGCTGGATGTTACGAACTTGGAAGGGGTGTCGTACAGAACAAGAAAAAGGCTATTTATTGGTATAGGAAGGCGGCAGAAGAGGGACATTGGGAAGCAAAAAGGGCTGTCAGAAGAATAGAACTTGAAGCCATGCTAACAGATGATGAGCTGCTGACATACAAGCCAACCGGCATCTGGGAGGACGAACAAGAATCATCTTGGAAGGATGAATACGGCGTTGAATATAGCGCAGACGGTAAGCGCTTGCTTGATGCTCCGTCTGACATAGAAAAATATGTAGTAAGGGATGGTACGTTGGTTATCTGTGATGCGGCTTTCTGTCGGAATGAGAAATTGTCGTCAATTACACTGCCTGAAAGCATTGCAGTCATTGGTGGATGGGCTTTCAAAGAATGTCGGGCTTTGAATTCTATTTCGCTTCCACAAGGGCTAAGAGAAATAGGAGAATCAGCCTTTGAGTATACGAGATTAAAGAAAGTCGTTATTCCAGAACAAGTCATTGCTATCGGTGACGAGGCATTCTCTGGCTGCGACGAATTGAAATCACTAACAATTTCGAAAAGCGTTAGCGATATTGGGACGAGGGCATTCGCTTGGAATCGAAATCTAAAGTCAATACAGGTTTCTCCAGAAAACATATTCTTCGATTCTCGTGATAATAGTAATGCTATTATTGAGACTAAGAGTAACACACTAATTGTTGGCTGTGGTACAACTGTAATACCAAATACTGTTGAGACCATTGGAAATGAAGCCTTCTTTGGATGTTGGGGGTTGACGTCAATAGAGATTCCAGAAAGTGTTTCAATCATCAGAGATGATGTATTCTTTAGATGTGAAAAGTTAGAACGTGTTGTCTTAAAATTTGGTATTAATAGAATTGGGAATCGTGCATTCGGGGAGTGCAGGAAGTTGAAAGAAATCTTTCTTCCTGAGAGTCTGTTAGAAATCGGCCATAGGGCATTTAAGGAATGTACATTGCTAGAATTAGTTAAATTGTCAGATAGCCTAAGAACTATCGGAATGGAAGCGTTTAAGGGATGTAGCCGCTTAGCATCTATCTCGTTTCCTGACAGCGTCATCGAGATTAAGGATGGAGTATTTGAAGGATGCGGCAGATTAAAGGATGTGTCTCTTTCGAAGTCAATCAAGAAAATACCCAGTCATATATTTCGTAGTTGCAAATCTCTTTCCGATATCAAGATACCGATGGGAGTGAAGATTATAGGGTCGAATGCCTTCCAGTATTGCAAAAGCCTGAAATCTATCTCCATCCCTGAAAATGTCACGCTGATTGAAGAAAGGGCTTTTGATGGCTGTGGAAAGATTACTGTCATCTTGAGAGGCGATGGCGTAGAAATTCAAAAAGCAGATAACGAAGCAGTCGGACAAAAGAATGACATAACATATCTTAAGGATGTTGACATAGCATCAAAACACTTGAATGATGAAGGAGTTGAATCCCTTATCGAAAAAGCAAAGGTAATTAAAGAAAAGGCTGAACAAGGTAACATTACTGCTCAGTCAAATTTAGGGGTGTTATATCTGGAAGGCAGAGGTATAGAACAAGATCTTAGCAAGGCGGTAGAGTGGTTCGCTAAGGCTGCAGAACAAGGTTTTGCACCAGCAGTGGGCAATCTTGGCTACTGCTACGAAACGGGAAGGGGCGTAGAGAAAAATTACGAGAAAGCATTCGAACTCTACCAAAAGGCGGCCAATCAAGGAATTGCTATTGCACAAGCAAATTTAGGTCGTTGCTACCAAGATGGAATCGGCGTAACGCAAGACTACGACAAAGCTTTTGAGTGGTATGAGAAAGCTGCTGAGCAGGGTGATTCAGAAGCACAAGTCTGTATGGGTTGGTGCTATCAATATGGACTTGGAGTAGCTCAAGATTACAAGGAAGCAGTTAAATGGTACTCCAAAGCTGCCGAGCAAGGAAATGCCAGAGGACAAGTTAATCTTGGGCATTGCTATGAGAAAGGATGTGGAGTCGATAAAAATATGGATATAGCCTATGAACTGTATGAAAAATCCAGTGAAGGGAATAATACTACGGCCATGAACAATCTCGCTGCTTGTTTGCTTTATGGTGACGGAGTAGCAAGAAACGAAAGAAAGGCTTTTGAATTGTTTCTGAAAGCTGCTGAAATAGGAGATGTGTTGGCTCAATATAATTTGGGGCAGTGCTTTGATCGAGGAATCGGCATAGAGAGAAACGAAGATTACGCTGTATATTGGTTGACTAAGGCTGCCGAACAAGGCGATTCTGATGCTGAGAAAACTCTGAAGTTGATTTTGTTGAGGAATAGCAAATAGGATGACAGAGAATATAGAATCTGAGAACAGAGGATAAGGCTGAATTTAGGCGTCTATAAGAAATAAATTAAAAATATGAGACTGCTATGATATATCTTCAGAATTTCATCTTTCCGTCAGAGTATTCGGAAGAGAACTACCTTGACGAATATTACAGGGCGCATGTAGGCAATACATATCATACCAATATGTACCCGTTCAAGGTGCTGTCCGGAATCGGGATGTTTCGACTGGATTTTGAACCAATAACCATTTTGTATGGAGGCAATGGTAGTGGAAAATCAACAGCATTGAATGTAATCTCTCAAAAACTACATATTGAGAGACAAAGCGCATATAACTCTGGTGAGTTGATGGACGCTTATGTTAATCTATGCTCTTTTGAGACAGACATGCGGTGGACAGGAGAAGAGTTTAGTGTGACAGGCCATCGTTCAGGACGTTATGATATAGGCGAGATATCATGTATGATAACCAGTGATGATATTTTCAAGGCTTTGCTCCAAGACCGTGTCAGCAGGGAACAGACCTTGATAAAAAGCCGTATGCTGACAGATAAGGCTGGTGCAATCAAGTCAGGACGTTGGGCTGATTTCAAATTCTCCAGACATCTGGATTTAGAGACTGGAGAAAATGTCCAGCAATACAAAGATGCCGTTGAAATCCGGAAAAAGAGTGTTTCACAATACCTAAGAGGCAAACTTGGCAAAGAGGAACCAGGCATGTCTAATGGCGAGAACAGCTTTGTCTATATGTCTGAGTTGTTACAGAAGGAAGGTTTGTATCTTCTTGACGAGCCTGAGAATAGTCTGTCGCCAGAAATGCAGATGAAACTGTCAGACCTACTTGTCTATATGGCTCGTTATAATAATAGCCAGATAATCATGGCAACGCACTCTCCGTTCCTGCTTTCCACGCCTTATGCAAAAATTTACAATCTTGATGGCGCACCAGCATGTGTCAGCAAATTTGAAGAACTGGAAGCTATGCAAGTGTATTACGAGTTTTTTACATCGATGAAGGATAAGTTTGAAAAGTAAAATATGGGAAAACAGATAGGAAAGGCCAATAATAGTGAGGCGTTTAATCTTAGTGATGCCCACATCCACGACGTATTGGCACGAAGGAAAAAATCTAGCGAACCACTCACCATCTGCAAGGGTGAGGATGGTGCCCTTTATAGTGATAATGGCCAGAGCCTATGGCGTGTTGTAGACGAAAAAAAGTTTATTGTGCCTGATGGCGTTGTTGTTATTTGTGATAGGGCATTCTATAAATGCTCTCCTCTTCGACGTATCTCTTTGCCTAAGAGTCTGAAAGTTATTGGCAATGAGGTTTTCTGGCAATGCTATAAACTTCAGTCTATCAAATTGCCACAAAATTTGAAGGTCATTGGTGGGTATGCCTTCAATAACTGCAGATCTATTGAAATTATCCACATACCTTCGTCAGTAACGGAGATTGGGGGTAGTGCCTTTACATTCTGTATGGCTCTCAGTAGAGCAAATATTCCCGATGGTATAACTGTTATTAGAGATTTTACATTCTATTGGTGTATTTCCTTAACCGATATTTCTATACCTAAGAGCGTCAGAAAGATAGAACGATATGCTTTCTCTGGTTGTAAATCGCTGAAGTCCTTATATATTCCTAATAGTGTCAGGACAATTGGTGACGGAGTGTTTAAATTCTGCGAATCTCTGAAATCTATATATATTCCTAACAGTGTCAGGACAATTGGTGAAGAAGCATTCACTGGTTGCAAATCTCTTGAACGCATAGAAATACCCAAAGGCTCACTAAAAAAATTTGCAAGACTTCTCCCCAATGATCAGGACAAACTAGTTGAAATAAACGTAACCAGATAAACAAGATATGCAAAAAACAATAATAGAAAATCTCACTTATCGCGAGGAACTTGAAATGGCAGTTCTTTACCTCAACCTTGAAAAGTTGAAGTACCTTATTGCTATGGATATTTTCGACGAAGATTGTCTCTTGTCCAACGATATTAACGAGACTAAGCAAAGGTATCCTCTATATGTTATCAATTTGTGTTATAGCTACATACTTACAAAGGAGCCATATAGTTGTTTCATCGAAAAGAATAATGCAATGCTCAATTTTTGGCATGAGCGCTTTGGCCTCCCTCTGAAAAACGATGAGTTGTTGGAAAAATTATATGATTGTAAGGAAAGGTTGAATCTTGAATACTATGAGGATAAATTCCACTTCAGTTGGTTGTGTAGCTGTGTTTCAAGAATGGATAGTTACAAGTTCCTCTTCAATAAGGAATCTTCTGACCACAATCACTATTACATGTACAGTTGGATGATTAACAAAGCCTTGATGATAAGAACGGCAAAAACATTGGAGGACAAGGGTGCCAATCTGCATTATGACTATGATGAAGAATACAGAGAATATGTACAGAACATAGACGAGTATAACTTGGATGAAACAATCATTTCCTTCATTGAAAAGCATGATAATGAGGGAGAGGAACTTGCTTTGTACGATGAAGATAAATTCACCCGCCGGTCATTTAGTGATAGCAAGCAATATGCAGCCATGTTGAAACGGCTCCTTTTGACGAAATACCTGAAAATACGAATTGGAGGGAATTCTTTTAGAGTGGGCGAGACTATTACAGAAATGGCGAAAGCGTTGGGCGTTGAAGGCAAGGTTTTAGATTTCGATGCCTATTTTAGAGAAGAGCAGTTCGTATGGGGAAGCGCACTCATAGACTATGCGGACAAATTTGACTTTAGGTGGCAGGGGGAAAAAGGGACCGGTCGTCATTCCAAGGTCTGGTATTACGTAAACAATGTCGATTGCGGATGGTATGAGAAAGATGGCAGTTTTTGCAGATTCGATACCAATGAAAAAGGCTATTGGCAGATTGTCGAGGTTATAAAGGCAAAAGGGTATAAATTCATAGCCCCAGCCAGCTGTGCTTTAATCTGTGGTAAAGATCCTCGTATTTCTGGCAGACAGCAGACGATGTTAGAAGAAGAGGGTATAGACCATATAAATGTTATTGATTTATTAAAATAAGCAGGATCTATAGCTGAAAGCATATTCATTTTTTTGGAAATATAAAGACAACTATTTATACACAGTAATATTATGATGCAGAATATAAGAAATGGTCAGCCTGTTGTTTTTCAGCATGATTGTTTGGAAAACAGGAAAGGTAAAGCATCTTCCTTTTGACACAAATAACATTATAGGGTTTAATGCGGCTGATGCTACATCAAACATGGCAATTGTGACATACATCAGAGAGTATTTTGCAAGAATAAAGGTCTTTATTGATATAATAACCGAGAAGAAACCTATGTCTTGCGAAATAGATAAAGTAAATAGAACTATTCCCTAAGAGCAAGAAAACAACAAGTTTCAAATAAAGAACAAATTGGATAATATACTATAACAAATGAAGGTCATTTTTCTTGATATAGACGGTGTTCTGAACACAAAGTACTGGTACACCCAGATGGACAGAAACACCCCAAAAGACAAATACGGATATGCCTTTGACCCTGTGGCTGTTGCTAACCTTGCTCACATTATTGATGAGACAGGGGCAGATATTGTGATTTCGTCGTCATGGAAGAGTTTTGGGCTCTCCGAATTGGAAGCAATGTGGCAGAATCGCGGATTGCCAGGAAAGCTAATAGGTATCACCCCTAATACTGTCAGCGATGAACTTCTTCTAAATGCAGACCTCGATCACATGGAGCTATTCCCTATTAGAGGTATGGAGGTAAAGGAGTGGCTGGATAAACATGGCAAGAATGTAAGTCATTATGTCATCATCGATGATATGGATAATTTCCTACCAGATCAGCAGCCATACTTCGTTCGAACAGATCCAGAAGCAGGAATTACCGAAGAAGATGCTGATAAAGTAATTAGATTTTTGAATTGTTGAGTAATGCCAAAATCCAAAAGAAGAGAGTTCCTTGTAATTGTTGGAGAAATGGTGAGATTCATTTTCATTATCCCATTATTGCCAATGGCAAACATTTATTTATGAAAAAAGTAATTATTGAGAAATTAAAAAGAATTATGAAGAAACGGAATAAAACTATATGTGTTGATTTTGATGGAGTGATTCATGATTACTCCAAGGGATGGAGGGGTATTGATGTGTATGACAAGCCAATTAAAGGCGCAAAAGAAGGTCTTCAGGCTCTAAGAGCTGCTGGATGGACAATCATTATATTTACAACCCGTAATGATACTCCAAAACTTAGAGAATTTCTTGATGCCCATGGATTGGTATACGATTATATAAATGAGAATCCGCTTCAACCAGTTGGAAGTGAGCACGGCAAACTGCTAGAAGATGTTTACCTTGATGATAAGGGCATTACATTTGATGGTGATTGGGAAAAGTCTATTAATGCTATTCAAAATTTTAAAACATGGCAAAAAGTATTTTGGTAGTTCCCGAGACAACAACCAGTTCACTATATCTGAGTTGGGTGATACCTTTAGAGCATTCAACGACTCACTGGGCGATGTTGTAGGCTCACGTAAAAGAATAATGGGAAGCGATTTGATTGCAAAAAATGTGCCAAATTTGCAAGTAGTTGATATCGTGTGTGTTATGTATGGATTTGGAGATTCCAAAATAAGGTTGTACCTTTGCACCCGCATTTGGGAGACTCTCAGACGCGCTTCACAAAAAACTTGTTCTCATGTTTAATTCAACAATCAATCATGCTAAACTCGCACGGGTTTATGCAAAGATGTCTGCGGCTTATGAAAAGAAAGTTTAGACTGGTAGATTTGGCATTGCTGCCGTTCGGATTGTGTGTAATGTTCCTGCGCTTGTTAGGTGAACTCTTTGGGCTTACCTACAAGCAGATCTCTGTAGTTTTCAACCTGTGGGTGCAAGGAGCGATCTTGACTTTGTCGGGACTGGCTCCCTTTGGAGCTGCTATCTACAAAGGGGAGGAATCATTCTCTCTGGGATGGCTTGTATTAGCCATAGCTCTTCTGCTTTATGGTATAGTTTACGTATATGGTTTCATCAGGATGCTGCAACACTATCACCAGCCCTTCGATGATGCCTTTGACCTTTGTGTCAGGGATTTGCAATGGTTAGCCATGAAGTGGCATTCCACTTATCAGATGGTGAACATCATCATATTCGTCCTGCTCTATCTCGTCCTATTGGGCCTAAATATTCTTTTCAGCTATTATCTAATCTCACATTAAACGGTTAAAATATGGAAATAATACAAACTATTCTGATGATCATTGGTGCAATCACAGTCATCTGGCTTATTTATAAAGCTTTTAATGGACTTGTCTGGTTGTTGGGAGCTTTATTTGAAGCAGGCTTTCGCAATAGATACCCTTGTGACTTTATGATGAATCTTGGCTGGGTCGTGTCAGGAATGGAATCAAGAGGATTCAGACAGGCTGACATGATAGATGCCGGTGGTGATAATCCTGGGGTAATCATGAAGAATCCCAGGACAGGGGCGGAAATGGAAATCCGCCTGCGTGCTTCTTTTCTATCAGACAAAGGATATAGTGTTATTGTTGCCAACCATAACAACAATACAGCTATTGTCATGCAAGACTCAGCATCGGAAGAGAATAGAAAACTACTTGCAAAATACCTGGAACAGGATTAAGGACAACCTGATAAAAGGCAATCATGATGTATAAGCCTCAGGCCCCTGAGGTGGAGAAGGCTGTGCTGGAGGCTCTGATGATTGACAAGGAGGCTTATGTGGCAGTGTGTAAGTCTCTGAAGCCTAAAAGTTTTTTATGAGCCTTTGCCTTATAGAAATTATCAAGAAAATAGACTATAATCACATGAATAAAAAGAGAATAATTGTTGTCCCTGATGTTCATGGCCGAATCTTTTGGAGGGAACCTGTCAAAAAGTACATAGATAATGTTGACAGGGTGGTATTTCTCGGTGATTATCTTGACCCCTACGGTGATGAGGACGGACTGGCCGATGACATCTTTGAAAACATGATGGAGATTATTAAACTGAAGCAAGACAATATGGACAAGGTTGTATTGCTGAAAGGCAATCATGACCAGCATTATGCTTCGGAACGCTTTGAGGAACTAGCCGGCGGCTCACGCATCAATCAGCAGAACTGGAATAAGTATCATCTGGCGTTTACAGAACACAAAAATTTATTCCAAATTGCACATATGGAGTATATCAAAGGGATGCCGTATGTGTTCTCGCATGCAGGGGTGACACTGTACTGGCTGAAAAAAGTCAACGAAAACGTATGGAATCTGTTTGACAACAAGATTTCCTTAGCAGATCCTAATATCATTGAGAAAATAAACATGTTGGATGATGACGGTAAAGGGCAGGATATGCTGGCTGTTATAGGTAGTTACCGTTCGTGGTTTGGAGAGAAAACAGGCAGCGTGCTGTGGGCTGATATCGAGGAGCATGCCATACCCTATGCACCGAAAGCATACGGTCTGAACAAAGTGTTCCAGGTATTTGGTCACACAAAACTGAACAAAGACTACGATATGATAAAGTTTGATGATTTCGCCATGATTGACTCACGGCAATGCTTCATGATTGATGAAGGTATTAACGAAAGAATCATCATGGTCAAAGACTACCCGAATAATACTAAATAATGCAATATCAATTATGCAAGACGTTTATGGAATCATAGGCTGCTACGAAGAAGGAATGTGTGCTAAAAAGAAAAAGAACTACCTTCAAGCAGCAAGAAGTTTTAGAATGTGCCGTTACTATTATGAGCAGGGTGAACTCAACGTCTATTATCGTCATGTCGAAAGGAAAGCGCTGAATTCATATCATTGGTATGACTATTGTAAGTCGAGACTTACAGACGAGGCTCAAAATATGCTTGATAAGGAAGAGGCTGAGTTTCGTGGTTACTGGAGGGATTTTATCCGATTCGATTGTCAAAAGATTGATGAGGAAAAAGAATTTCCATCACCGAATCGGACTAAGAAAAGAAAGAATTATCTAAAGATTTTTATAACCCATGTAAAAAGTATGAAAAAAAAGTAGTATCTTTGCACCAGAATTGAAGAAGTAATTCGGAAATTTACATCAAGAACGCAGCAATGCGTGCCAACCGAGCTTAAGGGATAGAGCAATCTCGAAGAGCCACGGTGGCGAGCTGAAAAGCAGATGTGGGCATACGCCAAAAACTCATTTAAGCTCAGAGACTGTAGATTTCCTTATGTGACCGTTTAAACGGCATATAGGGATTTTTTATGCTTTATAAGCAAGTGTTGTTACTTGTCGTTATATCCACATTGTTCAACGGAACACCCTTTTGTATAACAATTCATAGTAACAACAATGGAAAAGAAAAAAGTTTTGTCATGGGATGAAAGACATCCCAATGGAGATTTAAGCTATCACACGTTTCTTGATAGTTTTGATGACGTTTCAACCCTTCATGGAGTTGGGGCGAAAGTTGCACTCAGAACATTAAAGTACTATCTTGAAGAAGAAATCGGACATGAGCTTTCTGACAAAGAGTTTCTAGCAATTTTCTTCAAAGTACTAAATCTTCGTCCTGCTCGTCCTCTCGGTGGATGGTCATTTCAATATGGATATGTCGTTCCAATGGCGCAGCTGCTTCAGGAATATAAAATAAATTGTGGACCACAACCCATCTTCAAGTTTTTCAGGGTACGTAATGAAGACAACCGTCATTATAAAAGCCTTATCCTTCATATTCCTCATTCATCAACTGCCTTCCCTGACGGGAAATACAGTTTTGACGATCTTGATGAAGAAGAACGATTGCTTATTGACTATTATACTGATGAACTGTTTGTTCCTGAGCAAGAGGCTAAGAACATCTGCCAAATGGCATTTCCCTATTGCAGACTATATTGTGATGTTGAACGATTGATTAACGATCCGCTAGAAAAGAATGGACTGGGAATATCCTATTCACGATGTTTTTTACACAAGGATGGACATGGCATGGTTTTTCGTTCTTTTAGCGGAAAAAGAGAGGCTTTTGCCTTGTATTCAGATTTTCATTCGGAAGTTTCAAAGAAAATTGTAGGGTTAGCAGAAAGAATCCTTTTAATAGATTGCCATAGTTTTTCTGCTTTGCCCAACCTGCTGAACTCCAATCCTCCTGACATTGACATCTGCATAGGGTACAATGATGATGAGACCTGCCCTAACAAAGTTGTAATTGGTAATATTGTACAATACTTCAAGTCAAAAGGATACAAAGTGGGTATCAATGATCCTTTCTCAAACAGCAAGACTTTTGACGTTCCCATCAAATACCATTCGATAATGATTGAGATTAACAAGAAACTCTATATGGATGAAACGACACTTGAGAAAAAAGTAGGTTTTTTAAAGCTTAAAAGTGAAATCAAATCTCTTTATGAGTTGTTGTTAAAATAGAAAAATGAATTATAACATATCATCACTTTATGGTATACAATCCTTATATGGAGCATTACATGAAAGTGTATGCAGCTGAAATAATCCAAAAACTAATAAGGCGATTTAATACTATTATCGAAAATGAATACAATTGGGTGAAAGCAATTGAAGTAATTGCTATTCGTCAGCAACTTCGTCAAAGAGGTATTGATATATCCTCAATGGAAGATATTAGTTGGTGGAATAAGCATAAAGTAAGTTTCGACGAAGCCTCAAATAGTATTTACATTATCGATTAGCTATCTGGTTAACTATTGAACAAAATATTATATACAATTGTTCTAAGTGTTTCGCATGAATCATCTTCTTGAAGGAGGAGGTCGTATGCGTTGGTCATTTTCTCTGGCACGTATCACGACCTCCAGCCGTTATGTCTTTTGGGAATAGTCCTTTGAGCTGCTCAATGAATAGCTCCGTCAACTCCACCGCCACCAATCAAAGACCTGTTGGCTGCATTGACGATAGCCTCTGTAGGAAGTTTGGTGATGTCGCCAACAACGATTTTGATTCTATCGCTATAAGTTTCCATATTCCTATAATAAGCTTCTATCTGCTCATTATTTTGAGGGTAAGGAGGACTTCAGGAGCGCGATCATTTCGTCTTTAGTCTTTATTGTCTCCTCTAGTGCCTCGATGGTTTTTTTGATGCTTGCAATCTCCTTTCTCAGGGATTCGTTCTCTGCAAGAAGATTACCGCTGAGTGTGATATTGCCTATGTTGTTATTGCTTCCGTAGACGTTATGGGCGAAGAACGAGCTGTTAGACCTGAAGTAATCTAATGGCATGTGAAAGAAATCTGCCAGTATCTCCAGTTTGGAGAGACTGATGTCTTTTGTCCGTTTGAAATAGTTCATGGTCTGCTTGCTGTTTTTGAATAGCAAGGTAATTAATTCTTGTTGTCTTTCCTTTGGGAGTTCGGCATACATTCGGTCGACAAGTTCTGTGTTCAGCATACATTTACCTATTTAATTGTTAAAATGATATAAACGCCCATTATTTTGAGCAACAAATGTTTTGTCATATCAAAACTTTGAGCTAAATTTGCATGCAAAATTACGCATAATTCTCTAATTTACCAAGAAAATTTAAAGATTTAACACAATATAATGAGCAAATGACACAAAAAGACATTGCTTTATATTATGAGCAATTAACACGTGGTGAGAAAGGGCGTTTTACTGCATTCATCAGTTTACGGCTTGGTGGTTCACCCCATTCTTGGCAACACAGGCTGTTGTGTGTTGCCAGGAATACAGCTATTCGCCCCATGTCACCCGTCATCATCAGGGAACTGTGTAGTATCATCGAGAGCAACTGCTGGAGAACGGCGTTTGCGGAATGATGTTGTTCTCACTGAAATCTTTTTGTTATGATTAAAGAGAAATACATAGATGCCATCAAGTCTAGGGTTGACATCAGCCAGCTTGTGATGGACTTATGTCCAGGCACTTCCCTTCGGAATGCCGGCAAGAATCGCAAGAAGTGCTGTTGTGTCTTCCATAATGAGAAGACACCCTCTTTGATGCTTGACCTCTCGCTCAACATGTATAAGTGTTTCGGCTGTGGCAAAGGTGGTGACATCATCAGCTTCGTGCAGGAGCTGAAAGGCTTTGACTTCGTGGAGGCCGTCAAGTTCCTGCTGAAGACATACTGTCCGGATGTCGATACCAGCGACCTTTATTCCAACCTGACAGATGAAGAGATAGAAGCCGAACAGCATAGGGAAAGCCTGTTTATCTGTAATCAGTATGCTTACGACTTCTACAGGCAACAATATGAGGCAGATTGCGAAGAGTCAGCCCGTTGTCGTTTTTATGCTGAAGACCGCTGGGAACGGGAGTTCTGCAAGACGCTGGGGTTGGGCTATTCGCCATCACGGGGAAACCAGTTCCTTGCATATGCCAAGAAACAGGGACTGAAAACAGAGCTCTTGTTGGAGCTTGGCTTGATAGCACAGGAAGAAGACCGTCCAGACCGCTACTATGACTTTTACCGTGGTAGGCTGATGATTCCACAACGTGACCGATATGGGCGTGTTGTGACGTTTACGGCCAGGTCGCTCAATCCACAGGCCACAAACAAATACCTCAATGGCAAGGATAGTCCCATCTACAAAAAAACGCTAAGTATCTTTGGCATTGATGTAGCCTTGAAAGCGGCCCGGCAGTCAGGTAAGGTCTATCTTGTCGAAGGAGCGCCCGATGTGATGCGGCTGCAATCACTGGGCATTCCAAATGTTGTAGCCTCCTTGGGCGGCGCATGGTCAAAAGAACAGTTGAACACCTTCAGTAGGTTCGGCTGTTCGTTGTGTTTTATCCCGGATGCCGATGTTCCGAAGGAAGGTGAACGGTTCGGTAAGGGCGAACAGTTCGTCTTCAAGAATGGACGGCTTGCCACTGAGCTTGGCTTTCAGGTGTCCGTGAGGGAAATCCCATCCGATGGGAAGGTCAAGCAGGATGCCGACTCTTATATCACCAGCATGGAACAATGGGAAACCTTGACGGAGAAAGACTTTATCCTTTGGTATGCCGACAAGCACTATGACGTGGATGGCACCAACGATGACCAGTTGAAGACCATTAGTGAAATCTGTGACCTGTTGGTGTATGTACAGAGCGATGTCATGCAAGCCTCCTTGCTTGGCGATTTGAAAGGCAAGTTCAAGAAGGCAGCCGTATGGAAGACAGCCCTTGCCGATGCGGCACGGCGACTTCAGGAGCAGAAGCATCGTCAGGCCATGCAGAAAAATGACGAGCTGGAGGGCTACCGTTTCTATCGTC